>OJOH01000602.1_pt1 | contig 21725 bp, 20 predicted proteins | sample 1598201 | NCBI WGS metagenome assembly OJOH01 (sample SAMN03922462, study PRJEB24848) | human gut metagenome | isolation source: stool sample | host: Homo sapiens | place: Germany | collected 2009-11 | reverse complement strand
GTCTGTAACCACTCACATAAGCGATGTAATCACTATCTCTGTATATCTTCTGCTCGACAGGAAGAATTGTGTCTCCTACATGGATTGTATCACCATCATGCCAACATAGTATTGGGGAAGGAAGATAATATTTTACAGTATCTCTCTTTACAATGATACTTGTACTGAACACCGTATCCGTTCTTGCCTCTATAACTGCTTCGGGGGATGGCTTTACAAACCATCCTAAACCGAAAGCGAGTACAATTATTAATATATAAGGAAGCCATTTCATATTATTGTATATTGTATTTAAATAAGCACCAATAGCAATGCTATCGCTACCGCAATCCATATATAGATCCTTTGTTTCATAACTTAAACTTCTTTACATAAAAAATGGCAACCCCTAAGAAATGATGGGATTGCCATTGAGAAAGTTCAAGCTCTTGGAAGCGTTGGAACTTATAAGTTTATTGCTAATAATTCTTCACCTAAATCATGCAAAGCATTTTCTAATTTTAAAGCTTGTTCCGGTCTTGGAGTCCTATTACCAGAAGCATAATGCCATAGCTGTTTTTGATTTATTCCCGTAATTCTCTCCAATCCGGATTTTGTAAAAACATGGGAATAAAAATCCAGAACTGATTTCACATCCATTTTGAATGTTAAAGAGTAATCACCTTCCAATTCTTCCGGAATTTCGCCACCAAATTCCTTGCATTCATCTTTTAATGCATCGATAGCACTAATAATGTTTCTTTTAATCTCTTTTACACTTTGTCCTGTCACCACAATACCATCAACGCCATCTATATAAGCAGAATAGTTATTTTCTGTGCGTTCGATGATTACAGTTAAAGTTTTCATATCTCTTATTTTTTAAGGGTTATTTTATCATTCCCAATCCAATAAAAGGATGCAGGGTTAAATTGCCCTGCTCCTTAATGGATGTTCAATAATTCTTCAAGTCCTCATCCGTTATTCCGGCTTGCCGAAATATTGATTTCAATGTTCCGATAGCAAGATCATCATTGGGATTTCCAGGAACGGGAATAGGACGAGCCTCACCCTCTTTTCTATAAATCCAATGGTCCCCTCTTGTCCGAACATGTATCCATCCATTCGCTTCCAAGATAGTCATTACAACTTTTACTTTTAAAACTTTCATTTCTAAAAAACTAGTTTTAATGAAACAACTATTATTAGTTGCATGGATTAACGCTGCAAAGATAACTATTATTCTACTATTACACAAGTAAGATGATAACTTTTTTTCTACTACAATCCCATCATGTCAAAGAACGCCTTATTGTTTTATATTATCCCTCAAATTTTATATCGTTGATACGGTTCATCCAGCCACGTTTGAACTTGTTGTTTGCGGGGCGTTTCCGGCATATATCCTCGATGAAATCAAACCGTGCAATCTTGATCTGGTCAAACAATTCACGTGGATTACGGGAATTTACTGCGGCGAGTGTCTTAGGTCCGACAATGCCATCAGGAATCACACCAACCAAATCCTGCGGTACTTTAATACCATGTACCCCAGAAGCCCATACAAAATCGCATACTATCTCTGCTATACTTTGGCTTCTTATTTCATCCGCATTCCATCTATCCCAATACAACATCTTCAAGATACTTTTCCAATCGTTATATGACAAATCCATCAACCTTCCGGTCGTAGGTTTTGGATAACCTTTTCTACGACAATATTCCTCATAGGTAGCCATTGTCACACCTACCATAGTTTGTCCTCCTAAATCATCGGGATCATCAGCCCATCCTGTTTTTCTTGCTCTTTGAAAAAGAGACTCATTGGTTTCATTGCTTTTCTTACTTATACCAGCTTCCCATTTTATAAGAAATGGTATGAAATGTTCAATATTAGCCATTTTTCTTTTCCTCCTTATCTTTAAATTATAAAATTACTATTATTTTTGTCGCAAAAAATATGGACTTATCAGAACTTATTAGAAGCTATACTCCTGAACAGAAAAATGTGTTCAGTGCTTTTCTCATCCAACTACCATTAATATTTACTATAATGTATTTATACATACCTGCTTTTAAATTCTTAGAACTTTATTATCAAGTAATTTTTGCCATATCTGCGTCTACATTATCTATTTATTATTCTTTTTGTTTGTTATGTTTATGCTCCGTTTGTTCTCGATACAGGTTTAATATGGAAATACCTATACTTATTATGCCAACATTGACAGCTGCATTTCTTTTACTGCGTTCGCCAGAAAGCTATTTAAACGGGCATGAATATGTATTAAGAATAGCGCTTAAATGCACGTCATATTTCTATGGATTCATCGGAATTACAGGATTCTTTTACCGAAAATGCGTAGATTATGGCATAAAGTGCAAAAGGCGCAATAAAAATAAAATCAATTAAACTCATTTCTTTTCCTCCTTTTTATTTTCTGTTATTATTTCATTTATATCCTCTTTTTCTACATCAAGCACCTTCTTACCAAACAGACCTAACGCCTTAAGCATATTAAAGCTGTATCCTTTGGGCTTCAATATATTTGATATGATAGAGCAAAATTCAATGAAGCAAACTAACAAACAGGAGTATATGTCTATATCCCATTTGCTGCCGGATGCAATGTTTATCATGACAACCATACAAACAAAGGCGAAGTAGGTTACAAGTTTACCCATTGTGCGGCGTATCGCACTAGAGAAACGAACCTTTTCGCCCATCAAAAGGCTTTTCCTTATTCCAAAAGCCAAATCACATATCACTACCGCAAATGATACAATAATCCAAGGTATCATGTGCTCCAATGATTCTGCTATAAAACCGCTTACTATTACGGAGAAGCCACCCGGTATGGCTTGGGTTGTTATACTATCTCTTACCATCAGAATGATTATTTAAATGTATTAAATTAATTAGTCACTTATGAATACTCTTAGTCCTGCTCCCCTTGAATTTGAATTTGGCGCGAATACACGGTCTATTCTATCTGAAATAATCTCCAAATATCCCGTCTGCGCTTTCAATTCAATTAGCATGGGGTTTGTTAATCTGTTATTTCAACCTCATATCTCATCATTGCATCATATACGTTTGGAGCAATTCTATTTTTCCATTTGTTTGCTACTTCTTTAATGTAATCTTCTTTGGCTTGTTTATATGCGAGAAACGCTTCTTCGGGGGTATCAAAATATCCTAAATATATCCCATTTGCACCTTTTGTTAATGCAGATTTAAATCTTTTTCTACTTTCTGAATACATTACTCCGATAGGCAACTTTCCTCTTTCATTTTGTCTTTTTGTAAATAGCACGTTTATTTCGTTGGGTACGAAGCAACAAGTTTGTGGAGAATAGAGCTTATTGCCCTTGTAAAGTATATCCTTATCCAAGCAATACCCTTCAATGTAATTCTCATTAAACCATTTTTCAAACTTTGTAAAATTGTGCCACTCTTCACACATACAGCAACCATTATAAGTTGGTCTCTTTGATATTATATCATTGTCGTAACACCTTGCTATTACATTCCTCCATAGTTTATAAGAATATGATTTTTTATTTAAATCGGAGCGTTTTCTCCCTATGAATCCAACTCCACATATTGATGGTTTGTTATAGTCCTTTACATTTCCATTCTTCATGTTGTTTATAAACACTTCTACTTCTGTACCTGTATTGTCAAATCTAACAACACCAGTTCTCATGTCAATCCTTTTTATAAAAGTGTACCAATCTCCATATTTGTTTTGGAATCTATCTCCAATTTTGTGAAAACGATTTCCTAAAGGGTCTGATATTCGTTGGTACATTATGGCATTTTTACACGCTTCTACAATTCCACCTGTGTTATCAAATTTAACTACAATCCTCTTATTTGGTAATATTTCTACTACTTCATACCAACCATCGCTTTTATGTTGGTATCTACTACCTATTTCAATAGGTTTATATGTGCTACTGTGCTGATTCATAGATATAAAGATACTAAAAAATATACAATTACTCAACCTATAATACGAATTTATTGTATGAAAACACGAATACCTCTACCTTTAGAATTTCCACTATACGAAAGAATACTTTCAAAATTATCACTCATTAGTTTTAAGTACTCTGTCTGCGATTTAAGTTCTATAAGCATTGGATTCGAGCTGCCATCGCCAGATGATAGAAATTCTGTTTCCAATATGTTTCGGATAGCTGTTATATCAGAGGTCTGATTTGCTACAAAGAATCTAACGCTGTTCAAGATAGCCGATAATTCATTGGCTGTTTCTTCTGATATTTGAGTAATCCCTTGGGTGAGAGCGGATAAATTTGCTTTTTTACTTGGCTTGTATCCCAAAGTTTCTACAAAAGAAAGCAAATCCTCATTTAGCCCTTTCATCGAAGTGGTAGCTTCTGCATAGATATCCGCTAATTCCTTTTGAGTTATGCTGATTCCCCCATCGCTATCCTCCGTAACAGACTTATCTATCATATCAAACAATTTTTTCAATCTAGCTTGTGCTAATCTCATTGTGGCTTGTTTGACAATGAGGTTCTCAATGAAATCGTTAAAGTTTTCATTAAGAGCCTTTAGCCCGTCTTCCGTTTCATTAAAAGCGTCCATCCATGCCTGTACGAAAGATTCAGCCGCATCCCTATACTCTGATTCTCCGCCAATACCGCCTAAATCCATTTGTTCTTGTTTTATTATCTCTTCCTTGGTCTTTTGCAATTCTTTAATTGCTTCATTCCATTCTTTAATACGTTCATCGTCTGTATCTTTCTTCTTCTGTTCGGCATTTATCATTTCTTGATAGGAACGTATCTGCTGGTCTATATTCTGTGTCGTCTGCTTTGTGGCATTGTTCAAGGATGTTATGTCCCACGCTTTATCTATCTTTTCTTTCAAAATTTCATAAGCATCTTGCAAACTCTCTATATTTTTCTGCTGCCGTTTTATCTTTCGTTCATATTTAGCATCATGTATCGCATTTATGCCTTTTATTACACTTCCTACAGATTTAATTGCACTAACGGCTGCTCCTGCAAAATCTCCACTTTTAAAGCTGTTCCATGAGTTTGATACATTTGTACTCATTTCACTGAGTGAACTCATAGCGATACTTAGATCTTGCCATCCTCCAGATTCTGTATCAACTCCATAGCTGCTTGCTATATCCTTTATTTCATTAAACAAGTCTGCTGTCGCCTGGATAGAATCGTCAATACCTTTTACAATCTTATCAATAATTCCTATTACAGCACCAGCCCCCTGTGTCATTTTACCCATTTGAGTTGACATACCTTGCAGTTTGGCGGATGAATTTGCAATAGAATTATCATTGTCCTTTATCAGGTTCTGAATATCTACTATTTGATTTTCAAAATTAGTAGTATCATCTCCATTTGCTTTTGCAATATCACGTTTTGATTCGATATCCCTCAATTCATTTTCCAGCTCTACCTGCTTTTGTAAAAGTTCATTTTGATAACTCTTTTCTGCATTATATTTATTTTGAAGTTCAGTTATTTCCTTAATTCCTTTTATGAAGGATTTACCGAAAGGATTTTTTACCTTGTCAAGTTGCTCGTTTGCTTCGTTAAGTCTGTTTATGTATATTTTTAATGTATCTACTGGGATGTTGCTTGCGGATTTTGCAATAAAATCTTCCAGTTTCTCTATCAGAGCTTGTAATTCGTCTGCTGACTTTATGGATAATTCGCCCATCATCTCGATATATGTTCCACTCTTCTTGAATTTTTCTGTTTCAATTTTAGCGATATCTTGATTGTATTTGGCTATAATATTTCCTACTTGGTCTGTGAATGCTTTAACATCACCTGTTTTATTCAGCATGTCACGTGCAATTTTCATATAATCGGCAAATTCCTCCTGCTTGTTCTCTATCTGGTTGTTGAAGTCATTAATGAATTGCGCGTATTGCTCTATACGGTTTTTGAACATTTCATTTTGCTTAGATTTCAGTTTCTTATTCAGATCATCGTATGCTTTTTCCCACAATTCCCCTTCTTTGCCAGCCAGTTTTTCTATTTCTGCTTGTATCTCGCTTTCTGTAGTAGTTAAGTCACCAAATAATGATTTAATCATCTCATCAGAAAAGCCTTCTTTCTTCATTTTGTTATACAAATCCAATCCGTTGAACATGGATTCAATGTTATCTTTAGTTTTGTCTAGCTGCTTTTTAAAATCATCTGCATCCTTTTCGTCAAACAAGACATTAGCATCTTTTTGTGCTCCTATCTTCTTCCTAAAGTCAGTAATAATCTTTGCAAGTTCCTGCAAAGCCTTTGCCGTATTTTCCTTATTAGGCAAGAATGCTTCCCCTATGATATTTTTAGGCATCTGAACATCTTTCAATTGGGATGCGTAGCGTTCCATGACTGTCTTAGCTGCCTTATCGCTGCCCATTACCTTATTCAGCTTCTCGTATTCCTTGTTAAGTTCTTTGATAAGAGAAATGCGTTCTGCTAATATGTCACGTTCATGTTTGGGGTTTGATTGAGGATCTTCTTGATTTATTCCTGGTCTAAGAGGAACTTTTATATCTCCCAAGTTATATATATCGTATGCAAGTTGCTTCTTTATATCAGACCATTGTTTGGAAAAATCTCCTTTATCTATTAAAATCTTAAATTGTTCTCTTGTTTTATTACCTTTTATTACCTCATCATTTACGGAATCAAAGATTTCACGTATTTCTTTAGTTGCTTCTTCTTTATCTTTCTCCAAATCTTTCTTTGTTCCAAGAAATGAGCTGGCGATAGAACTTTTCTTACCTGCAAAAAGAACACCATTCTGTAACTTCTCCAAGTAGTCTGCAAGTCTTTTGTAGTAGTCAATTAAATTCTCTCCTTCTTTCTTTCCTTTTACTAGTTCTTGTATGTATTCTTTTGCTCCTTTGCCTAAGGAGGTTGATTCTTCTGAAATCCTTAATAATTCAGCTTGTATTTTGTTACCCTTCGCTATAAAGTCATAGAAAGCGTTTTCGTATTCGTCTAAATCTGTTTCAATATCATCATTACCTATCAGCCATCCTTTCTTTCTGTTTTCTGCATAGTTGGCTTCAATCTTCCTAATATCTTCCAAGAATTCTGTATATTGTTTTTTATACTCTTCAAACTGTTCTTTTGCTTCTTTTTCTGATATATTAGGCTTTATCTCTATTTCAAATCCTTCATTATTCATCTCTTTTACAAGGGATGATAACGCTTTTCTTGTATCATTTTTAGCTATTTCGTCTATTTCTCCTATTCTTAACTGAGCTGTATAATATTTATTGCTACTTTCTCGTAACATTTTGTTGTATTGAGAATGCACATTCCACAACTCATTAACAAGTTGTAAAGCTGCTCCAAGTGCTATTAACGGAAATGATGTTTTGAACGCTAATCCCAAAGAACGTAATGCGGTTTCTGCTTTTGTAAAAGCAAAGGAAAGCAAGCTAACTCCATTTGCAGCGGCTTTTATCTTAGGGAGTAAAACCATTGAACCAACTACAATGCCAAACGCTTTTGCCACTTCGACAACTGTTTCCCAATTATCAATCAATACCTTAATAGAATCAATAGAACCTTTCAGTGTATCTTCGTTAGCCTTACCGATAGAGTTAAGCATCACATCAATACTGTCTTTCAAGTTGGAAATTTTACCCTGCAAAGTTTCGGCTTGAATTTCCTGCATATTGTAGAACAATCCTCCGCTGTCAGTTAACCGTTTGAAGATGTTCTCAATATCTTCAAAGGTTACTTTTCGTTTTGAAATCATATCCACAATTTGGGCAGTGGTATATGCTTCGCCTTTAACTTCTTCAAAGTAGCGTTGCAATTCTCCATACAAATTGATACCTGCTTCCGTAAACTGACGAACTTCCGTACCACGCAAATACGCTGCCGCTTTGACCTGCCCATAAGCAAGAATAAGTCTGCCCATATCAACACCTAAACCAGCGGATACATCGGCAAGTCGTTTTGTCGTGTCATATAACTTATCCGATTCAATACGGTATGCTGCAAGCTGTTTTGTGAATGTAACCAGTTCCTTAATTTGGAATGGCGATTTTACAGCAAGTTGGACGGTCTTGTTGAATATCTGGTCTGCTTGCGCTTTATTCTGTAAAATGGCTTCCAAGGAACGCTGCTGTAATTCAAATTCTCCACGTACATTTGCCAACTTACTGATATACCCTTCAATCTGTGATACGGAGAACACCAAGGCAAGCTGACGGCTTAATTGCCCAGCCGTATCCATTAGGTTCCGGTGGCGTGTGGCCAGTTGCTGCGATTGTACTCCTGCTTGCTGCAAGGCTTGGTTGTGCTTGGCGATGGCTTGGTTTATCTGTTCAAGTGTCTGCCTGTAGTTGGCATCTGTAGTGTTTAAAGACAAACGAGCCTGCTTCAAGTAGTTTATGGCTGTTACTTGGTCACGCAAATATTTGGCGTTTCTTGAATAGTCCAATGCACCTTGCGGCGTAGTACGTTGAGCTATTTCTTGCTGTCTCGCTAATTGTTCTGCTGCTTTTGCCGCACGCCTATCGGCTGCTTCTTTTCGTTGTGCGGTTTTCTCTGCCGATTGTACTCTCTGTTCGTCAGTTTGGCGTTGGTAGTCAAGCTCCATTTTCATGTAACGCATGGCATTAACGGCCGTCTGTTGCTGTTGTTTTGAAATAGTCTGTGTATTCTCAACAAACTTTTTCAAGTCAGAAATACTTTCTTTCAGTCCGGCTATATTCCATCCGCTAAACGAACCTTGCCCTATTTTTTTATCACCTATCCGATTCAGTAAATCTGCTGCACGTGAAAGGCTTTCGTTCATGGATGTGGTTTTCTTTTCGGTATCTCCAGCTCCTTTACTTACTCCCTCAAACGGATTCCCTTTAGACCCAATCGAACTTATCTTGCTGGCTAACGAAGCGATTGCGCTCTCCAATTTGGAAGTATCTACTACCACACTGCCAAACCCGTTTTTCAACGCATCCGCAGCCGTATGTGCATGTTTCTCTATCTTCTCCAGCTTCTCATCGAAACTATCCAACTTCTTTAATACATCGGGTGTTATGTTGAGGAATGCCCCTGCTTCGTTATTTGCCATATCGTTATCCTTTATTGATTATTGGTAATCCCAAATCATTCAAATTCTTCAAATCGTCAACCGAACCTATCTTGCTGATCTTCTTCTTTTTCTTGTCCTTGTTTCCGTATTCTACATGGGAAAAATCAAACGAGCTTAACCGGACCTGCCCAACCGTCATTCCCCATAAATATTCTTCACGAGAGCACCAAGTGTTGGAGCGCAGAAAATCAATCATCTGCCCCCATTCGGTACGAGATATTATCAGCTTTGTTCCGTTTTCTTCATCTTCCTCGCCAGTGTCATCTCCCTCACGGTCTGAATCACATTGATACTCTCGAAAAAAAAATCCGTGCTTATGAGGTTAAGGATTTCACCGAGCAATAATGCCCAGTCCTTTATGTCGTAATCTCTCCACATCAAAAGGTCAAAGACCTTGTGATAGTCATCTGATAGTTCTTTTTTCTCATAATCAGAGAATATCCTGTCCTTGTCATTGAGAAGTGCAAGCGTTATTACATGTGCCACTGCTGGTAGATTTACTGCAAACTCCTTGATAACATCTCCCATGCTCAGTTTCTCTCCTTTGACAATCCGGCACGCTTGTTCCGCAATGAGCCATTGGACACCGGGCTTTAATCCTGTGATACACCATTCCGTACCGTGGAGTTTCATAATGCTTGGGCTGTCATTCATTATCCTTGCCAAACGTTCCATTGATTCATTGGATACAGGAGTATGAGCTGTTACAGCGTCTTTCTTTGGTTGTGTATCTTTTTTCTTTGCTCTATATACTGCCATGATTATAAGCATGAAGGGCGGCGGCATATCCAGCCTACCGCCCTGTAAAACAATCTTCTTATCTATTATGGGTTATCCTGCCGATGGTAGGGTATAAGCGGAATCCACATAAAACGGAGTTCTGATAGTCTTTGCTCCATCGGCGACATTTGCATCATACGCTGTTCCTGCAAGACTGATACGTCCAATATTGGAGTTTAATGATTCAAGCATTAGCTTGGAATTAAGTTGTAATTTTGGAACCACAAATGCTGTCATCGTTTCCCCTTCCTCAAACACTACGTCAATCTTTGCATACAATTTCTTGTATTGAGCAGGAGCAAAGTATTTGGTAGAGACAGTAGTCCCAGCCGTAAATCCCATGAGAGCGATTAGCAGATCTTTTTGTGTATCTGCGACTTCAGCTGTAAATTGGTATTTACCGAGTTTCACGATGGAAAGAATAGGACTGTCGGAAGTTTCACACTCGATGTCGTTTACATCGTTATCGTCTTGAGCGATTGAAGTGGTGTCTTCAACTACATCTTCAAGAATGTAAGAATCACCCTTTGGCACGTCGTTTTCTTCAGCACCAGTGAACAGAGTTGCCACGATGTAAGAAGGTTTGATAAATTTTTTGGCTGTTGCGCCAGTATTGTTTACTGCCATAATTTAAAAGTGTTATCCTGTTAATAATCTGTTTACCTTATTGTTATCCCGATATTGTACACATTGCAATAGAAGTTTCCGGAATTTTTACTTTCTTTTCCTATTAGTTCACGGCTTGTTATGACGAAATGCTTGTCGTTGGATTGATCAATTGCCGAGAATAGTGTTTTTTCCATATCGAACAGTTTTTTTACAGGCTTTGATCCCAAACTGTCCGTGGACTTCGCATAGAGGAATATGTTGGTGGAACATTTCGCCTCTCCTCCGTAATCATTCACGCTAAGAACATCTACAACAATCATGTCCGTGCTGTCGCTGCTTATCGTCAGCGGTGTTTCATCAAAAGAGATTATTGATGAAATTTTCGCTTTTGTAAGTAGCATGGATAGAAAATTCTCTATCATACTGCCGGTTTTATACAAATCATTCATATATTATCCTGTTTACCATGACTGATAATGCCGAACTTTGCGTTTTTGAATTTCCGTGATAATGCCTTAACTTCATTGCGTGCCACTGCTATCACTTCATATTTCTTCTTCACGTTACCTTCTGCATTTTGTAGTATTTCTCCGTAAGGCATGGCGGCTACAACTGCCAAGTCGATTCCCGGATGTGGTTGGTATTTGTGTTCCAAATATTCAGCCACCGCTTCGTAACCGGTGATTTCCTCACCGTACCATTTTTTCTTTATTCCGGGAGAGCTGGCGGTATATCCCTTTCTGACAAGCTTTCCGTCAACATATACTCCCCAACCGTAACTATCTCTCAAATTGAGGCTTCGGTAGGTATAGGAAACTTTAGACAGTTCCTTATCCACTATCTTCTGTCCCTCGTTTGCGAGTAAATCAACGATACGGGTGATTGCACTTTGCTTGGTCTTTGCCATAACTTAACCTACTTCACTCATTTTGATGTTAACTTTCACGCCGCCAAGCTGGCTAATTTCCATTCCGGTGACACGACCGTTAATGCCTATTCCGTAACTTTCCTTCGGACATCGAAACATGTCGCCAATTTTTACAGGTGAAACGCTACCTTTTTTTAATGGGAAAAACACGTCATAGTCTGCCATGATAGTGCCGCCATTGAACATCTTGGAAGCTTGCTGTATATCGCATTCGGTTTCAAGAAGGATGGTTTCTTCCAAAGTTCCCGCATTGAGAGAATCATCCGTATCTTCACCGCCTAGCAAATCACCGTCAAGCAATCCTCCGTTACCGAGAAGGTCTCCGTCCTCCGGCTTATTCGTTATCACGGTGTAGAATGTGCCATGAAACGGGTATTCTGCTATTGCTTTTCTTTTGAGACGCATAAGCTATACATCTAATGAATTTTCATTGACCCAACTCATACTACCAAAATCCATGTTTTCCAACGCTTCTTCTTCACCATACTTTTTGTACAGTGCTTTCAGACGGTCTTTTAAGTTTTGGATTATGGCAGCCGTTACCGTCTCACTACCTATGTCCTGTCTGTAACTGCCATGTTGGAGTGATGATGAAGCCACAGACCACGGACCGTTAATGACAAGCTCGTACAGTGCGATAAGGCAATGGTCTTTAGTGCATTCATCTATTTCGGAACGGTCTGAAATAAACATCAAACCGTTTTCGTATGCGATATTTTCAAGCGCATCATCTTCAAAGACAAATCTCGTAAGCCCATTGAGGTATGCTATCGGGTCAAATGATTTTTCCATAACTGCTACTGCTGCAATGTGTTGTACATTAATCGTCTGCCTGACTTGTGTCTACAATGACGTGATTGCGGAATGTTTTCAGTGCAGGACAAGCTGACATCATCACATCCGTATGCCATTCCTTATACAGCCCGTTGTTTGTCGTTGTATTCACAATCGTGCAAAGACCATCATTAGCCTGAGCAAAAATTTTAGTTATTACGCTTGAACCATACTTGTCAAACATCTGTTTGTCTAAGTTATTGGTGTATTCAAACTCACAAGCATATCCGGCAGGACGGAGAACTGCAATCTTATCATCCCAACCTTGCACGAATGTGTCTCCAGTATTGGTAAGATTACGCTCACGCTCTTCTACAATTTCAATTGGAGATACACCGGGATAATCACGGAAAGCTGCTAAGAACAACTCACGTGTAGTAGGCGCAGTAGCGGTTGTTGCGATGTAAGCTAAAGGATTTTTCTTGAAACTTTCAATCAATTCCTTAACTTCGGCATTTTGCAGCATTACTTCGTAAAACATCTTGCGTGTAACCTGCCATACCATTGCACCTTCATATCCCCATTTTTCACGATATTTTTTCTCTTTTTCCGCCATTTGGCTCAGAATCTTGCATTCAGCGTCAGTCCACACCTTGGTTCCTGCTTTGGTGAAATTTTCATCCGGAATGTCTGCTTTGTGCAACGGAATTTGAATACCACGTGCGATATTGCGGTAGTCAATATTACCTTTAGACATTAACTGTGCAGTCATGAAGTTCATGGTTGCGTCCGCACTATCAAGCTGTGACTGTAATGTATGTACCCAAGCGACTACCAAATCGGTATCGTTTCCAAACAACTCAAACTGTTGTTCTTTTGCTTCACGTTCCATAGCTGTTTCAACGAAACCGGGAGCGATAAAATCAGGAATGGATGCGGTGTACCAGTACAGGCCGTCCTTATCCATTTGATTACTGTCACCAAGAGGTGCACGCAAATCCATCAAAGGAGCGGCTTTCAAGTCACGTCCTTTCACAGAAAAAGTAGCAATGCCATTAGGGGCGGTAGGTGTGGGAGCACCAGCTTTTACACCTTGAGTCTTGTACCAACCATAATTAGTGTATAGCAGACCTTCTGTATTGACAAAGGATTGCAAGAAACGTTGATTGGTCTTGTCAGAAAAGAATCTTGCATATCTGCTGTTATTAAAATCAAATTTAGGCATAGTCTCGTCAATTTTAAATGTTAAACCAACCCTTAACCTTGCTCTTGTTCAAAGCTTTTAATGCAGCCGAAAGAGGTTGCATACGGTCTTCGTAGAGGAATACATCTCCTAATGCCAATGCAGGAGTGATAAGGTATCTTGCACCATCGAAATCATCTTCGGATGTAGCCGGGTCAAAAACAAAATCAAAGTCGCAGGGAAGGTATGAGTTAGGATTAGTGACCATAGCTTCTTTACCAGAGCCTGCTTCTTTCGCTTCAACAAGAACAGATGAAGTTGTTAATGATCCGAGGGTTGCGCTCAATGTAACTTTCCAAACATCGCCAGCCGATCCGTCAGTCGCTTTTTCAACGGCTGTAACTGTTACCGCTGTGCCTTTGCCTGTCAATGTAGAAGGTGCTACCATGAGGGCATCTCCTACAAATGGGATAAGAGAATATCCGTCTCTTATCAGGTAAATAACTGTGTCTGTAGCTTCAGTTGTAGCTTTTGCAACCGCATACGATTTTAGGATACGTATTTCGCTTCCATTAGAACCATTGCTGGGAATATATTCAGCGAGCGTTCCGGCAAAAGCTCTTGTATTACCTTTGAATGGGTTTTTAACAATTCCACCACTGGTAGGAAATACAAGTGCGTCCTTCCCGCTCATCTGTAACTTCACGAAGACATAGCGATGACCACCAATGCTTCCGCGAGCCTGAACCAATGCTCTACCGGGAAGGTAGCCACTGTTCAATAGAATTTGCTGATAGAAATCTGACATTTTCTTTTTGGTTTAAATGATTATTATTTTTCTTCTCTGTGCGACTGCTTCTTTACGACAGCAGCCACATCGGCAAAGTCATCGGTCTTTTCCTTACCGCCTCCCGTGCCGCCCGGAGTGATGTCGGGTGGAGTGTTAGCATTAAACTTATTGTAGCTCTTGACCAGTCTTTCTGTGAGAGCATCAACATCTGTTTCAGAATCAATGTGAATCAATTCGAGCTGGTCGTTAATCCAATCCTCGTTCTTGACTTCTTTCCCTTTTAAGGCTGATTTGAGTTGATTGCGTTTTTCGGAGATAGTTTTGGCTCTTTTCTCTTCCTCACGTTCTGATTTCAAGTCTTGGAGTTCTTTGAGCAACTTATCCAGTTTGCTTTCGTCTCCTTTGTTATCCTTGCCATCATCCTTATCTCCCTTATCATCCTTTGCGGGGTGATTCTTTTCCCACTCCTTTACGAATTTTGAATTGTCGTTCCTAATGTTGTTGTCATCCTCTTGGAAGTCCTCCAGATAATCGGCAACCGCATCATCCAATTCCAACTCGTCATTACCACTCGCTTTCTCCAACCGCTTGTAGATTCTTTCCACCTTGCCGTTGAAACTTCTCTCACTCATCGCCAAGTTTTTCTTGCCGTTGTTGGTGATTCCTGCTTTCAGTGCTTCTGAAAACTGTTCTTTCGTAAACTTCATACACTATATGTTTTATAATGATTATGTGCGAAAGTAATGCTTTAATAAAAAGGTATAACTATAAAAAAATCACTGTATTTATCACTATGATAAATAGATATTAGTTTAAGTATATATTACCTTATTATTAAGAGGTATTTTTGCTTTTGATGAAAGAGCAAGAAGTACATAGGGAAGTCGTAATCAAGCCACAAGAGGGATTCCAAATGCAGTTTGCATCATCGTGCGTGGATGTAAACTTTGGAGGTGCGGGATTAGGAACAGGTAAAGCGCTGTTGCTAAATGAATTAGTGTGTACTCCGAATGGATTTAAGAAGGTTTCAGAAATAAAGGTAGGAGACAAAATAACCAATCCTTGTAGTGGGAAAACAGAAACCGTTATTATTGTGCATCCAATAGAGAAACACCCGTATTATAGGATAACTTTTAATGACGGTACGCATTGCGATTGTTCTTCTGGACATTTGTGGACAGTAAAAAGGAACGGATACCAAAATAGATCTTGGAGAATACTTTCTGCGGAGGACTTGTTCGTATCATATAATAGCACAAAAAAGAGATTTAGTATTCCTTTTACAGAGCCTGTAATTTTTAGAAGTAATCAAAGATTGCCTATCCCATCTTATGTGATGGGGGCATTGCTTGGTAATGGATGTATGTCTGATTCTTCCATAAAAAATTATATGGTAAGCCTTACTTCAAGAGATTATGAGATAGAAAAAGGATTTGTTAAAAGATGGTTTGATATGAGCCATAAAAAGAGGCAGCCGGGATGCTATAATTATAACATATATGGTAAAGATATTATAGATAAAATAAAAAGTCTCGGACTGTCTTGCCATAAAGCACACAATAAGTTTGTCCCAGATATGTATAAGTATGCAAGCATTCAAAATAGGAAAGAACTTATACAAGGTCTTATTGACACAGATGGATATGTTGATCCGGATGGTAGTATGTATTACTATTCAATCAGCAAGCAACTTGCAGAAGATGTTGCTTTTATTGTTCGATCATTGGGGATGTGGGCATCAATAAATAGCAAACCGTGTACTACGGCAAATAAGTGTGGCAATAAAAGGAATTTAACAGGGAATACACTTTATACAGTTACTATATCCGGATATGGAGATAGTATGAAAGACCTTGTTACAGTAAAAAGGAAAAGAGATAGATTAAAAGATAATAAGTTTTACACTCACAGAACAATTAAAAGTGTAGAGTATTTAGGAGTAAGAGAGGGGCGATGTATTACTGTGGATAAGCCTTCTGGTTTGTTTATCACTAATGATTTTATTGTTACTCACAACTCTTTTGCCCTTGTTCTTGCGCTTGCTGAGCCGTTAATGACAGACCCAGATTTCCGTGCGGTTATTACACGTAGGTCTTTGCAGTCGCAAAAAAGTGGTGGAGGTTTCGTTGATACATTCAAATCTATCTTCGGCGACTACTGTTCTGTAAAGACAGCAGATAGCCCACGTATCACATTCCCAAGTGGTGCATATTGCGACTTGACATATATAGATGATACCAATCTTGACAAAATGCGCGAACAATGGAAAGGTAAACAGATTGATGCAATATGTATTGACGAAATTACCGAAATGTCTTGGGAAGCGTTCAGCTATGTACAGACCCGTAACCGTGGGCGTTCAAAGACATTTACAGGAAAGTTCTTTGCTACCCTTAACCCGAAACGTAGCCATTGGACGAGAAAGTTCTTGGATTGGTACATTGGGGTTGACGGATTCATTATGCCGGATAGAAACGGGAAAGTGAGATACTTCTATGTGAACGGTTCTACCGTTGATGATGTGGTTTGGGGAGATTCAAAAGAAGAAGTTTATGCTAAATGCAAGATAGATATTGATAGGAAACTTGCCCGCATTGGTGGTGATTTTACCTATCATAATATGATTAAGTCTTTCGTTTTCTATCAAGGACATTTGTCAGAGAACAAGGCTATGACCGACAACAACCCGAATTATATCGGCTCTGTTGCAGCTTCGGGTGGTAAAATGGCGCAAGCATTATTTGAGGGTAACTTCAACGTTGATCCCGAAGAGGACGAAAAGATACCCATTCCCTCAAATTCCGCACAAGGCGTGTTCAACAACAACCCTGCCGTGAACGGTGACAAATGGATTACCGTGGATTTGGCGGATTATGGTACAGACAACCTTGTTGCACTTGCATGGGATGGATTTCACGCATACGACATTCTCATTCTTAGCAAGTCCACTCCGAGAGAAAACGCTATGGCAGTGAAGACATTTGCATTTGAACATGGAACAGCCGAAAGCCATATCATTTTTGACGCAACTGCCGGACGGTATTTTAATGATTACATTCCCGATGCAGTACCTTATATCTCACTAAATAAACCTTTCGGGCTTTACCAACTTACCGCAATGACAGTAAAGGATATGTGCTATATCAGATTATGCAAGATGATCGAGGAAGGTAATCTAACCTTTGACGATAAACTTGCCGTACAGACATACACTCACCAGAACCTGAAATACAAAGTGACGGTTGAGAACGAGTTTATGGAAGAATGCTCTGTTGTACGGTTTGATGATATGCAGAGTGGAAAGAAACGGCTTTGGAACAAGAAGAAAATGAATCAGATGTTGGGGAAAGGCAGATCGATGGACTTGTTAGACCCATGCGCTATGAGAATGCTTCCGTGCGCTAACATTGAATACGGGAATGAGATTCAAGCAGGGTATTACAATCACGAAGAAGAAACCAAACAAGCGTTCCATGCACAGACAGAAGGAAGTATTTACGATGAACATTTATGGTATTAGGTTAGGAAATGATTAGTTACAATGATATAAAGGATATTCTCAATTCCCTTAAAACAGAAGGAATTGAAGCAAGGGTAAGAGATGTTGCCTATTTGGTAATGTGTGATTCTTTCGTAGATAAGGCTCTTGCTGCAAAGGTTGCTTACCAAGAAGATGAAAAGCCTTCAAACAAGGTGTTATCCATGCTTGCCGAGAAACTGAAACCTTTCGGCATCGGTGCTATCACTACCATATCTAAAGATGAGAACCGAGAAGCGTTGCTGAAAGAAATATCGGAGATGAAACAGATTGCTGACGATGCGAAAGCAAGTGGAGATTCAGACACTTTTATCAAAGCAAGTAAGGTCGTGTTGGATGCACGCGTGAAGCTGAACGATAAATTCAATATTGAAGAGGAAGAGGGGCAGAAGCGAATAATCGTTGTTCCGCAGAAGCACGACATTATCTGCAAATGGACTTCGAGAGAGTGTTCTGCAATGCCGAGCAAGGAAGCCTGCATGAAGTATTACAACCTAATTGATGCGGAAAAATGACACGGGAAGAGAAAAAAACATATCTATTGCGGAACGTAAATGCCTTGTTGCAGAAGAAACCGTTTTTCAGAGGAAGTGACACTTGCTCTACAAACGACTATTCCGACGGTCAGTCCGCAGCCATTACCGATACACGCACGGCAAGGCTTCCGAATGTAAAAAAGAATATCGTTTCGCAGGAAAAGTTTCTGAAAGAACTTGACCCGATGAGCCATGAGGTATTATTTGATCAAAACTTGCCGAGCATTTGCGTGAAGTTAGAAGATGGGGGATATCAGGAAATCAAGTTCCAGCGCACGGCATTAGCTTTCCAAGAACAGATACTGGCGAGCCACGTAATCTACCTTTGCGGAAATCCCTGTACATTGTCTTTGAGAGGTGGCACTCCTTCCGAGAAAGATAAAGCCAACTATTCCACAATCAAGGAGTATTGGGTAGACAGGAATATGGATGGATGGCGTACAAAGGCAGTCCGTTCGCAGCTTGCCACAGGCGATGCCGGACTTCTGTTCTATTATGACTATAAAGGACGTATCAAGTGCCGCCTGATAAGTTATGAAGATGGTTACGTAATCATATCACACAATGACAACAACGGTGACAGGCTTCTTGAAAGTGTCTATTATGCCGATGCGGACGGTGTGGAATACATTGACAGTTACGATGATACCTACATGTACCGTATGCACACACCGATAGACGGTGAAGAAGCAGGCGATGATGGTTTTGTAAGAGAACTTCCTATATTGCACGGTTTCAGCGAGATACCATTGTGTACCAAACGCGGTAATGTGGCGTGGAACAACGGCCAGAGCCTTATCGAGATTTACGAAATTATCTACAACATCTTCTTTGTCATTCAGAAACGGAACGGTTGGGGCATTCTGTATATCAAAGGCAATTTGTCAGAAACGACAAAGAAACTTGCTGGGAGTATCATTTTGCAGGACAAGTCTATGGACGGGAACGGAAGTGCGGAGTTCAAAGCACCTCCAAGTCCGCAAGGGATGCTTGACAGTCTGCAAGATTTGTTTGAGAAGATACAGATAAATACCTCCTGCACTTTCCTTTTGCCGAAAGATGTCAAGTCAAGTGGCGACATTAGCGGACTGGCTATTACGCTAACCCGTGATTTGGATTTGAAGAACGCTCAGCAAGGTGTGATTGAGTGGCAGAATTTTGCAGACAAGATGATGCGCCTGTTCAAGGAGGGATTGGCCAAAGAATTGGTGAAAAAAGACGAGAACCTAAATGCCGTTACAGAATTTGCCAAGCTTCGTGTTAGCTGTAAGTTCAAAATATGGCAACCGTTCAGCGCAACGGAGTATAATAACATACTTATCTCAATGAAGCAAGCCGGCATTCTTTCCACAAAAACAGCCATTGAGAAAAACACCGAATCCGTTCCCGATGAAGAACAACGTATAGCAAAGGAGAAGGAAGAGGCTCAAAAGCTGTTGGAGAAACAGCAAAAAAAAGGACAAAGGAGTTACGGAACAAATTGATGTGGTAAAAGAATAAATGGAAAAGGAAAGTCTGTACATTTTAAAGCTTGATACGCAAGGAAGTAAAGTAAAATTTCCGAATGCTGATATACCTGCAAAATTAGGTGAGTACACCTATACGGCACAACGTATGGCAGGAACTCCCACACTGACCGCTACACTGAACTATCCTTCATGCTTAGACGAACTATGGACAGGAGAAGAGTTTGTTGAGTTTAGGGGGGAAAAATATTATATTGACCAAGTGCCTACATCCTCAAAGGACAACAAGAGTATCATGTACAAGCATGAGCTTCAATTCGTTTCAGAACGTATCGTGCTGGAAAACGTATATTTCATGGACGTGGTGACAGCCGGGGAAGACACGTATCACTCCAATTCCACTTCCGTCAAGTTCATGGGGGATATAAACGAGTTTGTTGGTCGCCTTAACGCTTCAATGGCAAAATCGGGTATCGGATATTCGATAGTGATTGATGAAGATATTACTTCTGAAAGCAAACTTGTTTCTCTTGACAGCGTATACCTTGCAGAAGCGTTACAGTCCATATATACCATATACGAACTTCCTTATTACTTTGTAGGTAAGGTTTGTCACATAGGATATACAGAGAATGTAATTTCTACTCCTTTCGAGTACAAGAAAGGGCTTGTATCAATAAAAAAGACAAACGCCAATTATAAGACCGTCAATCGCGTTACTGGTGTTGGTAGCTCTGACAACATACCTTTCTACTATCCGAATGATGATGAAAAAGGTACTATAGAACGCACGCAAAACCTTATGCCTTCCATTTATAGACAAACAAATGGAGCGGAAAGATTCTACAATGCACTTAACGATACGTATAAAATACCCGGTACAAATGATTACTATTTTTTCAAAAATACATATTCTTCTAAGAAAGTAAAAGAGATAAAGGTAGATTTTAGCGATATAAAGCCTACCATAGAAAATGTAACAAACGCTTCGGGACAGTTATTTGGTGAGATTGCGGATATTGCTTTTGATGATAACGATAGTGACGAACTCGGAACAGGAGAAGGGAATAATATATTCAATGGCACGGATGAGTATATACATTCTTATTTCTACATAAAATTACATATATATAATGGGGATTACGGTTTTAACCTGTTCGAACAAGGTTTGGAAGGTGGTACGGCTGTAATCAATATGACTACGGGTAATTGTGCTGCTTGCGAGTTTGAAATAGGAGTTACCTATAAGGACAATGAGCCGGGAAGGGCATTCAATCCTGTATTGGTGGATTCTTCCGGGAACTTACCAGCAGGAGATTTTGAACAGAAGGTTACTTCACAAACATCCCAATATATAGAAAGCCAACAAAACACTTCTACAAATGAGGTTTGGATTGCGGTAAAAAAGGACAATACTACTTTCGGGGTTGTTATGCCTAATGCCACAAATAACTATAAACCTTCTGTTGGGGATAAGTTTGTGATTACAGGTATTAAAATGCCGAAATCTCTTGTGCTTGCCGCCGAGAAGAGATTAGATGAGGCGTTGATAAAGTATATGTCTGAAAACAACGATGAGAAGTTCTCTTTTTCCGTAAGTTTCTCACGTGTCTTCCTTGCAGAAAACAGTATGTTAGCTGGTCTGTTGAATGAGAACTCGCGTATATACATAAAGTATAATGATAAGGAATACTTCATGTATGTGAACTCATTTACTTGTAAGGCGGATAAAAATTGCCTGTATGATATATCCGTGGAGCTAACAGATAAGTTGTCCGCCAATGTTTCCGCTTTGAGAAGTACGATTACAGAGATAGCCGGGGATATCATAGGTGAGAGGATGGGTGTCTCTCTCAACGTGTCAGATATTCTTGGCAGAATATCCCGTTATTTTATCTCAAAGATAAATAACGACACGGCCAACGGTCTGATCACTTTTTTGAAAGGCGCCAAGTTCGGTGATTTCATCGACTCCATGATTGCCGGTAAAGGTGCCGGTATCTATCCTGACGGGCGCG
>OJOH01000562.1_pt1 | contig 23133 bp, 16 predicted proteins | sample 1598201 | NCBI WGS metagenome assembly OJOH01 (sample SAMN03922462, study PRJEB24848) | human gut metagenome | isolation source: stool sample | host: Homo sapiens | place: Germany | collected 2009-11 | reverse complement strand
ACGCAGGCCCCCTCAAGACCGCCGACAACGTGATGATGTTCAAGCAGATCGTGCGCGCTATTGCCACCCGCAGCGGCATCCATGCAAGCTTCCTGCCCAAGCCCCTGCCGGATCAGGCAGGCAGCGGCCTGCACATCAACCTGTCCCTTTACATGGATGGCCGCAACCTGTTTGAGGGCGACATTGCCCCGGACAGCATTGCAGGCAGCTTTATGGCCGGCGTGCTGGCCCACAGCCGGGAGCTGACCGTGTTCACCAACCCTCTGCCCAACAGCTATCAGCGCTTTGGCTGCGATGAAGCGCCCCGCTATGTGAGCTGGAGCCGCCAGAACCGCAGCCAGCTGGTGCGCATCCCGCAGGTAAAGGGCGACAACTGCCGCATGGAGCTGCGCAGCCCGGACCCTGCCTGCAACCCCTATCTGGCCATTGGTCTGGTTCTGGCTGCCGGATTGGACGGCATCGAGAACCGCATGGTGCTCTCTGCCCCCGTGAACAAGAATCTGTTCGACCCCTCTATGGCTGAGGGCCTCAGCCTTGAGACTCTGCCCGCCAGTCTGGAAGAGGCCGTGCAGGCTGCGGAGGAGAGCGAATTTTTGCGCAGAGTGTTGCCCGAGCAGCTTGCCAGCCGCTACTTTACGGAAGAACTGAAGCGCTGCGAAGCACTGAAACACGCGTCCGACCCTGTTGAGTACGAGCGTACCCATTACTTCAATGCCATCTGACCCCTGCAAAAGAGAGTGTGTAGGAGAAAGGAGCGAAGGAAATGGGACGTGCACTGATCGTAAGTGCCGGTGCAAGCTCCAACGAGTATATCGCTGCACGGCTGACCGAAATGGGCTACAGCCGCCCGGTGATCATTCCCAGCGGGGCCGAAGCCCGGCGGCGCATGACGGAATCGGATTTTGAGCTGATCGTGGTCAACTCTCCCCTGCCCGATGAATTCGGGCATGAGGTGTGCATCAATGCTGTGGAAAAAACAGATGCCGGTGTCGTGTTTCTGGTCAAGGCCGCACAGGCTGAGCAGCTTTTGGGGCCTTTGAGCGAGCAGGGGGTATTGCTGCTGTCAAAGCCCTTCAGCACCGCCTTTTTTGTGCAGGCCATGCACATGGCGGCGGCAGGCAACCACCGCCTGCTGCGTGCCCGGCAGGAGAACGCCCGCTTACAGGAAAAGATCGCACAGGTGCGGCTGGTCAGCCGGGCAAAATGCTGCCTTGTGGAGCACGAGCACATGACCGAAGCCGAGGCACACCGCTACATAGAAAAACAGGCCATGGATACCCGTCGTGACCGCACAGAAATTGCACAGGAAGTCCTTGAAAATTATGAGGACATGGGTGTATAATATTGGATTGGGAAAAGTATCCTTGCTTTCACCGGCTCATTTTGGGAGAGGCTGAGAGCAAGACCGTTCACCTGAAAGAATTCACAAAAGTTTATAAGGGAAAGAATTCAGAAAAACAAAAATAGAGGAGGAAATTCTATGGCAGAGAAACAAACCAAATTCATCTTTGTCACCGGCGGTGTCGTCTCCGGCCTTGGCAAGGGCATCACAGCCGCATCGCTGGGCCGTCTGCTCAAGTGCCGCGGTCTGAAGGTGGCCAGCCAGAAGCTGGACCCCTATGTGAATGTGGATCCCGGCACCATGAGCCCGCTGCAGCACGGTGAGGTGTTCGTGACCGACGATGGCACTGAGACCGATCTGGATCTGGGCCACTACGAGCGCTTTATCGACGAGAATCTGAACAAATACTCCAACCTGACCACCGGCAAGGTGTACTGGAACGTACTGAACAAGGAACGTCAGGGTGCATATCTGGGCCAGACCGTGCAGATCATTCCCCACATCACCAACGAGATCAAGAGCTACATCTACAATCTGGCCTCTTCCACCGAGGCTGACGTGGTCATTACCGAGATCGGCGGCACGACCGGTGATATTGAAAGCCAGCCCTTCCTCGAGGCCATCCGTCAGGTGGGTCTGGAGCAGGGCCGCGACAACTGCTGCTACATCCATGTGGTGCTGGTGCCTTACATTTCCGGCTCGGACGAGTACAAATCCAAGCCTGCACAGCACTCTGTGAAAGAGCTGCAGGGCATGGGCGTGAACCCGGACATCATCATCCTGCGCGCAGACGGCAGTGTGGGCGGCGACATCCGCCGCAAGATCAGCACTTTCTGCAATGTGAAGCCGGAGTGCGTGATCGAGAACCTGACCATGCCCAGCCTGTACCAGTGCCCGCTGATGCTGCACACCGGTGGTCTGGACGAGGTCGTGGTGAAGAAACTCAAGCTGGACGTTCCTCCTGCCGACCTGACCGAGTGGAAGCAGGTGGTCAGCCGCATTGCCACCCGCAGCAAGACCTGCAGCATTGCACTGGTGGGCAAATACGTCAAGCTGCACGACGCTTACCTCTCCGTGATGGAGAGCCTGTACCACGCCGGCTTTGAGAACGACAGTCAGGTGGAGATCCGCTGGGTGGAGAGCGAGGACCTGACCGATCAGGCCGCCTGCAAGGAAGCCTTTGCAGATGTGGACGGCATCATCGTACCCGGCGGCTTTGGCGACCGCGGCATTGAGGGCATGATCCAGGCTGCACAGTATGCCCGCGAGAACCATGTTCCCTACTTTGGCATCTGCCTCGGCATGCAGATCATGGTGATGGAGTTTGCCCGGGGCGTTTTGGGCTACAAGGATGCAAATTCCAGCGAATTCACCCCGGATGGCAAGCACAATGTGATCGCGCTGATGGCCGACCAGCAGGGCAACATTCCCAAGGGCGGCACCATGCGTCTGGGTAAATACCCCTGCAAGGTGATGCCCGGCACCAAGATGGCCGAGTGCTACGGCGAGGCCGAGATCTGGGAGCGCCACCGCCACCGCTACGAGTTCAACAACGAGTTCCGTCAGGAGATGCAGGACGCCGGTCTTGTTATTTCCGGCACAAGCCCCGACGGTCGTCTGGTAGAGACTGTAGAGCTGCCCGGCCGTGACTTCCATTTGGGCGCACAGTTCCACCCGGAGTTCAAGAGCCGTCCGAACCGTGCTCACCCGCTGTTCAAGGCATTCATTGCTGCGGCACTCAAGTTCCGCGCCAGCGAGCAGCGCAGCCTGCTGCACATGTAAACCATAAAAATAAGGTGCTGTCTGTGCGGACAGCACCTTATTTTTTACCCATATAATCCATGATCCTGCAAGGCATGGTTCTTTTGCTTGTGCTTATACATCCGCTGGTCAGCCAGACGGGTGATCTTGTCTGTATCCGTGCCTTCTTCCGGGTAGAGGGCAAAGCCGCAGCTGGTGCCGATCGTCAGAAGACTGCCTGCAACATGATAGGGTGCTGCAACAGTCTTACAGATAAACTCGACCTTGCGGCGCTGTAGCTCCATCCGTTCCGCTTCCGCTTTTTGCAGAGAACTCCCGGTGGCTTTGTTCTATCCTTGATTTCCGATCAGCACCACGGCCACATCGTTGACATTCGTGCCGGTCGCGCCGGTGATGATGAGCCCATCCACCGCCTTGAGGGCATGGTAGGCATCGTTGTTCTGCAGCACATCGTACACGTTCAGCTGGTTCTGCGCCAGTGCTGCGGCCGTGCTGCCGTCCACATAGCCGCCCGCAGCATCGGTTGGGCCGTCGGTGCCATCGCTGCCCACCGAAAAGACCGCTGCATCCAGCCCGGCGATCATTGGTGCTGCAGCAAGGGCCAGCTCCTGATTGCGCCCGCCCAGACCTGTTCCGGTCAGATGGACGACCGTCTCACCGCCTGCAAGAAAGGCCAGCTTTTTGCCCTGCCCCGCGTGGGTGCGGGCTATGGAACCAAGGAAGCTGCCAGCCTCCCGCGCTTCACAGCAGAGCCTGTCGGTCAAGATCACCGGCTCATAGCCCAGCTCCCGGCAGGCGTTGGCTGCTGCGCTGCACAGCTCCCGCACGCTGCCGGTGATCTGCGTGGCAACATGGTCCAGCACCTTTGGAGTCTCCTGTGCCAGCAGAGCCTTGGCCTGTGCCGAAAGCTGCAGGTGATATTTTTCCGCAATGGCAAGGGCCTGTGCACAGGTGGAGGTATCCGGCACCGCCGGGCCGCTGGCGATCATATCCAGCGGGTCGCCCAGAATATCACTGAGCACGATGCTGAACACCTGCGCGGGCGCACAGCTCTGTGCAAACCGCCCGCCCTTGACCCCGGACAGGCGCTTGCGAATGGTGTTCATCTCCACGATATCGGCACCGCTGGCAAGCAGCTGGCCCGTGATCTGCTGCAGCTCTGCGCCGGGGATCAGCGGCTTCTCAAACAGTGCACTGCCGCCGCCGGACAGCAGAAACAGCACCGTATCCTCTGCCGTTAAGCCCTGCACCAGTTCCAGCGCTTTCCGGGTGGCGGCAAAGCCATTCTCATCCGGCACGGGGTGCCCGGCTTCGCAGCAGTCCACGCCGGGGATCGTGCCCTTCACGTGGCCGTATTTGGTCACGACCACGCCGCCATCCACCCGGCCAAGAAATTTCACTGCCGCATGGGCCATCTGCCATGCTGCCTTACCGGCAGCCACCAGCAGCACCCTGCCGCCCTGCGGCCGGAAATTTTTCAACGCGCGGCGCACCGCTTCGTCCGGCAGAACAGCGTTCAGGCTGGCACGGATGATGGCATCTGCATCTCTGCGCAGTGTTTCGTTTTTCAGCATGTCGTTCTCCCCTTTTCCATCGCTTCTTGTCCGCGGACAAAAAACACCTGTACAGTCTCTTCCTATGCAGGAAAACGCCGTACAGGTGTTCTGATCTTTTTTGCTTACTTTGCGCTTGCCGGAGCAACCTCAAAGTCGATCTTGCCCAGGTTCACATCCGCACGCACAATGGTGATCATCATGGTGTCGCCCAGACTCCAGTTCTTGCCGGAGACGGGGTCGGACAGGCGGATGCCCTCGGTGAGCATGGTACCGGAGGGGGTCAGGCTGGAAGCCGGCACAAAGCCCTCCACGCCGTTGTCCAGCTCAATGAACAGGCCGCGCTGGGTCACGCCGGAAATGCGGCCCTCGTAGCACTCGCCCAGATGGCGGCGGGCATACTCGGCCTTGTAGCAGTCCTCGGCCTTGCGCTCGATCTGCATTGCAATGATCTCGCGCTCACTGGACTGCTTGCTTGCCTTCTCGGCAAAGTCGCTGTAGCGCAGCACCATGGTATCCTTATCCATGCCCTTGAGCTGGGCGGTCATGATGCGATGGATGGCCAGATCCGGATAGCGGCGGATGGGGCTGGTGAAGTGAGCGTAGTCCTTCAGCACTAGGCCGTAGTGGCCCTTGGGCTTTTCCTCATACACAGCCTTGGACATGCAGCGCAGCATACCGGTATTGATGATCTGCTCATACGGGCCGCCGCGCACACCTTCCAGAATGGCGCTCAGCTCCTTGGGGGTGGGCACATCCTTGGCAAAGTGATCGTTGATGCCGCAGGCCTGCAGCAGAGTGTGCAGACGCTCCAGCTTTTCAGCATTGGGTTCCTCGTGCACACGGTACACGAAGGGGATCTGCTTCACGCGGGCAAAGTGGGCAGCGCACTGGTTGGCCAGCAGCATGAACTCTTCGATCATAGCTTCGCTCTCGCCGGAGGTGCGCTTTTTCACGTCGATGCAGTGGCCGTCCTCGTCGAGGATCAGCTTCACCTCGCCGCTCTCGATATCCATGCAGCCGCGCTCCTTGCGCAGGCGGGCGCGGTGGCCGTACAGCTCCTTCATGGCGGGCAGCTGGCTGAGCACTTCATGGTACTTGCCCTTCAGCTCGTCGTCAGCACTGCCGGCCAGCAAGGCATTGATCTCGGAGTAAACGCCCTTGACGCGGCTGCGGATGACCGACTTGACAAAGCGGTAATCGATCAGGTTGCCATCCTTATCCAGATGCATCAGGCAGGAGAAGGCCAGACGCAGCACGCCCTCATTCAGGCTGCAGATGCCGTTGGAAAGCTGCTTGGGCAGCATGGGCACCACCTGATCGGCATAGTAGACGCTGGTTGCGCGGTTAAACGCTTCGTTGTCCAGTTCGCTGCCGGGCTTGACATAGTTGGAAACATCTGCAATGTGGACACCCAGCTCAAAGCCGCCCTCCGGGGTCTTGGTCAGGCTGATGGCATCATCGATATCCTTGGTCTCAGCACTGTCAATGGTGAAGATGGGCAGGGCGCGCAGATCCATGCGGCCCTCGGTGTCCTTTTCAGAAACCTCAGCGTTCTCCAGCTTCTTGGCTTCCTCACGAACCTTATCCGGGAAGCGGCTGCGGATATCCTGCGCATAGAGCAGAGCCTTTGCGCAGCGCTTTGCTTCGTCCGAGCTGCCAAACCGCATGGCAACGCCCACGCGGTGATCTTCCTGCCGATTGCCGCGCTGCAGGATCTCCACGGCCACCTTGTCGCCGTCCTTTGCACCGCCCTCGCAGTCACGCATCATCTGCATGGAGATGGCCGGGCAGTCGTCCGGCACGAACTTCAGGCGGCCCTCAATGCGGCGGGCAGTGCCCACCAGATCGTTCTTTTCTTCCAGAATGGCCAGGATCTCGCCTTCATCGCTGCCCTCCACACGGGGGTGCTCAAACTTTTCCACAAGCACCATGTCGCCGGGCATGGCACCGCGGGTAAAACGGCCCGGGATAAAGATATCGCTGGTGCCGTCCTCCAGCATGACAAAGGCAAAATTCTTGCCCAGTTTTACCACCTTGCACAGCAGAGCCTTGTCTGCACGGCCGGAGCGCACCGTAAAGAACACGCCCTGACGCTGGCAGATGACCGCCTCGTGCACCAGCTGATCCACAGCCTCCATCACCTTGCGGTCCGAGCCGCGGTCCCCGCCGAATTTGGATTTGAGGTCTTTGACGGTGCACGGCTGATTCTGGATCGCGTGCTCAATTTTATCGCGCATTGCCATAATATTTTTTCTCCTTGCTCTTCCATGGCCGCAGCCTCCAACGTGCCGCAGCGCTGCCAATCGTGGGCCAGCTGCCCCACCCTGCCCAGCGGTCAGACTGCCGCCGACATCCTATCATAACACAGAAAAACAGCCCCGTCCTTTACACGGGGCTGCACGAACCTTGTCAACCTGCCAGACGGCCTGCAAACAGACAAGCCAGGATGGCAACCACAAAGAAAACAATGCCTGCAATGCGGGTGGTCTTGGCCAGCATCTGATCAGCCGGGGTCAAACGGGCATTGTTTGCGCCGCCCATACTGCCGTTGATGGCACCGGAAAGGCCCTGACCGTGGGTGTGCTGCATGAGAGTGAGGAAAACGATGACGAGCGAAGCGATCAGCAGGATCACACCGCCAACAATTTCGATAACAGACATGGATTGAAACGCTCCTTTATTTTAATTCAACAAAAACTACGCAGAAATACAAATATATAGTAGCATAACAAGCGCAAAAAAGCAAGCAGAAACCGTGCATTTTTATGCCAGAAGGTCCAGCATTGCGCACAGCCGGGCAAAGATGGCGGCGCTGGAATGTTCCGTGCTCACCTGCCCGTCCTGCAGCACCACAATGGTGTAGCGCGGCTGCTGCGCCGGGTAAAACCCTGTGAACCACAAGTTTTTGCGTTCCGTGCCATCCGGTGTGAACTGCCCGGTCTGCGCGGTACCGGTCTTGCCGCCAGCCCCTTCTTCCAGCCAGGCAGCATCCTGTGCGGTGCCCTCTTCCACCACCTGCTGCAGCATTTTACGCAGGAGCGCTGCATTTTCCGCACTCATCACCCGCCTTGACTGCGGATGTGCAAGCGTTTCCAGCGGCGTACCGTCAGTTTCATCCACCGAGCCACACACAAAGAAAGGCGTGCGGTACACCCCGCCGGAAGCAATGGTGTTCATCATGGCGGCGATCTGTACCGGTGATGCCAGCAGACCGCCCTGCCCAAAGCTGAAATTTGCCAGCTGGCCGCTCTGGGCAAGCTCCCCGGCAGACGGCAGCTTTCCGGCATCGGCGTGCAGCGCACCTGCCACCGGCACCTCCTGCCCGAAGCCAAGCTGCCGAGACATCTGCAAAAGCGTCTCTGCCCCCAGCTGCTGCCCCAGCCGGATAAAATAGCCGTTGCAGCTTTTTTCCAGAGCCGCAGTCATGTCCACCGTTCCGTGCGGAACACCGCCTGCGCAGCGGAAGATCTGTCCATCCACCACCACAGCACCGGTGCATTCGTACTCCGGCAGGATGCCCTGCTCCAGCGCTGCCGCAGCCAGCACCGGCTTGAACACTGAACCCACAGCATAGCTTTCCAGTGCGCGGTTCAGGAACGGACTGTCCGGTGCATCCAGACTTGCGGCAAGGTCATCCGGGTCATAGCCCGGTACGCTGACGCTGGCGCGAACCGCAGCAGTGGCCGTGTCCAAAACCAGAATGCAGCCGCTGGTCATGGTGTCTGCGGCCACCGCTTCGGCGGCACGCTGCACCGGGCGGGAGATCGTCAGCTGCATGCCCACCGCACTGCTGTCCTGCCGGGTAAGCTGCGGTGTTTCCCCGGCCCGCAGCCGTCCTTGTGCTGTGACCGCGCACACCAGCGTGTCATGCTCCTTTGTCCCGGCCAGCTGGCTGTCCAGCGCCTTTTCCAGCCCGGCAATGCCGCGGCCTTCTGCATCCAGATAGCCGATCAGATGCTGGCACAGCGGAACTTCTGCGCAGCGCCGTGCCGTTGCAAAGCAGCGTATGCCGCGCCCGGAAAGGTCGCGGTCCACTTCCAGCAGAAACGGTGCGGAGCGGTTGCGGTTCCGGTACAAAAGTGCCTGCCCGGCACTGTCCGTAAATGCATACAGGCGTGTGTAGTTGTTTTCGCCCGGGAAACAGAGGGCAAGATACCGCGTTTCCAGCCCGGTGAGAAGCAGGCCGCTGTGGTCGTAGAAGCTGCCCCGCCGGGCAGGCAGCGAGAGCCGGACCGTGCTCTGCGCTTCGGCCCGGGCAGCATAGGTATGGTTCTCTGCCAGAAAATACAGGCGGCACAAAACTACCGCAAACCCCAGCAGAACAGCTGCATACAACGCCAATACCCGTTTGCCGGACATCTGCTCACCCCTTTTTGATAGAGTGGGCTGCATCTGTGGTTTCTATACAAAAAGAGACGGGGTCTCCGAAGAGATCCCGTCTCCATAAGGTACTTATTGAGTAAGCAATTCCGCTTCATACGTCGAAAATCACAGGTTGCCGGCGATCTGTTCAAAGGCTCTTTCAACCGATTCAAAGCTGCTGTGCGTGTAGACATCCAACGTCACACTGGCATTGGAGTGTCCCATCAGGTATTGCAGGCTTTTTACATCCAGCCCGGCCTGCTGAACATTGGTGCAGAAGGTGTGTCGCAGCACATGAGATGTAATGCGCGGAACAGGTTTGCCGTACGCCTTCTCAAACTTTCCCTGCACGCCACGCATAAACAAACAGCGGCCCCGCAGACCTTTTTCAAAGTCTGCGGGGCCTTGTGCTGTGGGGCTATTTTACCTGCACGGTCATGGTTCGGTCACTGCCCGGTAGCCGCGGATGACGCGCCATTTGGCGACGCCCTTGTCCGGCTTAAAGCTGCCGTCGGCGCGGGCTTTCAGGTAGCCCTGCTCGATGGCCCACTGGGCGGCTTGGGCCAGCTCCGGGTCGGCTACGTCCGCAAAGGCGGGCAGAGTGGCCGGGGCCGGGCGGCCTGCGGTGTTCCAGAGGAGCATTGCCAGCTCGGCGCGGGTATGGGGCACGGCCACCCCTGCAGGCAGGAGCTGGTCAAGGATGAGCTCCGTGCCCACCTGATAGGCCACGACGCCCGCCACGCCCACGACTGCGCCGACCGCCAGAAGGGTGCCGAAGCCGTCTCCGCCGTCTGGGCTGCCCTCGCCGCTCTCGGCGGTGCGCCAATGGCCATAGAAGGTCACGTCCCGGTCGAGGTTGCCCACATGGTTCGCGCCCGGGCCCATGTAGTAGGGGCTATCCTCCAAACGGGTGCCGTCTTCGAGGAACCAGCCCTCAAAGAGGCGGGCTTCCTCCTCGCTGCCGGTGATCGCACCGGGGAACTGCATTCCTCCATTCACCGGTTCGTCCCCCGGATGGACGACCCAGTAGACCTTAAAGTCCGTGGGGGCCTGCTCCGGCTGGGCGATCTTCGCCTTCTTGCTCTCGTTCATTTTGCCTTCCACCAGATCAAGGCCGTGAGACATGATCAGGCGTCCCAGTTCGAGGGCATAATAATCCTGTTCCTCCGATGCATCCGTTTCCGCCGTGATGACGGTGCCTGCGCCGGAAGTCTCCAACTCGTTTGCCACGATGGCCGAGCCGCCGGCTTTCACATCCAGCGTGCTGTTCGCCACGGTGAGCTTGCCGCACCGAATGCCAAACTGGAAGAAGTTGCCTTCCGAGTTCGTGCCTGCAATGGTCACGGTGCTGTTTTGGATGGTGATGTCCTCGTCAGAGCGGCCTGCCCGGATTGCGTCATCACCAACATCCTCATTGATATTGCCCGTAAAGGTGAGGGTTGCGTCCTTCAGCGTCAGCGGGCCAGCCGTTATGATTCCATCGGCGTTGGAAAGGGTGGCTGTGCCGGTAATGGTCAGCTCTTCCGCCAATTGGGAATCGATGCAGCAGTAACCGCCCGCGGCCCCATCCAGCGTGAGATCGGCATCGTTCAGGGTCAGGGTGTGGGTATCCGGGTCATAGGACACGGTGCCGCCATCCTCCAGCACATCGCTTTGGTTGCTCTTTGTGACCTGCTTGCCTGCTACCCAGAGGTCGTAGGTTTCACTTTCCGGCTGGTCCGGGTCCACATCCGTCAGTTCCAGATAGTCTTGGTTCTGTCCTATGGCAGCCGTAAAGTTCTCATAATTTTCCTTCACGTTGATTTCCGTATACGCTCCATTCTCGTCGGTGCGATACCAGAACCTGCTTACGTTCTCTCCGATGCCCAGCCTACTCAGGCCGAAGTCCATACCGATAGTCGTCACATTCAGGAGCAGGTGGCCGCCGTTGTAGGTCAGATGACCCTGTTCCCCGATGTACTGCTGCGCATGGATCACCAGCTCGCTGCCATGGTTCATGGTAGTGAAATTGGCGATGCCGCATTCTGCATTTGTGATCTTCACCTTGCCATCGATCTGAACGCTTCCCCAGCCGATGCCCGTCTGGAAACCCTTCAGCGTGATTCTAGTATCGGAAGCAATCGTCGTTTTATCGTTTGTAGCGCCTAAAATTCCTTTCGACTGGTTTCCCGCATCGGTATTGGTGAGATCGTATTCTCCCCTTACTATTTCCTTTGCTCCATCAAAGCCGTTGCTTTTCGTTCTGCCCGTTACTTTGCCGTTTGCCACCAGCCTCAGATTTTCTTCACTGAGGGCTTTGACCAGCGAGTAATTCTCCGAGTCCAAAGTTGTGTCCAGCGTCACATCTCCGTCAAAGGTCAAAAGACCCCGGTTATAGGATACCGTACCCTGAATGCATTTCTTACTATCGACCGGTCCGTTCCACTCCGGATACAGAAGTACATTTGTCACCCCGCAAGCTGCTCCCATCGTCGAGCTGCCCGCCAGTGCCAGCGGGGCCGCAAGGTTCAGCGCGAGGGCTGCGGAAAGCACCCCGGCGAGGAATTTCTTCCATCTTCGTTTCATTGCAAAAGCCTCCTTTTTCTACCAATTTTGTTGCAGGAAAAAAGCTCCACGGTTCACTTTTAGGATACCGTGGAGCTTTGGTTTTTGCTATTAACCCGGGGTTAGTTTTTGGTTAATTCCGGGGGGCGTTTTTCTGGTACCACTCGGCCAAGCGGGCGCGGCGGGTGCGGGGGTCGCCGCCCATATCCAGCTTTGCGTACAGCTGGTTGATGTACTGCTTCACCGTGCCTTCGGAGAGGTAGAGGGCGGCAGCAATCTCCTTGTTGGTGCACCGCCCGGCCACCAGACGGGCCAGCTCCCGGTCGCGGTCGGTCAGGGGCAGCTCCGGCGCGGGGGCGGGCAGGCCCAGCCGGGCGGCAAAGGCCCGGCCTGCGGGCAGGATGCGGGCCACGAAGGGCCCCAGACGCGGCTCGCACACGGCCCAGTCCTCCCCTTCCAGCAGGGGGGCCAGAGCGGGATACTGCTCCACAAAGAGCACCCAGAAATCGTCCTGCACAGCGTCCAGCAAAGCCGCTGCCAGCGCGGCCCGGGCCTCGGCCCGCTGGCCAAAGCGCAGCTGCGCCGCCGCCAGCTGGATGCGGGCCTGCAGGCCCACCAGACCGTAGTGCATGGCCTCGCACCGGCGCAGCAGGCCCTCGCTGTGGGCGATCACCTTCACGTACTCTCCCTGCGCCAGCCAGACCTGCTGCTCGATGAGGGACATCATGGGGCGGCAGGGCCCAAAGAAGCTCACCTCGGCCAGCTTGTGCTCCCGGAACAGCTCCGGGGCCTGCTCCGGCCTGCCCTGCAAAGCGTAGAAATAAGCGGCGATGCTCTCCAGCAGATGCACCTGCACCCCGTCGTGCTTTTGCAGCAGGGCGGCGCGCTTGGCGGCAAAATCGTACCCCTTTTTCCCCTTGCCGCACAGGGCCAGCCGCAGGGCCAAAAAGTCGCAGCAGAGGGTCATGTTCTCCTGCCCGGCGGCGTCGGCCCGGGCCCGCTCCAGCAGCACAGCGGCTTTCTCCCACGCCCCCTGCAGGTAGGCGGCCTCCGCGTCCATCAAAAGCTCGGCCCCCTGGCCGTGGCCGTTGGTGATTTTATAGTAATGGGGCATACACTCGTACATTTCGGCCAGTTCTTTGCCCAGCTCCCCGGGGGCGCGGTAGTACATCATCAGCACCGAGGGGGAGCCGAAGGTCCAGCTGCCGCTGTTGCGCAGGGTGACGGCGGGGCGGCTCATCTGGCGGCTGGCGCTGCGGTGGAGGCGGCTCATCTGGGTGATGTCGTTGTAGAACAAGAAGCTCTGGATGAGGTCGCACTCCCCCAGCAGGTTGCCCCGCTCGGCGGCGGGCCACTCGGGGTGTTGGGCCACGGCGGCTTCCAGCAGGGCTTTCAGCTCCATCATTTTGGGGATCTGCTGCCAGGTGAACATCCGGCGCATCAGCACCAGAATGGCCAGCGGGTGGCGCTGCAGTGCTTCCACCGGGCAGCGGTCCAGCCGCTGCAGCAGCTCGGCGGGGCTGAGGGAGGCAAGCAGATCCCCCGCGTCCGCCTCGATGACGGCAAGGGCTGCGTCGTGGTCGCCGCAGTGCTCAAAGGCCTGCAACGCGTGGAGGTACTGGGCTTTTTGGGCATACCAGCGGCCATACCGCTGCCAGACCTCCGTTTGCCGGGCGGCGGGCAGCTGGGCAAAGAGCCGCTCGGCGCACTCCTTCATCATGTGGTGGAAGCGGAAGCTCACCCCGTCCGGCAGGCGGGTGACAAAGGCGTTTTGCTGGGTGAGGGCCCGCAGCACCTCCTCCGCGTCGGGCAGGGCGGTGACAGCCCGGGCCATCTCCACTGTGAACTCATCGGCCAGCCCCATCACAGCGAGGAAGCCCCGGGTCTTCTCGGGCAGGGACTCCAGCATAGCGGCGGTGAACATGGCGTAGATGTCCGACCCCGGCTGCAGCAGGCTCCCCCGCTCGGCCAGGGCATGGAGGTTCAGGTAGACGGCGGAGAACCACCCCTCGCAGGAGCGCAGCAGGCTCTCGGCCTGGGCGGCGGTGATCTCCACGCCGCAGCGGTGGGTGTAGGCCAGCAGCTCCTCCCGGTTCAGGCGGAGGCCGTCGGCCTCGATGTGGTGGAGCCGCCGCCCCAGCCGCACCACCTGCTCCCCGGGCAGAAAGCGGTTGCGGCTGGCCACGATAAGGTGGACGTTCTCGGGCAGGCGGTAGGCCAGCCGACACAAAAACTGCGCCACCCGCTCGTCCCCCAGCAGATGGAAATCGTCCAGAAAAAGATAGTAGGGCGTTTTGCCACCCAGCGCGGCACACAGGTCCTCCAGCAGCAAAGCCGCGCCGCTGGCGTCGGCGGGGCAGTCGTAGCCCTCCAGCACCGTCAGCCCGGCGGCGGCAAAGGCCTTCTGCACGCTTTTCCAGAAGATGGAGCGGTTATCCGAGTAGATGCTGGCTTGCAGCACCACGGCCCCCGCCTTGGCCTGCTCTGCCAAGAACCAGCGCACCGCCGTCGTTTTACCGTAGCCCATGGGGGCCACCACCGCCGTGAGCGCACAGGACGCTATGGGCCGCAGCGTCTCCCGCATTCGGTCCGAGATGTAGATGATGTTCAGGTTCTGCCTGTTTCTGGCCATGCGCGTTCCTCTTTTCCTTATGCTAAGGCTATTGTAGCACATTTGCGGCGAAGAGAAAAGTGCGGCAGGGGTGCAAAAAAGCAGGCAGAGCCTTCGCCTTTGCGAAAAGTTCTGCCTGCGTTCTTTTTATAAATTGGGATTCTTGGGAGCGGCGGTTTTTGCTTAGTACATGCCGCCCATACCGCCCATGTCACCGCCTGCAGCAGCGGGTGCAGCAGGGGGCTCCGGCAGATCAGCGACCAGGCTTTCGGTGGTCAGCACCATCTCAGCGACGGAGGCTGCGTTCTCCAGAGCAGAACGGGTGACCTTGGTGGGGTCAACGATGCCAGCAGCGATCATATCGTCCACAAAGACCTCGTTCTGAGCATCAAAGCCGTAGTTGGGCTTGTTGGCAGAGATGATCTTGTCGATGATGACACTGCCTTCCAGACCGGCATTCTTCGCGATCTGGCGCAGAGGAGCTTCCAGAGCCTTCAGAACGATCTTGGCACCGGTGCGCTCGTCGCCTTCCAGCGTGTCGCACAGCTCACGCACAGCGGGGATCGCATTGATAGGAGCAGTGCCGCCGCCGGCAACAACGCCTTCCTGAACAGCAGCCTTGGTTGCGTTCAGAGCATCCTCGATGCGCAGCTTCTTGTCCTTCATCTCAACTTCGGTAGCAGCGCCGACCTTGATGACGGCCACGCCGCCAGCCAGCTTTGCCAGACGCTCCTGCAGCTTTTCACGGTCGAAATCGCTGGTAGCGGCCTCGATCTGGCTGCGGATCTGAGCGATGCGGGCTGCGATGGCATCCTTATCGCCTGCACCGCCAACGATGGTGGTGTTCTCCTTGGAGACCTTCACCTGACGGGCATGGCCCAGCATCTGGACGGTAGCATCCTTCAGCTCATAGCCCAGATCGGAGGAGATCACGGTGCCGCCGGTCAGGGTTGCGATATCCTGCAGCATTTCCTTGCGGCGGTCGCCAAAGCCGGGAGCCTTGACAGCGCAGACGTTCAGGGTGCCGCGCAGGCGGTTGACGATCAGAGTGGACAGAGCCTCGCCCTCGATATCCTCAGCCACGATCAGCAGCTTCATACCATTCTGCATGACCTGCTCCAGCAGGGGAACCAGATCCTGAATCACGCTGATCTTCTTATCGGTGATCAGGATAGCGGCATTGTCCAGATCAGCCACCATCTTGTCGGTATCGGTGACCATATACGGGGTAAGGTAGCCGCGGTCGAACTGCATGCCTTCCACGATCTCGTTGTAGGTCTCAGCGGTGGTCTTGTTCTCCTCAATGGTGATAACGCCATCGGAGGTGACCTTCTCCATAGCCTCGGCGATCAGACGGCCGATCTCGGGGTCGCCTGCAGAAATAGTGCCGACGCGGGCGATATCGTTGCTGTCCTTCACCTTCTGGCTGTGAGCCTTGATGGTCTCAACAGCCTTGGCAACAGCCTTGCTCATGCCGCGGCGGATATCCATGGGGTTTGCACCGGCGGTGACATTCTTCATGCCCTCGGTGACCATGGCCTGTGCCAGAACGGTTGCGGTGGTGGTGCCGTCGCCTGCTGCGTCGTTGGTCTTGGTAGCGACTTCACGCACCAGCTGTGCGCCCATGTTCTCGAACTCGTCCTTCAGCTCGATCTCCTTGGCAATGGTCACGCCATCGTTGGTGATGACCGGTGCACCGAACTTTTTGCCCAGCACCACATTGCGGCCCTTGGGGCCCAGGGTGATCTTAACGGTGTTTGCCAGGGTATCGATACCGGCACACAGTGCCTTGCGGGCATCCTCGCCCTGCTTGATCTGCTTAGCCATAATCAAATCGCTCCTTTAAAGCTCAATTTTCAAATATCAGAGGGGAAACTGCTCAGTCCTCAACGACTGCCAGGATATCGCCCTGACGGACGATGGTGCACTCTTCGCCGTCCACCTTGACCTCGGTACCGGAGTACTTGCTGGTGAGGACCTTGTCGCCGACCTTCACAGTCATCTTGACTTCCTTGCCGTCCACAACGCCGCCGGGGCCGACAGCGATGACCTCAGCCACCTGGGGCTTTTCCTTAGCACTGCCGGTCAGGATCAGACCGCCCTTGGTGGTCTCCTCAACCTCAACAGCCTTAATGACAACACGGTCTGCAAGAGGAATGATCTTCATAGTTCTTGCCCTCCTATAGTAAAAATATAATTTAAAACTTTGCTGTGTCCAAAGGGCCTCCTGTCGGCTCTTTGGTTCTTTAGCACTCCATTTCTCTGAGTGCTAAGTGTATTGTACTCATCTTGACCCGAAAAATCAAGACCTTTTTTGCTTCTTTTTGTTAAGAATTTATGACAGATGAAAAAATCAGCCGTACAGCGAAAAAGAGACAGCTTTCTTCTTGGAGAAAAAAAGCTGTCTCTTCTTCTGGTTTTTCATGTTCGGTCTGCACTCTGTGCCGTCCTCTGCGCTGCAAAGCGCTCAAAAGCAGGCTTTGGCAGAAGGATGCGCCCTGCCAGCGGCTGTACCTGTACAGTGATCTGCTCCTTGGGTGCGCATTCGCCGTCTGCCGTGGCAACGATCGGCCCGCGGCCATCCGCAGCGCGCAGGCTCACCTGCTTTGCGCGGCGGTAAATGAAATACGGCTCTGCAGCCCTGACGAGCTGACCGTTCTGGAAGTGCTTGCCGCTCTTGTACATTCCCAGCAGCTTTGCAATGGTCACGCGGCTCACCTTGCGGATGATATATACATCCAGCCAGCCATCGTCGGGCTGTGCTTCCGGCGCTGCACAGAAACCGCCGCCATAGGTGCGGCCATTGCAGATGGCACACATCAGGCAGTCCACATCCAGCGTTTCACCATCGATGGTGTACTCCACCCTGCGGCCGATGTGTCCGCACAGCTGTTCCACAATGGAAAGCACATAGGCCATCTCGCCGCCGCACAGCGGGATGCGCCGGAACTTCGGGATGCCGTAGGCAACCTGCGCATCCAGACCGGCAGCGCAGATAGTGGCCGAAAGGCCAAGGCTGGTCTGCATCAGATCGATGCTCACCGGCCCACCGGCCAGCTGGGCATCTAGATCCAGAAACTCTTCCTTTGTACCAAAGGTGCGCAGAAAATCGTTGCCGCTGCCAAAGGGCAGACAGCCCACGGCTGCATTTGCATAGCCATAGATCCCGGTGAGCGCTTCGTTGAAGGTGCCGTCGCCGCCGGCAGTGAAGACCCGCAGTTCTTCCCCGCTCTGCCGGGCCTGCTGCGCAGCGGCATTGGCCAGCTCCCGGGCATGACCGGCGTGATTTGTGACCTGAATGGTATATTCTTCCGGCGCAAGCCCTGCACGCGCGGCGGCAACATTGATCTGCTGCGGCAGCGTACGGGTGCAATCGGCCTTACCGGCAGTTGGGTTCAAAAGGAATAATGTGCGCATGGACTTCCTCCTGCAATTCTGTTGCTTCTATGATAACAGAAAACCAAAAGGATGCAAGAGCCAATCTCACAATGTCCCTGCCCCGTACGCACAAAAAAGGAGCGGATGTCTCCGCTCCCCCCTACAGACAAAAAATACCGCCCCGGGCCTTGTAACTCAGGGCGGTCCTTTTGAGCTTCAGATGCTTTACAGTGTTGCGGTTTCGTCCTCCCGCAGGACGATAGCACCATCCGCCGAGCAGTCCGCCGTCCAGTGCTGGCCCACGCAGGCCGTGCCGGATGCGATCTGATCCGCAAGTGCCTGTTCCACTGCCCTGTCCACTGCGCGGCGCAGTTCTCTGGCCCCGTAGGCAGAGCGGGCCTTTGCTGCCAGCGCCTGCCCTACCCGCGGTGTGTGATGCAGCTGGTAGCCGCTGCGGGCGGCACGCTGCTCCAGCTGGCACAGCATTTTTTCGGCAATGGCGCACAGGCTGTCGTCGGCCAGCGGACGGAATACGATCATCTCGTCCAGACGGCCTGCCAGCTCTGGCCGGAACCACTTTTTTGCCTCCTCAATGGCCTGCGCAGACTGCTTTTCAAACACGGCTTCGCTGCCCGCCGCAAAGCCCAGCGGCGTGCTCTGACCCGCCAAAAAACGTGCGCCGAGGTTTGAGGTGAGCAGTACAATGGTGTTGCGGAAATCCGCCTTGCGGCCCATGGCATCGGTCAGCTGGCCATCTTCCAGTATCTGCAAAAGGATGTTCTGAATGTCCGGGTGTGCCTTTTCGATCTCGTCAAACAGCACCACACTGTAAGGGCGGCGGCGCACTGCTTCGGTCAGCTGTCCGCCCTCGTCATGGCCCAGATAGCCCGGCGGCGCACCCAGCAGCCGGGCAGCGGTGTGCTGCTCCTGATACTCCGACATATCAAATTTGAGCAGGGCTTTTTCGCTGCCGAACCAGCTGACCGCCAGCGCCCGGGCAAGAGCCGTTTTGCCCACTCCCGTGGGGCCAAGAAACAGCATGGCACCCATGGGCCGGCCCGGCTCGCCAAGACCGGTGCGGCTGCGCCGGATGGCACCTGCCACCGCAGCCACAGCCCGGCTCTGGCCCACGATCTCGGCGTTGAGACGTTCTTCCAGCTTGTCCAGCCGTTCCCGCTCCTGCTCACCTACCCGCTCCACCGGCACACCGCTGGCCTGCGCCACCACATGGGCGATATCGTCCGGCATCAGCGTGGGCTTTGACTGCTTTGCCTGCTCGGCCCGGATGCGTGCCGCCGCACAGGCTTCGTCCACAAGGTCGATGGCCTTATCCGGCAGAAAGCGCCCCGGCAGATATCGCACCGAGAGCTCCACCGCAGCCTGCAGCGCTTCCGGCGGAAGGCAGACATTGTGGTAGCACTCATAGCGCGGCGCAAGCCCGTTGAGGATATCCAGAGCCTGCGCAGGCGTAGGCTCCTCTACCTGCACCTTGCCGAAACGGCGTTCCAGTGCGGCATCCTTCTGGATGTGGGTGCGGAACTCTTCGGTAGTGGTAGCGCCGATAATTTGTATCTCGCCCCGGGCCAGCACCGGTTTTAAGATGCTGGCAGCATCGATGGCACCCTCCGCTGCACCGGCACCCACGATGGTGTGGAACTCGTCTACGAACAGGATGGAGCTGCCGTCCCGCACCAGCTCTTCCAGCAGGTTCTTGAACCGCTCCTCAAAGTCACCGCGGTATTTGGTGCCCGCCACAAGGCTGGCCATATCCAGTGCCAGCAGACGGCGGCCCTTGAGCGCACGGGGCACACGATCCGTGGCAATGCGCTGGGCCAGCCCTTCGGCAAGGGCGGTCTTGCCCACGCCCGGCTCCCCCACAAGGCAGGGGTTGTTCTTCTGACGGCGGCATAAGATCTCCACCATGCGGTCCAGCTCTGCTTCCCGGCAGAACACCGGGTCCAGTTCCCGTTCCGCAGCACGGCGGGTCAGATCCCGGCAGTACTTATCACTGGCGCGGCTACCGCGCGGCGCACTGACCGTGGTCCGCATCTGATACGGCAGTACGAACTGCCCGGACAGCTGGCGGCACTCCCGCACGGCATCTGTGAGCTGCACGCCCATGGATGCCAGCAGGATGCCTGCTGTGCAGCCGTCATCCTCCAGCATGGCGCAGAGCAGATGTTCCGGCTCGGCCCGGTTCAGGTGCGCGTTCTGTGCCCCGATGATGGCGTAATCCATGGTGCGCTTGAGGTCCGGCGCAAGAGCGTAGCGATCCAGATGCAAAGCCGGTGCGCGGCGGCTCTCGGCCAGCTGACGGCGCACCTCCGGTTCCCGGATCTGCTTGCCCTCCAGAAACCGTGCTGCCGCCCCGTGATCCTGCTGCAGGATCGCCAGCAGCAGGTGGCCGGTATCGGCTTTTTCGCAGCCAAGGTTCCCGGCAAGCTCCACCGCACTGCGCAGCAGCTGATCCGACTCGTGCGAAAAGCCCTTGTACCCGCCAATGCCAAGTTTTTCCCAAATACTCATTTGCCCGCTCCTTGCTGATGAAATTCGTTTTCACAAGAAGTATAGCCCCGAAGCACAGAAAAAAAACATCTCTTTCTGTCGGGATGGGAAAACAAAAAGGAGATACCCGCAGGCATCTCCCCCTTCGCTGTTTGATTTTTCAGTCCATTTCGGCCAGAGCCTTTTTCAGGTTCTTGGCGATCTGATCCGGGCAGCTGGTATTGCGGAAACCGCAGAGCGTGCCCTCCATGCGGTCGATCACATCTTCGGCCTTCATGCCCTTGACCAGACGGCAGATGCCCTTCAGGTTGCCGTTGCAGCCGCCAATGACTTCCATGGACGCAATGGTGTGGTCATCGTTCAGCACAAAGTTGGTTTGCTTGGAACAGGTGCCGCTGTTCGGGAAGCTGAATTCCTTGCTCATAGTTCAAAATCCTCTCTTTTTGACAGAAATCCCGACGAAGATCGTCTGCTTCTATTATAGAGCAGCGTGCCGGAATGTCAATGTGACCGGGTCACACATCAATACCGCGGCGCTTGTGGGCCAGCTCCAGAATGCGGGCCACCTGATCGTCTGCCGTGGTACAGGTACCCACCGGGTGCGGCACCTTATGGTTTGCACCGTGGAAGTCCGTACCTCCGGTATGGATCAGCCCATACTGCTCACACAGAGCAGCACACTCGGCCCTGTCCTCCGGGCTGTTGCGGGGGTGCTCCACCTCAATGCCGTCGATGATGCCCTCTTTGGCAAGCTGACGCACCAGCGGCATGCTCTTGTAAACGGTCGGGTGTGCAAACACCAGCACCGCACCGGCAGCTTTCGCCGTGGCGATCACTTCCTGCACCGAGGGATATTTTACCTGATGCAGCACCACGCCGCGCGGCTCCCAGCCAAAGAGATAACTGTACAGCTTGCCGTACACAGCATCGCACAGCCCCAGCTGGTGCAGCGCTTCCATAATGCCGCTTTTGAACAGCACACCGCTGTCCTTTGCGTATTCCAGCGCCTGTTCCGTGCGGAACTGCGGGTACAGCGCTTCGATCTCCTTTGCGCTTTGCAGGCCGCACTCGTTGCGGCGCTGTCGCAGGATGTCGCAGTGCTCCTTCAGTTCCCGGCTTTCCGGGTCCGGGAAGTAGCACAGCAGGTGCACGCGATGCTTATGCTCATGGTCATAGCCGGTCAGCTCGGTGGCCGGGAGCAGGCGCACGCCGTCCTGCACAGGGTGCTCATTGCAGTAGTTTACGCTGAGCAGGGTGTCGTGGTCGGAAATGGCCATGGTGTCCAGCCCCGCCCGCGCCGCCATGAGCGGCAGGCGGTGGATGGGCACAGAGCCATCGGAACAGGTGGAATGATTGTGAAGATCGCCGGGCATGGAAAATAAACCTCCCAAGAAAGCCAGAGAAAGGCTTCCCCCAAAGAGGAAGCCTTCTATCATATCAGTGCTTATAGAAATTGATCAGGCAGCCGTCGGCCAGGATCTTGCGCTCGTCGGCGGTCAGCGGAGCCATGTACAGGCTGAACTCTTTTGCGGTGTCGCCCAGCACATAGGCCTTGATGTTCTGCAGGTCGCCCTTGAGGGCCTCGCGGACGTTGGGGATGAACACATAATCGCCCAGACCGAAGGGCGTTGCGCCCACCAGCTGCAGCGGCAGCATGCCCCAGTTGATGAGGTTGGAGCGGTAGCGCTTGGTGGCGTACTCGGTAACGATGTTGGCACCGGCCCCCAGCACACGCTGGCAGCTGGCCGCCTGCTCACGGGCAGAACCATCGCCGGGCTTGACGGCAAAGATGGTGGATGCGATCTGTACATCGTTCCAAGTCAGGTTTTCGCAGCCGGGCACCTTGTGCAGCTGGGCCAGCACCTCGGCGCTGCCCTCGCCTGCACGGCGGGCCTTTTCTTCGGCCTGCACGGCCTTGGCACGGCCCACATACTCCGGGTCCTTGCGGCTGAGGGTGAACTCGGCCAAGCCCAGAGGATTGGAACGGTAAGACGAAGTCTCACCGGAGGGGATCAGCTCGTCGGTGGTGGTGACAGGGTCGGTGATGTAAGATGCCACCTTCAGCAGCAGGTTATCGCCCAGCGGTGCAATTTCGGGCCAGTCCTTGATGTTGGGGCCAAGCTTGAGCAGGGCATCGTAATCGCCCTTGCCAAAGCCCTGATACACGCGGGTATCGTAGCTGGAAGGATCGTACTGATACTCCGGCACGGTGGGATCATAGTCGATATCGGTAGCCGGGGTCAGAATGCCTCCGTTGGCCGTGGTGGCCGCAATGCTGCGGGCATCCATCAGTGCCACACCGGAAAGCTGGCCGTTGCCGGGCTTGGAGCCTTCGCGGCTGGGGAAGTTGCGGGTGGTATGGCGGATAGACAGCGCGCCGTTGGCGGGCACGTCGCCTGCGCCGAAGCAGGGGCCGCAGAACGCAGTGCGGACGGTGGCACCGCTGGCCATCAGGTCGTGGATGACTCCGGTGCGCACCAGTTCCATCATGATGGGCTGGCTGCCGGGATACACGCTCAGGGCGTAGTCACCGCAGCCGCCGGTGTGGCCCTTGAGGATGGAGGCAGCTTCATAAATGCTGTCGTACAGACCGCCTGCGCAGCCTGCGATCACGCCCTGATCCACACGCAGTTTACCGTTCTCGATCTTGCTGCACAGGTCAAGGCTGACATCCTTGCGGCCGATCAGCTTCTGCACATCCTGCTCGCAGGCATGGAGAATATCCTCAAGGTTTGCGTTCAGCTCTTCAATGGTAAATGCATTGGAGGGATGCATGGGCAGTGCGATCATGGGGCGGATGGCAGAAAGGTCTACCTCTACCACACCGTCGTAATAAGCAAGGTCGGCCGGAGCCAGCTTCTTATAGTCGGCGGCACGGCCATGCACCGCGAGGAATTTTTGCGTCGTTTCGTCGGTTTCCCAGATGGAGGACAGGCAGGTGGTCTCGGTGGTCATGGCATCGATGGCGTTGCGGGTATCCTGACGCAGAGACGCAACGCCGGGGCCGACAAACTCCATCACCTTGTTCTTGACATAGCCGCTCTTGAACAGCTTGCCCACCAGCGCAATGGCCA
>OJOH01000554.1_pt1 | contig 23483 bp, 32 predicted proteins | sample 1598201 | NCBI WGS metagenome assembly OJOH01 (sample SAMN03922462, study PRJEB24848) | human gut metagenome | isolation source: stool sample | host: Homo sapiens | place: Germany | collected 2009-11 | reverse complement strand
CGGGTTGAAGTGCTTAGATCTGAAATGTCGATACCTGCAGAAGTAGTGGAAATTCACAAACACTGGATTAATATGGATGACTAGAAAGCGAGGTGAGAAAGTGACTCGTTTGGAAATACTTTCCCAGTATTACGTGACACAAACAGACATCCAGAAGCTTCTGCAGATGACCCATAAGAAGGCCAAGAAGATCTACGAGATGGTTAGTGAAATGGAAAATCAGGAACTGGGAGAGTTTCGAGCGCATGACAACAAGGTAGCACTGAAAAAAGTGCTGAGGTGTCTGAAAATCGACTACAACTTTCTGGTTCGGCAGTGCCAACTGGAAGAACAAAAAAAGGAACCCTCGGCGAGCTTGGCGGCAACCGAGAGTTCAACAAGATGATCTTATTTGCTATGAGATCATCTCTATTTTATCACAAGCGATCAAGCTTGTGAAGGAAGGGAGAATTAAATGACAATATCGAACGAAGCAGCCCGCGCTTATGCAGTAGTGGCAGCATCAATGATACCGCAGCAGCTGTGGCAGGATAGGGTGTGGTGCATGATCGCGCTTTACAACCAGATGGTCGAGCTGATGGATATTTACACAGAGACGGAGATCATAGCCAAAATGCACAATTTGATCGGCCAGGAGGATCGGTAATGCGTCGGCTTAGACGCCCGACCCTGGTAGTCATCACGGCTGCGATTACCGCCGGCGTGACGCTCAACCTGCCGGCAGCCGAGGCCGAGACACCCGTGCCTCAGACGGTGACCGTGATCGATCTCTACCAGCCCGATACGCCGCCGGCTTACACAGCCGACATGGACGTCAGCTGGCACGACTGGCAGCCGATCGGCAAGGCCGCCGGGGTGGTCCCCGTCGCACTCTTGGATCTGGCAGAGGAGTACAACATCAGCCCGGTCTATGCGGCCGCGGTGTTTGTACTAGAGACTGGGTGGGGATCGTCCCAGCCCTGGTTGAACAAGCACAATCCTGCCGGCATCCGGTGCGGTGAACGATATTGCAAATACGGCACCGCTACAGATGGCCTCAGACGGATGTTTGAGATCATGCAAGATTATTATAACAACGGTCTGACTACGGTAGCTCAACAGCGCTCGCTGTGGTCGGAGGCCGAGGATACGGATTTAATCGTCCAGCTCATGGAGCAGCTGGCTGAGTAGCTTATGGATGAGATCATCAATGGTATCAACAGGATGGCGGGCAGTTATCACGCTCAAGACATCTTCCAGGACTGGGTGCAGATGGCTGGGATCTCTATATCAAACCAGTTGTTTTACGACCAACGCCTGGAAGATCAGTATCTGACACTTGCGAAAAAATACACCACTGAGCAGTTAAAAGAAATGTGCCGATGGACCGCAAGGCTTGTAGAGCTGTTTGAGGATGATATCAATGATTACCTCGGCAGCATCTACATGATGTTAAATGCTGGGAATTCGAGGACAGGTCAATTTTTCACACCATTTCATGTGTGTGTGTTGATGGCCAGGGTGGAGCTTACTGGATATAGCGGGGGAAAAATCACAGCCAATGAACCAAGTGTCGGCGGCGGGGCCAATATTCTGGCAGCAGCCAAGGAGATCCAGCGTTTAGGTTACGATTATCAAAGTTTGCTTGACGTTGTCGCCCAGGATCTCGACTACAAATGTGTGTGGATGTCTTATCTACAGTTTAGCTTTGCGGGTATCAGTGCGATATGTGTGCAAGGCAATACACTGTTGAACGAAAGAAACTTGACCTTGGTCACGCCTATGTATTGCTTGAGGGGTGTGTCACCATGAAAAATGATGTAATCAATTTAATCATTTTGAAGCTAAATGATAAAATTGAAAGCCGCGAAATTGATCTTATAAAGAATACGCTAATCACCTGTCTTGAAGATTATGATCTGGTACCTAAAAAGAATGAAGTCGTACCGTATGGCTACGAAGACGAAAAGTTGATTCAGCTGTTCTTGGTAAGCAAAAAGATTGATGGATTGAGTGATCGATCGATTAAAGCGTATAGGCAGGAGTTAAATTCACATCTACACCTATACATCCAAAAAAAGATCACCGACATTACAACGGACGATCTGCGGATGCACTTCGCAAAGCGGATGATCGACAGTCCGAATTTGTCAAAAGCCACACTGAACGGCGAACGTCGATATCTGTCCAGCTTCTTTACTTGGCTCGCAGATAACGGATATATTCCACGAAATCCAATGCGAGCAATCAAAAAAATGAAAGAGGACAAAAGGATCAAAAAGCCGTTTACGCAGGAGGAAATTGAACTCATGCGTGATGAGCTGAAGAATCGAGTTGAAAAGGCAAGAAATACACGGGATCGGTTTGTCGCAATAAGAATGCAAGCACTTTTTGAATTTATGCTCAGCACCGGTTGCCGTGTAAGCGAAGCTTCTGGAGCTAAGCTTAAGGATTTAAACCTGACAAGCAACGAAATTCTCGTGTTTGGTAAAGGCGCCAAAGAACGGATCTGTTATCTGAACGAGATATCAATCATCCGGTTAAAACAATGGCTTGAAGTGAGATCAGAAATGTCAGTAGACAGCGAGTATCTGTTCACCGGGTATCAAAATTCATACAATACCGGAACGATACTCGGCGCAGGTGGAATCGAAAGCTATTTCCGGCATTTAGGCGATCAACTCGGGATCAAGTGTCATCCGCATAAATTCAGACGTACCTGCGCGACTATGGCACTCACGAAAGGAATGCCGATCGAAGAAGTGCAACAGATGCTTGGCCACAATGAGATCAACACAACGATGATCTATGCCCAGGTATCACAGGAAAACGTTAAACATAGCCACAGAAAATATATGTAAAGGAGAGAGTATGGAAACAGTAAAAATCAATCAGCTTGAAATCGAAAACGTCAAGCGAGTTAAAGCAGTTAAGATCGAGCCTACAGCCAACGGTCTGACCGTCATTGGCGGCCGCAACAGCCAGGGCAAGACCTCAGTCCTCGACAGCATCGCCTGGGCGCTGGGCGGTGATCGCTACAAGCCATCACAGCCACAACGAGATGGATCCGTCCTGCCGCCGCAGCTGCACGTCGAGTTGTCTAATGGGCTCATCGTGGAGCGGAAAGGCAAAAACAGCGATCTTAGGGTCATCGACCCAAGCGGCCGAAAAGGCGGTCAGCAGCTGCTTAATCAATTTGTGGAGCAGCTGGCACTAGATCTGCCTAAGTTTATGAGTGCATCAGGCAAAGATAAAGCGCAGACACTGCTGCAGATCATCGGCGTCGGTGACCAGCTGGCTAAGTTGGAGATGGATGAGCAAAAGCTGTACCAGGAGCGATTATACATCGGACGCACCGCTGATCAAAAGGATAAATTTGCAAAAGAGATGGAAAGTTTTGAGGGCGTACCGAAGGAACCAGTCTCTGCGTCGGAGCTGATCCGCCAGCAGCAGGATATCCTGGCGCGGAACGGGGAAAATCAACGGAAGCGCGAGCGAGTATCTCAATATGAGTACCTGGTCAACACCAAAACCGAGGAGGTAGCCAGGCTGCAGCAACAACTGCAGATCAAACAGGCAGAGCTGCAACAGGCCCAAACTGATCTACAGATCGCCAAAACTTCGGCACTGGACCTGCAAGATGAATCAACTGAACAGCTTGAACGTAATATCCAAGAAATCGATGAGCTCAACCGAAAAGTGCGCACCAACCTCGACAAGGAAAAAGCGGAAGAAGACGCCAGGATCTACAAAAATCAGTATGATGCCCTGACTGTGCAGATCAACGATATCCGGCAGGCAAAGCTGGATCTGCTTAAGGGAGCTGATCTGCCGCTGCCAGGTCTGTCGGTACAGGATGGCGAGCTGATTTACCAAGGGTTTAAGTGGGACAACATGTCCGGATCCGATCAGCTTAAGGTGGCCACTGCCATTGTCCGCAAGCTTAATCCTCAGTGCGGTTTTGTCCTCTTGGACAAGTTGGAGCAGATGGATCTGCAGACGATGCAGGAGTTCGGCGCCTGGTTAGAATCCCAGGGACTGCAGGCGATCGCGACCCGGGTCAGCACCGGGGATGAGTGCTCGATCATCATCGAGGATGGCACGGTTGTTGGGCAACCCGTAGTGCCCGAAGCTCCGGCGCCAAAATGGAAGGCTGGTGAGTTCTAGTGTTTGAAATTTCCACCGGTAAGATCCAGACTGCAATTAAAACAGTGATTTACGGACCCGAGGGCATTGGTAAGTCTACCTTTGCCTCCCGGTTTCCAGATCCATTGTTTGTTGACACGGAGGGCTCGACAAAGTACATGGACGTTAAACGACTACCGGCACCATCCAGCTGGTCGATGCTGCTACAGGAGGTCCAGTATGTTAAATCAACACCAGGGCTGTGCAAGACGCTGGTGATCGATACCGCAGACTGGGCTGAGCAGATGTGCATCCAACAGATCTGCGCTCAAAAAAACTGGGGCGGCATCGAGGACGCCGGCTGGGGTAAGGGATATACCTACCTGGCCGAGGAATTCGGCAAGCTGCTCAATTCGTTGGAGGACGTCGTCAGATCCGGGATCAATGTCGTCGTGACAGCCCATGCCCAGATGCGTAAGTTTGAACAACCTGATGAGTTGGGATCCTACGATCGCTGGGAGCTCAAACTGCAGAAAAAGACAGCGCCGATGGTCAAAGAGTGGGCTGATATGGTGTTGTTTGCCAACTATAAGACCATCGTCGTCAATGTTGACGGCCAGGGGGCTATAAAGGGTAAAAACAAAGCCCAGGGCGCAGGCCAACGGGTCATGTACACGACGCACCACAGCTGCTGGGACGCTAAAAACCGTCACGGCCTGCCGGATGAGCTGCCGTTCGATTTTGGCGCTATCGCTCATTTATTTGCATGTCCAGTGCACCCGCCTATCCAACAGCCAGTTCAGGCACCGATCCAGCAACCAGTCCAAGCAACACCGCCGATCGCTCAGCCAACGCCAGTACCGCAGCCGCAGACGGATATCGCCGCGGGAGATGGGATCCAAGAGGGACGGCTGGTACAGCCTGATCCGCAGTTTGATGTTGACTATACCGGCATCCCGCAGGCATTAGTTGATCTGATGAAAAAAGATAACATCATGCCGATGCAGATCCAGCGTGTGGTGGCGGAAAAGGGATATTACCCTTTGGATACGCCGATAAGCAATTATGATTCTGGATTTATCCAGGCTGTCCTCGTTGCGGCCTGGGATCAGGTTCTTAATGCGATCTTACACTTAGATGTACCATTTTGAGGAGGAAATAAGAGATGACACAGTATAACCCTTACACCCAGCAGACACAGTACAATCAACAGTCAAAATATGGTCAACAGCCTCAGACACAGGATCGTGAATATGGTTGGGACGATACAATCGTATCTGATGGCCCAGAATTTATTCTGCTACCTGCCGGCGATTATGAATTTGTAGTAGAAAGCTATGAAAGAAGTAGAACGAAAGGAACAGGATCGCTTCCTCCATGCAACATGGCGATTGTCACTTTGCGAATTGATACACCAAATGGAAGATCATATATTAAGCATTATTTAACCTTGCACAGTAAATGCGAAGGCATGCTGTCGGCTTTCTTTACCTGCATTGGATTAAAGAAAAAGGGACAACCATTGCAGATGCGCTGGGATTTAGTGCCTGGTTGTGTAGGCAAGTGCAAGGTGGGAATCCGGAAAGGAAATGACGGTAACGATTACAACGAAGTGAAGCAGTTTTATCCAGCTCCTGATTTAGGTCAGATGCCAAGCGGCACTCAATTTACGCCGGGCGCATTTTAAAGGGTAACTGATTATGGAGTTACGTCCATATCAATCAGAAGCTAAAACAGCCATATTTGAACAGTGGGACCAGGGGATAAAGAAGACGCTCCTGGTCCTTCCAACAGGCTGCGGTAAAACGATCGTCTTTGCCAAGGTCACTGAGGAGTGTGTCCGTCAGGGCAAGCGAGTGCTTATCATGGCACACCGCGGTGAGCTGCTGGATCAGGCAGCGGACAAGATCATGCAGGCAACCGGCTTGGGTAGCGCTGTGGAAAAGGCTGAAGAAACCTGCCTGGGTAGCTGGTTTAGGATTGTGGTCGGATCCGTGCAGAGTTTAACCCGACCGCAGCGCCTGGCAAAATTCAAACAAGATTATTTTGACACGATTATCATCGATGAGGCTCATCATTGCCTCTCTGACAGCTATCAGCGGGTACTTGAGCACTTTCCGGATGCTGAGGTGCTTGGGGTTACAGCAACACCAGACCGTGGCGATATGCGTAATCTGGGACAATATTTTGAATCACTGGCCTATGAGTACACATTACCTCAAGCAATCAAGAGCGGATACCTGGTTCCGATTAAAGCCATGACAATCCCGCTGCAGCTTGATTTGACTGGCGTCGGGATACAATCTGGGGACTTTAAGGCAAGTGACTTGGGCACAGCATTGGATCCCTATCTCTATCAGATCGCTGATGAGATGATCAAATATTGCAAAGATCGCAAGACAGTCGCTTTCCTTCCGCTGGTTAAAACCAGTCAAAAATTTTGCGAGATCCTCAATCAAAAAGGTTTCCGGGCTGCCGAAGTCAACGGTGAGAGCGCTGATCGAGCGCAGATCCTCGCTGATTACGATGCAGGCCGATACAACGTTTTATGCAACTCAATGCTTTTAACAGAGGGATGGGATTGCCCAACGGTGGATTGCATCATCGTGTTGCGCCCGACCAAAGTGAGAAGTCTATACAGTCAGATGGTGGGCAGAGGCACGCGCCTCGCACCGGATAAGGCTGACTTGTTATTGCTGGACTTTCTTTGGCATACGGAGCGTCACGAGCTTTGCCACCCAGCTTCCTTGATCTGCGAATCAGAAGAAGTTGCGAAAAAAATGACCGAGAATCTTGAGAAAGCTGCCGGCTGTCCGATAGATCTGGAAGAAGCAGAAGCGCAGGCATCATCTGATGTCGTTGCCGAGCGTGAGCAGGCGTTGGCGGAACAACTTAAGCAAATGAGGGCACGGAAACGAAAGCTTGTGGATCCGCTGCAATTTGAAATGAGCATTCAAGCTGAGGACTTATCAAGTTATGTCCCTGCCTTTGGCTGGGAGTGTGCACCGGCAAGTGATAAACAAAAAGAAGCGCTTGAAAAACTCGGGATAATGCCGGATGAGATTGACAATGCCGGTAAAGCAACAATGCTGCTTGATCGATTGCATAAGCGGCAAGCAGAAGGATTGACGACCCCGAAACAGATCCGTTTTTTAGAAGGCAGAGGATTCAAAAATGTCGGAACCTGGCAGTTTGAAGCGGCCAGCAACATGATTAACCGGATCGCTGCTTGTGGATGGCACATACCGCGGGGTGTCGATCCTCAAAACTATACACCGGAGGTAAATAACGATGGATTTGAAATTAATTTTGGAATACATTGATCCATCAGACTGCAACTATCAAGAGTGGGTTAACGTAGGCATGGCGCTTAAGCATGAGGGCTACACTGCGGCAGATTGGGATACCTGGTCTGCCCGCGATGGTGGCCGTTATCATGCCGGAGAATGCTTTAAAAAATGGTCCACGTTTGTGGGGGCTGGAACGCCGGTAACTGGTGGGACGATCGTCCAGATGGCAAAGGACCGTGGCTGGACGCCAGCTTTATCCTCGGATCCTGGCTATAGCTTGGATTGGGACAGTGTGATCCAACAGGACGATGTTGTCATTGTGGACAAAGGCTGGGTAGAGGCTCGTGAGATCAAAGAGCCTGTCAGTTGGGATCCAGTCAAGGAACTCATTACATACCTGGAAACGTTATTTGAATCCGATGAAAATGTCGGATACGTTACGCGAAGTTTTGAGCGGGATGGCAAGTTCTTGCCAACCAAAGGCTGCTGGGACCGCACTGCAGGGCAGCTCATCGATGCGCTGCTCAAATGCAAAGGGGATATCGGCGCTGTGCTGGGAGATTATAATCCAGAGGTAGGAGCTTGGATCCGATTTAATCCCCTGGATGGCAAAGGTGTCAAAAACGATAATGTTATAGATTACCGATTTGCTCTTGTCGAGTCTGATAGCACAGATCTTGAAAAACAGAACGCGATTATCCATGAGCTGGAACTGCCAGTGGCCTGCCTGGTGTTTTCAGGCAAAAAGAGTGTCCATGCCATCGTTAGGGTCGACGCTGCCAATTATGATGAGTACCGCAAGCGGGTTGATTATCTTTATACAGTTTGCAAGAAAAATGGTCTGGAGATTGACCAACAAAATAAAAATCCATCCCGGCTGTCCCGGATGCCGGGCGTGATCCGCGCCGGGCGGAAACAATTTTTAATGGAAACCAACATTGGAAAATCAAATTGGGACGAATGGCGGGAATGGATCGAAGCGGTCAACGATGATCTTCCAGATCCTGAGCCATTAGAATCAGTTTGGGATAACTTGCCCGCATTGGCAGCGCCGCTGATTGATGGCGTGCTGCGCCAGGGGCACAAGATGTTGCTTGCCGGCCCGTCTAAAGCCGGTAAGAGTTTCTCACTTATTGAGTTGTGCATAGCGATCGCTGAGGGCGCATCCTGGTTTGGGTGGCCATGCACTCAGGGACGGGTTTTATACGTCAATCTGGAGCTGGATCGGGCCAGCTGCCTGCACCGTTTTAAAGACGTTTATCAGGCGCTGGGGATTCCAGCAAAGCATCTGGCCAATATCGATATCTGGAATCTGCGCGGCCGCTCAGTGCCGATGGATAAATTGGCGCCGAAGTTGATCCGCAGGGCTTCAAAAAAAGATTACATCGCCATTGTGATCGATCCAATCTACAAGGTCATCACCGGTGATGAAAACAGCGCCGACCAGATGGCCAACTTTTGCAATCAATTTGATAAGGTATGCACGGAGCTGGGAGTAGCTGTAATCTACTGCCACCATCACAGCAAAGGCAGCCAGGGCAGCAAGCGCAGCATGGACCGTGCGTCTGGTTCTGGAGTCTTTGCGCGAGATCCGGACGCGCTGCTGGATCTCATCGAGCTGGATCTGCCGGAGAGCTTGCAAAAGCAACAGGATGACCAGATGGTCTGCCAGGTGTGTAAGAACTACCTGCAGCGCGCCGGGCAGCTTTACAAGATGTCTCAGGATGATCAATGCAGCGCGTCGAGGATGACGCAGACCTGCAGGGAGACGTTTGACGATCGGGAGTATCAGCGGCTATGCGATGACATTCTCGCAGCCAGAACGGCAATGCAGGGGCGCACGGCGTGGCGCATTGAGGGCACGCTCCGGGAGTTTCCGAAGTTTGCGCCAGTCAATCTCTGGTTTGATTACCCCGTGCATCATGTCGATAATATCGGGGTGCTTGCAGACGTCGAACCAGATGGAGAAACGCCTCCGTGGAAGAAAGCTCAGGAGAAACGGAAGCCGCCAGGCGAGAAAAAAGCGGAAAGAAAAGCAGCCATCGAAACTGCATACAGCGCATGTACGATCGACGGTGATGTGACCGTCGAAGCTCTTGCGGAATATATGGGAACATCGGAAAAAACAGTCCGCAGAAAGTTAAAAGAACACGATAGTTTTGTAATTGAAAATGGTGTCGTAAAGCAGAGGGACAAGGGACAAAATTAGAAATTGTCCCTGTCTCAGTGAGGGACAAAAGGGACAAATTACGTTTTTGTCCCTGTCCCTGAAAAATTTGAGGGACGGACAAATACATGTTTTTGTCTGTCTGTCCCTAGGGACAAAAATCGGGACAAAATATATTACTACGTAATATATTAGTGTCCCTGTCCCTGACGGGTCAGTAAGGGGTACAGGAACAAGGGGCGTGTGACGTCCGCCCCCTTGTAACCCTGTCCCCTAACTCACTGACAAAAAATTTTGACCCCAAGAAGGAGAACTTGAAAATTATGAAAGTAAGTGAATTGATAGAAATTTTAGAAACTTGTAATCCAGATGCGAAAGTTGCATATGCCGAAAACTGCGACAGTTTGATGCCGTACGATGAAGGCTGCTATTTGGAAATTACAAATGTCATTGAGAGAAAAGCAAAAAAAGATAACCGAGAGGGCTGGGTGCATTTGTGGTGATCGAGTTTTTTCTGCCGATGGTCCCGCCGACGGTGACTGCCCAGGAACACGAGGTCGCAGTGGTCAATGGTAAACCTCGATATTACGATCCTCCGAGACTCAAGGCAGCACGTAGCAAGCTGACGGGGGCACTTGCCTACCACAGACCTGATACACCACTCAGCGGGGCTCTGAGGCTTGTGGTTAAGTGGTGCTTCCCAGCAGGTAAACACCAAGACGGCACGTACAAGGACACCCGGCCAGACACTGACAATCTGCAAAAGCTGCTCAAGGACTGCATGACGGCTTGCGGGTACTGGCGTGATGATGCCCAGGTGGCCAGTGAGATCTGCGAGAAGTTCTGGGCAGCAGTTCCAGGAATTTACATACGAGTGGAGGAGATATCATGAGCAAGACATTAGACGACGCCTACAAGGTGCTCAATTGGATTGCAAACAATACACGGCCAGTCAAGATCAACGATAGGGAGACAGGTTACAAGATGGAGCAGGCGTCAACGCAGGGCAGTGGTAAGCAGCAAACGAGATCAAGCCAAGGTTATCAATACACTGACGATGGAGGATTCGCAAATAATTACACATCAACAAGGTATCAAGAACCGTTTGCCAATGATTACGGATCGGACCCGGCGCTAGATATCAGCTCTGACGATCTCCCATTTTAGTTGAGGCGGAGTGTTATGAAGATTGAGTTGTATAACGATCACTTTGAGAACGCTAAACGGTATCAAATACCGCGGGCGCAGCTGATCATCGCGGATATACCGTACAACATCGGAATCAACGCCTACGGAAGCCGGTCTGATTGGTATATCGGCGGCGACAACAAGAACGGCGAAAGCGATAAGGCGGGAAAGGAATTCTTTGACACGGATAAGGATTTCAAGATTTATAACTTCTTCCAGTTCTGCACGCGGCTTCTCAGGCCGGAGCCGAAGGAAAGAGGAAAAGCGCCGTGCATGATTATCTTCTGCAGCTGGCAGCAGCTGAACGAGATCACAGATTATGCAAAACAATTCGGATTTAATCATACGCAGCCGCTGTTCTTCGTCAAGAAGTCGTCTTCTCAGGTGCTGAAAGCCAACATGAGAATTTGCGGAGCGACGGAAACCGCGCTTGTCTTGTACCGTGACAAACTTCCAAAGTTCAACAACGGCGGAAAGATGGTTCTGGATTGGTTTGAGTGGGATAAGTCGGGTAAATATCCGAAGATTCATCCAACACAGAAACCAGTATCGGTACTCAAACGGCTGATTGAAATTTACACGGATCCCGGCGATGTTGTGATCGATCCGGTGGCCGGAAGCGGAAGCACATTAAGAGCGTGCGCTGAACTGAATCGGAACTGCTATGGATTTGAAATCAAAAAAGAGTTTTACAGAGCAGCTAAAGAGAAAATGCTTTCGGATGTACCGATGTGTTTGGAATTGTGAGGAGAAATAAAAGTGATCAAATTTAAGAATAAAGAAACCACGGCGTCAAACGACAAGACTGTATTTGAGGGTTGGTGCAGCGGGAAGATTCCAATTTTAACCGCAATCGCAAGAATTGAGAAAAACAATGATCTTGATCCTGGGTCAATCAGCGAAGATGAATTTAAGAAAGAAGCGTTATTTCTTGGGTATTGGAGGACGAAATGAAAAAGAAACTGAATCCAATTGAGGAATACACCCTGCAGATAGTACGCGAAATCAGCCACTGGAATTATATCCTTGAAAATGGGTGTAACGATCCGTTCTGGCCGGACGGGTGCAATATGAACCTAACGAGAAATCACATAATTTCTTGCAAGTTGGAGATCGCGGAATACTGCGAAACAACGGGTGAGGAGCTACCACCAGAATACTACCTACCTACACCACCAGAGGTGGATGATAATTACATGGTTGTGAAAAAAGGGAAAAGAGCGGATCGGATTAAGCAGCTGGAAGAATTCAGTAACCAGACAAAAAAACAGATCAAAAAAACGCAGCCGGAAGAAGGTCAGCTCACTCTGCTTTAGCAAAACGACGAACATCCGGAGCCCTAAAAAGGGCCGGAGGAAGGAGAAATAATGATTGGGAATCAAAAAGCTATTGAAGCGATAAAAAGCAATTATCCGCCAGAAAATTATTCGATATTAAGAGAAGCTCTAGATTTATCTATTGTGTTGTTGGAAAAGGCAACGCCCAAGAAATGTCTAGGATTAAGCATTTCGCATGATGGTAGACTTGGAAACTGTCCATGCTGCAATAAAATTGTGCGCGCAAGGGATAATAAGCCTAATATATGCGCTTGCGGGCAGGCGCTGGATTGGAGTGACGATCAATGATCCCCGCGGTGCTCGCCGTCGTATTTGTTGCGGTTGTGCTGATCATTGACAGGATCGGGGGTGATCGCTGATGAGCAAGATAGTATCATTTGACTTTGATGGCACCCTGGCGGTGACCAAGTGGCCAGAGATTATCCGGCCGATATACCCGGTTGTTGAGTACGCCAAGCAATGCAAGGCTGCGGGCGATCAGATCATCCTCAACACGATGCGTGAGGGCGATCGGTTACAAGAGGCTGTTGATTGGTGTCTGGCACAAGGTATTGAGTTTGACGCTGTCAACGATAATGTGGCGTGTATGCAGGAGTTTTACGGTAATAATCCACGCAAGATTTTTGCGAATGAATACATCGATGATCACAATCTGGTGTTTGCTGGTGTTGGCAATGGGAGCCGACGTAATCTGGATAAGTACGTCGCAGAACTTTGTATCACGGTGGCGAGGAGCAACTCTTGTTACTTTGACCGCGAATGCGAATCTTGTGAATTGAATGGACTTTGTTGTGATGAGGATAAGCTGCTGGCGTTTATGATGCAGCCAGCGGATGAGAGCAATAACCAACAAACTGAGTAGCCAATAGGAGGGATAGCGGTGGACGAGAGGATCAAACGGACCAAGGATAAGCTGCGAGTGTACGGCAACTACACCCGCCAGATCCGACAGTTGGAGCGCCGGCTGCAGCAGATCGAGGATGCTATTGCTTGGCATCAGGATTGGCCAGAGCAGGCTGCCAAAGAGTGCGGGATCCACCGTTTGGATCCCAAGCACCCTGCGGTGCAGCGTATGACTATTGAGCAGGCAACATTGGAGCGAGAGATCGATCAGGCGTACGCTGAGCGGCAGCTGCTGGGACTGGATGCCTGGCTTGATAGTTTAAGTGGGGATGACCGGCAGATCATCCGGCTGGTATTTGAGGATGGATACAGCTATCAGGCTGCGGCGCCCATGGTCAATCTGTCCAAGTCAGGATTGCGGGACAGAATTGACTCAATTTGTAAAAGTCCGCACGCGTGCGGTTGACTTTTGTGCTATACTGTGCGCGTAAGATGCCAGAGGGTATCTGAGCCGATAGTAGCATCCCCACGATACGGGATCGGCGCGAGATCGGTAATTATGGCCAGTGCACACGGATGGACGCATCCTATATGCTGCCAGCGCCAGAGCCTGTGATGAGATGCCTTTGCGCCGGGCACGGAGTAACGCTGGGCTCCCGAATGGGAGTAAGTCACAGGATTAAATTAAGACTAGCGGTGGATGAATTCTAAGTGAACCCATCTGCGGAAGCACTCAGTGATGGGTGCTTTTTCTTTGGTTTCCAGCTGGTTCTTTCTCCTTCCCGGCTGGATGTGGCAGGCGCTCCTTTCCCCCTCTTACTTTCTGACCTCCCTTTCTTTTATACTTTTGCCTGCAAACTCACAGCCCCGCGTATCGCCTTGCGGGGTTTTAATTTTAGACATGACGCATTGACATAAATCTGGAGGTGGTGATATGACGTGACTGTAGATCCAAAACGCGAGCTGGCCCGTGAGCTTTATCTGCAAGGTAAAAAATATCAGGAGATCGCCGACGAGGTTGGCGTGTCCCTGTCCGCAGTTAAGTCCTGGGCAACCCGGTACTGGCGCGCGGAAAAGTTGCAACCCGGATCCAAAAAAGTTGCAACCGAAGTTGCAGAGAAAGTTGCAACCAAAAAACACCGCGGCGGCCAACCTGGCAACCATAACGCAACCGGTCCGCCGGGAAATCAGCATGCCGTCAAGCACGGCTTTTTTTGTAAGGTGCTGCCGGCGGAGACGCTGGAACTGGTAAAGGATCTGGAGGAAATGGATCCACTTAATGTGCTTTGGCAAAATATTCAGATCCAGTATGCTGCCATTCTGCGGGCGCAGAAGTTGATGTACGTCAAAAGCCAAAAGGACAAGACGATCGAGAAGATCGAAGAAAAATCAGGTAACGTCATCGGGGAGCGTTGGGAAGTGCAGCAGGCCTGGGATAAACAGGCTACCTTTCTATCGGCGCAGTCCCGGGCGATGCAGACACTGACCAATATGATCAAGCAGTATGACGCGATGGTGGACACAGGCATGGCCAACCAGGAGCAGAAAGCGCGGATTGAGCTGCTGCGGGCTCAGGTAAATAAGCTAACCGGCACAGACCAAGAGATTGAAGATCTGAGCGAGGCAGAGGCAGAGGTCTATGGCGCGGAAAAGTAAAAAGATCGCCTTTTGCTTCGGTGAGAAGCACAAGGAGTATATCCGAAACTGTACAAAAAACACCTTTAACTTTGCGGAAGGCGCTGTGCGTGCTGGCAAGACTGTTGACAACGTTTTTGCTTTTGCACATGAATTGAAAACAACGCCAGACAAGATCCATCTGGCAACGGGCAGCACGATGGCCAACGCGAAGCTGAATATCGGTGACGCCAACGGCTTCGGTCTGGAGTATATCTTCCGGGGACAGTGTCACTGGGGTAAGTACAAGGACAATGAGGCGCTATTTATCAAAGGTCCTTCCACCAACCAGCAGCTGCGGATTGTCTTGTTCTCTGGTGGCGCGAAAGCGGACAGTTATAAAAAAATTCGTGGTAATTCCTATGGCATGTGGATCGCTACGGAAATCAATCTGCATCATCAGGATACGATCCGCGAAGCTTTTAACCGACAGCTTGCTGCACGGCGGCGCAAGGTGTTCTGGGACTTGAACCCCGACAACCCAAACGCTCCGATCTACACCGAATATATTGATCGGTACAGACAGCGGGCGGAAACAGGGGAACTGTTGGGAGGCTGCAACTATGAGCACTTTACGATTGATGACAACGTAACGATCAGTGATCAGCGAAAAGCTGAGATCAAGAGTCAATATGATCCCCAGAGTATTTGGTATATGCGGGACATTCTCGGCCGCCGAATGGTTGCCGAGGGATTGATCTATCGACAATTTGCCGAATCCTGCGAGCGCAAGGACGGCTTTTTCTTTACTCCGGATAAACCCAAGGACATCATGGAGATCAACGTTGGCGTTGACTTCGGCGGCGGTGGATCAGCTCATGCCTTCGCCGCGACAGCAATCACCCGCGGATATCAGAAAGCAGTGGTTCTATCATCGCAGCGGATTGATTGCAAAAACAGGGACATTGATCCGGATCAGCTTGGTAAGCTGTTTATTGATTTTTGCCTGGCGATCATTAACCGGTTTGGTTACATTACCAACGTTTATTGCGATAACGCCGAGCAGACATTAATTGCAGGCTTAAGGACCTCGGCGCGGAAGTCAGGGTTATCCTGGCTGCGAATTACTGATGCGCTGAAAACAACGATTAATGACCGGATCAACTTAACAACCCGACTGATGGCTATGGGACGCCTGCAGCTGATGGAAGGTTATTGCGACACACTGGCAGGAGCTTTCCGATCAGCGGTCTGGAATCCGAAAAACTTAACAGAAAACGAGCGTCTTGACGACGGTACAAGCGATATCGACAGTCTGGATGCTTTTGAGTACACAGTCGAAAGATCAATCAGCCGGTTCATCCGGTATGAGTAGGAGGTGATGATATGCGATTTACAAAAGCGGCTGAGCAGATTCGCACAGCGCTGAAAAGTGATGGTGTGCTCATGGGGGATATGTGTTTAACCTCGAAGATGGCGCAGAGCATTGAACTTTGGACAGCGCTTTTTGAAGACGATGCGCCTTGGCTTAACGCGATTACCCAAAGCATGGGACTAGCTCCAGCAATCGCCTCCGAAATGGCCAGGCTGATTACGTTGGAGCTGCAATCAGAAATTGACGGCAGTGCGCGAGCTAAGTATCTCAACGATGCCTATAAAAAAGTGTTATCCCGCATTCGCCAGCCCGTCGAAATGGGATGCGCAAAAGGCGGGCTTGTTTTTAAGCCCTATGTTTCAGCGAGCGGAATAGTGGTTCAGACGGTTCAGGCGGATTGTTTTTTCCCGGTTTCGTATGATGATACAGGGCGCCTGATCCAATGTGTGTTTGTGGAGCAGGTATTCCGCGGTACTGATTACTACACCCGACTTGAGGTGCATACGCTGCGCAGGGGACAGCTGGAAATCAAAAACAAGGCTTATCACAGCCGAGTGGCAGAGCAACTGGGCGCTGAGATTCCTCTGACAACTGTCGACCAGTGGGCAGGACTCGCGGAATGCGTCGTGTTTGGTGATGTCAACAAGCTACCGATCGGCTATTTCCGCGTACCGCTGGCCAACAACATTGACAGCAACAGCCCGATCGGCGCCTCGGTGTACTCCAGGGCGATCTCTAAGATTCGCGAAGCGGATCGAAGGTATTCACAGCTTAACTGGGAGTTTGAGGCAAAAGAAACTGCTGTGCATGTAGCCGACGCAATGCTGCAGGACAATCCTGACGGAACTAGCGCCATGCCGAAAGGCAAGGAGCGTCTGTACCGGAAACTGAAATACGAGACAGGAGCCCGGGACAAGCCGCTGCTGGATACTTACAGCCCGGATATCCGTGATCAGTCCTATCTTAACGGTCTGAACAGCCAGCTACGATCTATCGAGTTCAGCTGTAATCTGGCCTATGGTACGTTGTCGGATCCACAAAGTGTGGATAAAACTGCCGAGGAGATCAAAGCCAGTAAGCAGCGATCCTACGCCTTCGTCAGCGACGCTCAGATGGCTTTGCAGACAGCGCTGGATGATTTAATCGACGCGATGGACTTTTACGCTACGTTGTACAAGCTAGCGCCTGCAGGCAACTATCAGGTGTCGTACAAGTGGGATGACAGCATTGTGATGGATGCTGAAAAAGAGCGCCAACAGGATCTGCAGGAGGTTCGCGACGGCATCATGCAGAAATGGGAATTCCGCGCTAAATGGTATGGTGAAACTGAGGAGCAGGCGAAAGCAGCGATCCAAGCTGCGAACGAAGCCGAGAACGAAGGATTGAATTTTAATGCTTAGTCCGCAAGAACTCGGCCATCTGACTGACGACATCGAAAAAATCTGGCAGGAGCTTGAAGATGAGCTGCTGGCTGACATGGCGCAGCGGATCGTTAAAAACGATTACGCTTTCCCCTCCACTGCAGCCTGGAATAAGCGAAAACTGGAAGAAATCGGCGTGGAGTATGATTACATTGTGAGACAGCTTAGTCGAACACTGAAATTATCGGAAAAGCAGGTTAAGCGTATCATCGGGGAGTCGGTACAAGCCGCTGTTGATACGGATAATCTGATCTTTAAAGCTGCAGCAGAGGCGGGCTTGCTTGATTCAGTGGCGGATACGTCAGAGCTGATATCGAAGTTTATTGCCGACGGTGTAAAATCAACCAACGGTGAGCTACGTAATTTTGCCAGGACATATGCAGCAGATGTCAGCAGGGCTTACGAGCACGCTGTTGATCAAGCCTATCTGCAGATGACCAATGGACTTTATACCGCCCAGCAAGCCTCAAAAACAGCGATCGAGCAGTTGGCACGGCAGGGGATCACCTCTGCGATAACACCAAGTGGCCGTCGCGAACACGCCGATGTGATCGTAAGACGAGCCGTAAGGACCGGCACTAACCAAGCTGCATTAAAAGCGCAGGAAGCAAACTTTTTTGCGATGGAAGCCCAATTGGTCGAGGTTACGGCCCATTATGGTGCCCGGCCAAGCCATGCGGAGTGGCAAGGCAAGGTTTATGAATGGACGAAGCCTGGGCAACAAAAGAAGACTTCTTATCCTGATTTTATCAGCTCTACAGGGTATGGCACTGGAGCCGGACTTGGTGGATGGAATTGTCGGCATAGCTTTTATCCATTTTTTGAAGGATTGTCTGAACGGGCCTACGAACCCCTAAACACGCAGGAAACTGAGCGGGTCTACGAGTTGGAGCAGGAGCAACGCTACAACGAGCGCATGATCCGCGAGTGGACGCGCCGACAGAAAACGCTGGAAGCCGGCGGTTATGATGCGAACAAAGAACGTGAGAAAGTCAAAGAATGGAAGAAGCGAAATGATGATCTGATCAAGGCTAATCCGGATGTGCTGAAGAAGAATTATGCTAATGAAAAGGTTAAATTAGGCCTAATTAAAGGTAGAGTCGATCTTACAGATATTAAAATTACAGGAGCTTTAGATCCGAACTCAAAGAAAGCAGACAAACACGCTGCACTTTATTACGAATCGGTTCGTAAAATGAAAAGTGATTGCAAAAAAATTGCTGCCAACACAGGATATCCAATTGACTTAATTAAGAGGATAAAGTACTATACGTTTATAGAAGAACATGAGCTGGATAATGGTAAGGAACGCTTTTATCCGAGCTTTCAGATGGCTCAAAGTTGGCAACGTTTGATTGAAGGAAAAAACATCCAAGATCATGATCTGCTTTTACTTGAGCATGAAATGTATGAGCTTACTTTGGTTTCACTGGATATGCCTCAAAACAAGGCCCATGATGCAACAAACAAGTTGTACAATTACACGAGAGGATGTGAAGAATTCTATGGTCAGTTTAAAAAATTTAATCGATAATGGGGATACTTTGGAATGTGATTATTATCCGGAAAATGATATGAACAACAAATGTCATCTTGTTATTGATAAAAAAACCGAAGAAATCATCTCTGTAAGTGGCGGCGAAACTAAGCCAAGCATGTATGCCGGGGGCGCCAGATCGAAGCTCGCAAAGTATATTGGCCGCGAGGATGAATTTCCGGAAATTGAATACTGTATCTGGGGATAGATTTGCGAAAGGAGGCAGAAGCGAATAATGGCAGACACATTCAAGATTATCTATAAAATATTGAAATATTTAGAGAGAGCCATGGATTTCAGTGAGTTGGATTTAACTCCGATTATGCCTGAAGCGCTGGGGATAACCCGAGAGCGATGGGGCGCTGTATTGAAGATGATGATCGATAATGGTTATGTTGAGGGAGTTACTTGTAAAGATTATGTTCACACGGATACACCGGTATTAGACATAACACGCATAAAGATCACGCTGAAAGGACTTGAGTATCTCAGCGAAAATTCAATGATGAAAAAGTGCGCAGAATTCGCAAAGGGAATCATTGAAGTTATTTCTTAGAACTGGATAGCAGCACGGTCAAAGGATCGTGCTTTTATTATGCCCTAGCGCAAGGCGTAAAAAGGCAGGCGAGCAAGCGGAAGCAACCCGTGTTAAAAAAGCGTAGCAGGAGGAGATTATGGAAAGAAAGTTTTTAGAAGATTTAGGTATTGCATCCGATCTGGTCGACAAGATCATCAGTGAGCACGGTAAAGATATCAATTCAATTAAGGCTCAGCGTGATACCTATAAGACCCAGCTGGATACAACCAAAGCAGAGCTTAAAAAGTTTGATGGCGTCAATGTTGAAGATCTGCGCGGACAGATCACGAAGCTGCAGACAGATTTATCCACAAAGGAAAATGAGATCGCGGAAAAGCTGTCAGACATTGAGTTTAATTCAGCCCTTGAAAGTGCTATTAAGGCAGCTGGTGGCCGCAACGCAAAAGCAATCACCGCGCTGATCGGCGACACGAAGACGCTGAAAACAAGCAAAAATCAAGAAGCTGACATCAAGGCAGCACTGGAAGCGGTGAAGAAAGACAATGACTATCTGTTTGAATCCGCTAAGCCGCCTTATGTAGTAGCATCCACTTCCGGAGCAGGGAAGCCGAATCCGGATGACAAAAAAGCTCAGGCAAACGAAGCACTGAGAATGTTAATCACAGGAAAGGAGGCATAAAGAATGCCTAATATTACAAACAGAGAAGCTGCTGAGGCACTAATCCGGCAGCAAATTATCGACTCCATCGTCCAGGACGCTCCAAAAAGTTCCATCGTCATGCAGCTCGGCCGTCGTCTGCCGAACATGACCAGCAATCAGACCCGAATGCGTGTCTTGGACACGTTACCAACCGCTTACTGGGTGGATGGCGACACTGGCTTTAAACAGACATCCATGCAGGCGTGGGACAATGTTTACATCAACGCTGGTGAGCTGGCGGTCATTGTACCAATTCCGGAAGCGGTAGTTGCCGATTCCGACACGGACCTGATTGGTGAAATTACGCCGCGAATTAACGAATCTATCGGTAAGCGGTTTGACGCGGCAATCCTGTTCGGTGAAAATCGTCCTGCCGCCTGGCAGAACGACATCATCACCGTAGCAAGACAAGCCGGTAACAATGTCGCGGATACGGCAGAAAAGGATCTGTATGACAAAATCATGTCAGAAGGCGGTCTACTGAACAAGGTGGAAGAAGACGGCTACGCAGTTAACGGAGCGATTGCGGCGTTAGGTATGCGGGCTAAGCTGAGAGGCTTACGAACAAATGATGGTCTGCCTATCTTCAAGTCAGATATGCAGGGAACAACACCGTATGCGCTGGATGGCGCGCCGATGTACTTCCCGGAGAACGGCTCCTTTGACAAAACCATTGCACAGATGATCGTGGGCGACTTCCGTCAGTTGGTTTGGGCAATTCGTCAGGATATCACGGTAAAGATTTTGGATCAGGGCGTGATCCAGGATCCAGTCTCGAAAGCGATTCAGTACAACCTGGCACAGCAGGACATGATCGCGATCCGCGTTGTCTTCCGTGCTGGTTGGGCTCTGCCAAACCCGGCAACAAGATTGAATGAAGATCGTACTGGTTGCGCTTTCGCTTATCTGGAACCAGCAACACCTGTAACAACTCAGACTGTTACAATTACCGTGAAAGACGGCTCTGATGAATCCGCAAAGGCGGTCAAAGGCGCATCGGTGGATGTCAACGGTTCAATCTTAAAAACCAACGCTTCCGGTGTGGCTGTGTTTAACCTGCGCAAAGGGGATTATCCAATTAAGGTCAAGAAAGCAGGTCACAAGACCATCAACGACAATGTCATGGTGGCTGAAGCAGCTGTGTCCAAAACCATTGTTTTACCGGAGGCATAAGGCAGGCTCAGTCCTGCCTTTCTTCATCTAAGGAGTGATAACATGCAGCTTGATCTAAAATACTATAGAGAAATCTGGATGGGAACCGTGACATATGAAGAATATCCGCAGCTCGCTTCTCTGGCTGAAATGATTGTAGAGTCTTTTGCGCAGGCATATTTATCTGATGTTGATTTAGTGCCATTATCTGAGCTGCAGGGTGACTATCGTAAAGCGTTATGCGCTGAGATTGATTTTTTGCATACTATCGGTGGTGTTGATGCTGCTTTCGGAGGTCAGAACCAAACGGATCTGAAAACCTTAAAAACGGAGAACTTTGAGTTTAGTTACTCCGATCGGAAGCAGAAGGAATCGGACTTTAATGGAATGCCGCTGTCACCGATAGCGCGCAGCCTCACACTAAGTGAATTAAGAAAGCAAGGGTATTTATCCTTGAAGGTGAATCAATGCTTACGCCGCGAATGCTAAGGCCACACAGCGTGGAAATCCACAACGCTTTGCCCGAGACACCAATGGAAAGCCCAGAGGTCATCGTTACACCTTTAAATCGTGTTAGTTTTGCGGGAACCGCAAAGAGCCGGCATACACAGATGGACACTCGCAACAGCGATGAGTTTGTCTGTGTTGTGGATTGTACGGACTGTGATCAGCCATTTAAGGAACCGGAAGTCTGGGATAAGAGTCCTATTGGCTGGACGGCGCATGCAGATGGCGATTTTTTGATTCATAACGGCGAGACTTACACGATCAAGGGTTATCGTATCATCCGTCCGTTTGGCAACAAGGCACAGCTAGTGGAGATCTTATGTCAAAGGTAATCAAGACAGAGATTGACAGCAAGCGGATCAGTGCTCAGATGGATCAGCGCGTCCGGAAAGGCAGAATGATGCTTAAAAGTGAGATTGCCCGGGACTGTAGTTCTTATTTGCCATTCGCAAATGGCTATCTTGAAAAGAGCGTCAATCGCAGTATTGGCAAGGACGATCCTTACCTGGTCTGGGATATCATTTACGCTCGTTTTTTATATTACGGCAAGTTGATGCTGGGGGTCTCCTCACACAGCGCCTGGGCTAAAAAGTACGAGCGCAAAGTGGCGACGAATACAGATTTAAAATATCGCAAGCTGCGTCCGCAGGCCGGCCCTTATTGGTTTGAGCGGCGCAAGCCAGGGCGAATCCAAAAGTGGCTTAAAATTTTAGAAACAGAGGTGCGTAAACGATGACAAAGCAATCAGTGTTTACCGGTAAAGAGCAAGCGCAGATTCTCACCGCTCTTGTGCAGCTGGCTAATCAGTGTCCAGAACTGCCGTGTAAGGTCTATCTGGATACACTGTCAGAAAAAGCACCGGCAATGTGTCTCGGAACGATGACTGGCGGATCCAAAGTCTACAACGTGGTTGGCGGATATACTGCAGAGTTACCGTTTACGATCAATCTGAAAATTTCGGAACGGTTTACTTTGAAAAGAATCAATGCTGTGGAAGTGCTGGGGAAACTTGGCGCTTTTTTTGAACAGCTAAAACAACAAGACGCATTGCCGGATTTAGGTGATCGGGACGTCTGTCTGGATATCCGGATGGAAACCAACCCTTACCTTTTCGACACAGAAGAATCTGGCGGAAAAGCGCACTACCAGGCACAATGCGTGCTGGTCTACAAACATAAAAGTGACTATGAATAGGAGGAATGAATTATGGCAGGTCTACAAAGACATCAGCGGCTCGTTTATTTAAAATGCGCCGAAGGCTATGAACTGATTGGTAAAGGATTTACCGGATTGAATGTTTCAGGAAATGCGAAAACCGAGGAGAAACACTGGGTGCATGAACAGAATGCAACAGGGGGTTTGTCTGGTTATGCGCCAGCGATGGCATTTGTATCGGAAATGGATGACACAGATCCGGTGTCCCTCTATCTGCAGGAGATCGCCGATACCTTTGATATCGGAGTTAAAGCTCACACTGACATTGTAATCGTCGATACATGGAAAAATGGCACTACGTCTGGTACCAAAGCGGCTCGGAAGCAGGATGTTGTCATTTCCATTGACAACCCAGGATCTGGTGAGGCAGGCAGTGCTCTGGCATTAACCGGCACCTTTACTTACGACGGTGATCCGGTTCAGGGCGAGTTTAATCCATCTACAAAAACGTTTACTGAGAAATCAGCGGCTTAAGAGGAGGGCGCGATATGGCAT
>OJOH01000542.1_pt1 | contig 23842 bp, 20 predicted proteins | sample 1598201 | NCBI WGS metagenome assembly OJOH01 (sample SAMN03922462, study PRJEB24848) | human gut metagenome | isolation source: stool sample | host: Homo sapiens | place: Germany | collected 2009-11 | reverse complement strand
CTACACTATCCTCTTCGTCGGCAGCGTCAGATGTGTATAAGAGACAGTACGAAGGCCCTTCGTCGGCTTACCCCAGGGGGTAACAGAGGGACGACCAGAGGTGTGGTTCTTGCCCTCGCCACCGCCGTGCGGGTGGTCGACAGGGTTCATGACGGTACCGCGGACGGTCGGGCGCACGTTCATGTGACGCTTACGGCCGGCCTTGCCGATGACGATGTTGGCGTGATCGGCGTTGCCGACCTCACCGACGGTGGCGCGGCAGGTAACGAGGATGCGGCGCATCTCGGAGGAAGGCATACGGACGATAGCGTACTTGCCTTCCTTACCCATCAGCTGGCAGGAGTTACCGGCGGAACGGGCGATAGCAGCGCCCTTGCCCGGCTGGAACTCGACGGCGTGGATGAGCGTACCGACGGGGATGTCGGCGAGGGGCAGAGCGTTGCCCGGCTTGATGTCGGCGTCAGAACCGGACATGATGGTCTGACCGACCTCGAGGCCCTTGGGGGCCAGGATGTAGCGCTTCTCACCGTCAGCGTAGTGCAGCAGAGCGATGCGAGCGGAACGGTTCGGATCGTACTCGATCGTGGCAACCTTGGCGGGCACGCCGTCCTTGTTGCGCTTGAAGTCGATCACGCGGTAACGACGCTTCACGCCGCCGCCCTGGTGGCGGGTGGTGATGCGGCCGTTGTTGTTACGACCGGCCTTCTTGGGCAGGGGCTCGAGAAGGGACTTCTCGGGCTTGGTGCAGGTGATCTCGGAGAAGTCGGAGATCGTCTGCCAACGCCTACCAGCGGAGGTCGGCTTAAGGTGCTTTACAGCCATTACAATCCCTTTCAATAGGAATCCGTTAGCCATCGCAGACAGGGATTCGAGGTTCTGCCTCGGGTGCGATGACACCGGACGTATACACGGTTCCGGGCGTGTCCATTTTATACGCCCGAAACCTTGAGCTCTCGCCTCCCCTATTTGGGAGGCATGAGCTCACTCAACAGCAGCGAGTCTTAGGCCTGGTTGCCAAAGACCTCGATGGTGTCGCCCTCGGCCAGCGTGACGATGGCCTTCTTCCAAGAACGGGTCTTGCCGGCGACATAGCGCACGCGCTTGATCTTGGGCTTGACCGTCAAGGTGTTCACGCGAACGACCTTGACGCCGAAGATCTCCTCGACAGCGTCCTTGATCTGATACTTGTTAGCATCCTTGGCGACCTCGAACGTGTACTTGTTCAGCTCCATGCCGGAGAAGGAACGCTCGGACACGATCGGACGGATGATGATCTCGTGGGCGGTCATTTATGCAAGCACCTCCCCGAAGTGAGCGGCGATGTCGGCGGGCATCAGCACAGCGTTGTTGTTGACGAGATCGTAGGTGTTGGCCTCGTCGGCAGTGATGATGAACGTCTTGGGAATGTTGCGGAACGACAGGTAGGCGTTGACGTCCTCATCGCGAACGATGATGGTCAGACGCTTGCCCTCAAGGCCGAGAGCCTTGAGCATGGCGACGGCAGCCTTGGTGGAAGGCTTCTCGAAGCCGTAGTCGTCGACGAGCACGAGCTCGCCATCGGCCAGCTTGGCGGACAGCGCGGAGCGCATAGCCAGCTTGACCTCCTTGTTGTTCATACGCTTAGCGTAGGAACGGGGCTTGGGGGCGAAGACAACGCCACCGTGACGCCACTGGGCAGCACGGATGGAACCCTGGCGGGCACGGCCGGTGCCCTTCTGACGCCAAGGCTTCTTGCCGCCACCGGAAACCTCAGAGCGACCCTTAGCAGACTGGGTGCCCTGACGCCAAGAGGCCATCTGGCACTTGACGATGTGGTGCATAACGTGGATGTTCGGCTCGATGCCGTACACCTCAGCGGCGAGCTCGGCCTCGGCGACCTTCTTGCCCTCGCTGTTCTTTACTTCAAACTTTGCCATTTAAGTGTTCTCCTTGGTATGACGCTGGGCTAAATGGGCTGGGCCCTTAGGCCATACGGATGGCGACGAGACCATTCTTGGCACCCGGGACAGCGCCCTTGACCAAGATGAGGTTCTGCTCGGCATCGATGCGGACAACGGAAAGGTTCTTGACGGTAACGCGCTCGTTACCCATGTGACCGGCCATCTTGACGCCCTTGAGGACGCGCGCAGGATAGGCGCACTGACCGATAGAACCGGGGTGACGCTGGAAGTGAGAACCATGCGTCATAGGACCGCGGCGCTGACCCCAGCGCTTGATGCGACCCTGGAAGCCCTTACCCTTGGAGGTACCGATGACGTCGACCTTCTCGACATCAGCGAAATCAGCGACGGTGACGACCTCGCCGACCTTGTGCTCCTCGCCGTTCTCGACGCGGACCTCACGAAGGAAGCGGACAGGCTCGACGCCAGCCTTGGCGAAGTGACCAGCCATGGGCTTGTTCACGTTCTTGGCCTTGATGTCGCCGAAACCGATCTGGACGGCGTCATAGCCGTCGGTTGCCTGAGTTTTAACCTGCGAGACAGCGCAGGGGCCAGCCTGGATGACCGTGACGGGAACGACGTTGTCGTCCTCGTCCCAAACCTGGGTCATGCCAATCTTGCGGCCGAGAATCATGCTGATCAAGATATGATCCCAACTCTCGCGTGGTCTTGGGACAATGCGTACACCACCGAGCGTACGCCCCTAGAGGACCACTACTTACACGACGTGCTCCCCAGCCTTGTATTTCGCCCGGACTACCTGACAACCCTATTAAGCAGGCATTTTGTCCAGCCAGAATACTCCGCTGGTTTCACACAGCTGTTTAGTATACACGGCTGCGGGCGTATCCATCGAGATTCATATTTCACTCACATTGTTTACGCAGGTAAAGTGCGTGGCACGTTCCCAGTGTGCGGCGGAGGGGGCGGGCCTGAGACATATTAAGGTTGCTGCTCTACAGTCCTGCTCACGACGGAGAGCACATTAAGTGCTCTCCTTTGCGTGCGGAACTCGCGATGACCTTAATATATTTCTCCGGCCCTCCGCCGTGCTCGGGAGACGACACGTTGATGTCTGCTTAACTCTGCTCGCTCAGGCTAATGACTTTGTTGGGGGTCCACTATTTGCTGGAGGGTGAACTTGCATTGCATTGGCTCGCCCTCTACTTGTGGCTCCGCCTCATCAAAATCGAAAATCATAATGGCGCAGTTGGGGAGTTTTGTTGGGAGCTCGAAGCCCTCTGGGGCTGCAGCCTTGATGAATTGGCGGCTGGCGCTGCCGTGGCTTACTGCTAGGAGGGTTTCGATGCCCTCGGCGCCCATGAGATTGGTGAGGGTGCCCACCATGCGCTCCTGCAGGGCATGGCTTCCTTCTCCGCCAAATGGGATCAGGTCCTCGCCGGGGTCCCAGACGTCGGTGGGTAGGGCGTCGTGGGGGCCTTCTTCGAAGGTGCCGTAGCTGCGCTCGATGATGCCTTCGCAGGGCTCGACTGCTGTGTCCGGGCCGAGGAGCTCGCATGCGACGAGCTGAGCCGTGTCCATGGCTCGGCCTAAGGGCGAAGAGACCACTTTGTCGGGGACGACGCCGTGGGCTTTGAGCCATGCGGCTGCCATTCCCGCTTGCTTGCGGCCCAGATCGGTCAACGGAGAATCGCAGCGGCCCTGGACGAGCTTTTTAACGTTGAATTCTGTCTGACCGTGGCGGAGTAGATATAGACGCTTCATGCTCTCCCCTTCTGTATAACTTGCTTTGCTGGCACAGCCCTACTCGTGGGTATGGCCTACGTAGTCTTCATCGATCGTGATCTTGGCGACCGACTTGGGATATTCCGATTCGACCCGTTTCGCCAGCGCGCGCTTCAGGTCCTCGGCGCTCATCGCCAAATCCGAGGGACGTACGCAGTCAAAGATCACGTTGGTATGCGTGGGGCCCGGAACACAGCGTAGGTCGTGGATCGAGAGGCGGCTATCAATCTCTTGAGCCATAGCGTTGATGCGCAGACGCATGCTCGCCACCTTTGGATCGTCGGTCACGATGGGATCGTAATGGAGCGTGACGATCATGCCGTCTTCGACCCTAAACGACTGCTCGATGTTATCGAGCGTGTCGTGACTTTCCAGCGGGCTGGCCTCGGCTGCCATCTCGGCGTGAGCGCTTGCGAACTTCCTGCCCGGGCCGTAGTCGTGAACCATCAAATCGTGAACGCCCAAAACGCCGGGGTAGCTCATGATCTTGTCTCGAATGTGCTTGACCAGCTTTGGATCGGGTGCCTGGCCCAAAAGCGGGCTCACCGTATCCTGGATGAGCTCAAAGCCGCTCCAGCCGATATAGGCGCCAACGGCAAGGCCGACCCATGCGTCAAGATTGATGTGCGTCACCTGCGAAACAATTGCGCACGCCAGCACGGCACCCGTAGCTAGGACATCGTTCTTTGAGTCCTGAGCGGTCGCATGCAACGTCTCGGACTCAATGCGATCGCCGAGCTTTTGGTTGAGGGCCGCCATCCAGAGCTTAACAATCATCGAAAGCACCAAGACTGCCACCAGGGCAAGCGAGAACTCGACAGGCTCCGGGTTGACGATACGCTCCGCCGAGGACTTCACCAGTTCGATGCCAATAAGCAGCACGAGCGCCGCCACGACCAGACCCGAGAGATACTCGTAGCGGCCATGTCCGTAAGGATGCTCGGGGTCGGCCGGCTTGCCCGCCAGCTTAAAGCCAAGCACGCTCACGATGTTCGAGCTGGCATCGGACAGGTTGTTCATGGCGTCCGCCACAATCGAAACCGATCCCGACAGCACGCCAATTGCACCCTTCGCAGCGCAAAGCGCAACATTGGCGAGAATACACACTATGCCCGTCAACGTTCCCACGCGCGCACGGTCGCCCTGCGCACGACGAACAATCCACTCGACCATCCTCATCAGTCCCCACGGTACTACCTATATATCTATTGCTCAAACGGATTGTAGTGTAGCCACTTTGTCCTCCAGATACAAAAAGGCCGCAGCCCACACGGGCCGCAGCCTTGGAATATGACAAAGGAATCGTCCTTTTGTCGCACAGATTTATGCGCTTGCTTCAGCAGCGCTCGCCACTGTTTCGAGCGAATCAGCTGCGTCTTCTGCCGCCTGCATCTTTGTCGGCACCACGCCAAAACAGCAGCTCAGCGCCGCAGACACCGCAAATGCTGCGCCGCCGGCAGCGCAGCACCACAGCAGATTCGAGATGCCGCCCGTGGCAAAGCCAATGACCATGAGGACATTCGTCATACCGATGGTATAAGCCGTAACGTGGCCCACGGCCGCAACAAGGCCTCCGACGGCGCCGCCAACGGCCATGCACGTCAGACACCTGCCATATTTAAAGCCGCATCCGTACAGCGCTGGCTCGCTTACGCCGCCAAGAATCCCCGAGATTGAATAGCCCAGCATGAGCGCCTTCTCGTCCTTATCCGCAACGCGGAGCGACGCGCCAAAGGGCATACCCCAAACGGCGAACGTTGCCATCGTCGCGGCGATCAGGATGCACGAATCCGTTCCCACACTCATAAACTGCGCATAGGCGAGCGATAGGACAACGTTGCTGACACCCGCGATCTTAAGAAACTCCCAGCCCGCGGCAAGCCCCATGAGCGTGAGCAGCGACACGATGCCACCGGAATTGCCAAGCATAAACATAAGCTGTCCCAACAGCATGCCCAGATAGCTGCCTGCCGGCGCCGTAACACACAGCGACACCGGAACCATGACAAGCATGGTTGCAAACGGTACAAAAGAAAACGCCACAGCCTGAGGGATAGTGCGCTTAAAGAAACGCTCCACCTGCCATAGCACGGGCACCGAGATGAGAACCGGAATAACAGTCGTCGTGTAATCGTTGACCGGCGCGGGAAGTAGATCATACACGAAAGTCATCGATGCCCCCGTCGTCGATGCGGCATCAACGAGCTTAAGCAGATCGGGCACAATCAATACGCCGCCCAGCATCATGCCCAGCTGCTCCGAGCAACCGAGCTGGCGGGCAGCGGCCCAACCAAGATAGATGGGCAAAAAGTAATAGCCAGCGTTATACAGCCAGCTGTAAAACAGGCGATAGATTTCGGAATCGGCAGGCCATAGACCAAGCATGCCTTCGCCCATAATGACGGCAACGGTGCGGAACAGCGCCGCGCAGACAATAAACGGCAACGCCGACATCATGCTTTTGGACAGATAGTCCACCACGGCCATGGCGTTTGATGAAACCGTCGTTGTAAACGAGGTGTTAGAAACTTGTGACATGGAACGCCTTTCCCAATGTGACATGCGGACTGTCCCTTTGTCACATCGTGCGGTACTGACCGATTGCGCGGTACTTTTCGTAGCGGAGGTTTGTGAGGGTCGCGTCGTCGAGCTGCCCAAGCGCATCGAAGGCATCAAATGCCGAGGACATGACGGCACCGGCGATCTCCTCATGCGACAGGCCCTTATCGTCAACAATGCCGTCAATGATGCCGAGCGCCAGCAGATCGGGGGCCGTGAGCTTAAGCGCCTCGGCGGCCTCATTCGCGCGCTCGGTATCCTTCCACAGGATCGACGCACAGGCCTCGGGGCTCACGACCGAATAGGCCGAGCTTGAGAGCATCAGGATGCGGTCGGCCACGGACAGCGCCAGCGCGCCACCAGAGCCGCCCTCGCCTGTCACCACCGAGACAATCGGCGTCTTAAGGCCGCTCATCTCCATGAGGTTCTGGGCAATCGCCTCACCCTGGCCGCGTTCCTCGGCACCGATGCCGCAAAACGCGCCCGAAGTATCGACCAGGCACAGAACCGGTCGACCAAACTTTTCGGCCTGGCGCATCAGGCGACGCGCTTTGCGGTAGCCCTCGGGATGTGCCATACCAAAGTTGCGACGCATGCGCTCTTTGGTCGTGGTGCCGCGCTCGATGGCGATGACCGTTACGGGGCGTCCGTCTTTCCAGCCAATGCCAGCCACCACAGCAGCGTCGTCGCCAAAGTAGCGGTCGCCGTGCAGCTCCACAAATCCATCCAGGCCCAGCGAGATCATCTCGCCTGCCGTGGCGCGATCTGCCGAGCGGGTCTGCTTGACAATCTCGAGCGCGGTTTTTGGTGCGGCCGAGCGCTTGAACAAGTGTCCCAGCTTTTTGCCGCGGCGACCCGTATGCACGATCTCATGCGGTGCCCCCAGGCCGGGCGCGTGCCCTTCGTGCAGCGCCAGCAGCTCGCCTACCGTGAGCGCAATCTCGCCACGCGGAACAACGGCATCGCAAAAGCCGTGCTCCAGCAAAAACTCGGAGCGCTGGAATCCCTTGGGCAGGCGCTTGTGCATGTTCTGCTCGATCACGCGCGGGCCGGCAAATGCCGTCAGGGCATCGGGCTCGGCCAGGATAATATCGCCCTCCATGGCAAAGCTCGCGGTTACGCCTCCGGTCGTGGGGTCAGTGAGCACCGTGATATACAGGCCGCCCGCCTCGCTATGGCGCCTAACCGCCGCAGAAATCTTGGCCATCTGCATGAGCGAGGTCACGCCCTCCTGCATGCGGGCGCCACCCGATACGGTAAAGCCAACGACCGGCAGTCCCAGCTCGGTCGCACGCTCAAATGTGCGGCAGATCTTCTCGCCCACCACGGAACCCATCGAGCCCATCATAAAGTTGGCGTCCATAAAGAAGAGCGCCGTATCGCAACCGCAGATTTTGCCCTTGCCGCACACAACGGCATCGCGCTCGCCCGAACGTTCGCTCACGCTCTTGAGCTTGTCGGCATAGCCGGGAAACGAAAGGAAGTCCTCCGGCGCCAGACTGGCATCCCATTCCTCAAACGTGCCCTCGTCAATCGTCATGTGCATGCGGTCGCGCCCGCTCACGCGAAAGTGTTTGCCGCAACGAGGGCAGACCTCGAGGTTGTCGTGCAGGCGCGCCTCATCGATCACGCGGCGGCACTCCGGGCACTTGATAAACACGTGGCGCGCGGGAAACTCGGCGCACGACTCGGTCATCGGTCCCTCGAGGACGTTGACCGTCTTCGCTTTTCTATTCATCAGCATAGAGATGCCCCATTAGATCGGTGTGATACATGCCCGACAAGAACTCGTCGTTTGCCAGCACGTCGAGCTGAAGCTCGCTGTTTTCGCTCACGCCCTCAATCACGAGCTCGCCCAGGGCCGAGCGCATCTTGCGAATGGCGCCGTCACGCGTGGGCGCACACACGATGAGCTTGCCAAGCATGGAGTCGTAGTACGGCGGAACTTTAGCACCGGTAAACATGGCGGAATCCCAGCGCACGCGCGGACCACCCGGCACACGCAACGCGGTGACCGTTCCGCATGACGGCAGAAAGTCCGGCGTTTCGGCATTGATGCGGCACTCCATGGCGTGGTTGCGGACCGGCATGTCCTCCTGCTCAAAGGGCAGAGGCTGGCCGGCTGCCACGCGCAGCTGCCACTTGACCAAGTCGGTATCGGTCACAAACTCCGTAACCGGATGCTCCACCTGCAAGCGCGTGTTCATTTCCATAAAGTAGAAATTGCCGTCGTCCGAATACAGGAACTCGATGGTACCGGCTCCTTCGTAGCCGACGGCACGAGCCAGGTCACGCGCTGCCTTGTGCATGCGAGCACGAATGTCGTCGTGTCCGTCGAGGCACGGCGCGGGGCTCTCCTCGATTAGCTTTTGGTTGCGCCGCTGCACCGAGCACTCGCGCTCGCCGAGCGAAAACACATGGCCCTGCTTATCGGCCATAATCTGTACCTCAACGTGATGCGCCGGCGCGACGAACTTCTCCATGTAGCACTCGCCGTCGCCAAAAACGGCCTCGCCCTCGGCTCGTGCTTCAATAAAGGCCTTTGCCGCATCTTCCACGCGCTCGACCTTACGAATACCGCGACCGCCGCCGCCCGCACGCGCCTTAATAAGCACGGGGCAGCCAATGCGCTCAGCCTCGGCCGTTGCCTCCTCGGGACTTTTGAGCAAATCGCAGCCCGGCACGATGGGCACGCCCGCCGCGGCAGCCGTTCGACGTGCGGCGTCCTTGTCGCCCATGCTGTCGATCACCTTGGCCGAAGGACCAACAAACGCCAGGCCATACTTGTCGCAGTCGCGCACGAAGCTCGCCTTCTCGGAAAAGAAGCCATAGCCGGGATGAATTGCCTTAGCTCCCGACTTTACGGCACAGGTGAGCACGGCATCGTCGTTGAGGTAGCTCTCGGCAAGACGCGGGCCACCGATGCAATACGCCTCGTCGGCAAGCTGCACGTGCAGCGCGTCCGCATCGGCCGTGGAATAAACAGCGACGGTCTTGATGCCCATATCGCGGCACGCGCGGATAACACGGACCGCGACTTCGCCGCGGTTGGCGATGAGCACTTTGTCGAACATGGAGCCTTCCTTAACTTTCGTGCATGAGTGCAAAAGACATATCGGCGCGGCAGCAAACCTCACCGTTGACGCTCGCGGTACCCGTCGCAAAGCGGAACGGCCCGCGCGCACGCGTGATGGAGCACACCAGATCCACCGTGTCGCCCGGGCGCACCGGACGCTTAAAGCGCACCTTGTCCAGACTCGTGTAGAACGGCGTCGCGCCGCGCGCCTCCTCATCGCCCATCAGCAGCACGCAGCAGTTTTGGGCGAGCATCTCGCACTGGATCACGCCGGGGACCACCGGGTTTCCCGGAAAATGCCCCTGCAAAAAGTATTCGTCGCCCGTAATCGTGATCTTGCCGTGGGCCTCGTCGCCCACCAGCTCGGCTTCGTCGAGCAAAAGCATCGGCTCGCGATGCGGTAACAGCTTCTTGAGCTCTTCTTTGTTCATGGATATCACCTATCCGATCCTCATGAGGCAGCTGCCGAACTCCACGAGGTCGCCGTCGGCCACGCAGATCTCGAGCACCTCGCCATCCGCCTCGGCCGTCACCTCGTTGAGAACCTTCATGGCCTCGATGATGCAGAGGGTCTCGCCGGCCTTGACCTTGGAGCCCACGTGCACAAACGGCTCGTCGCCCGGCGCCGGGGCAGCATAGAACACGCCGACCATGGGAGCGGTCACCTCGGTGCCCTTGGGCTCCGGTGCGGCGGCAGGCGCCTGCGCGGCGGGCTCCGGTGCGGCGGCAGGCATGGCGACAGGAGCCACCGCCGGAGCAGTCACGGCACCCGGCATAGGCATGGGCACGGCAACCGGCTGTGCGGCGCTCGTGCGCTCGAGTTCGACCGCGGTGCCATCGGGCTCCTCAACGCGTACGCGCGTGAGGCCGCGGTCCTCCATAACATCGGCTATCTCGGCAAGTCTTTTGGAATCCATGCTCTAGCTCCTCGTATATCTACGCAGCGCGATGGCGGCGTTGTGTCCGCCAAAGCCCAGGTTGGTCGAAAGCGCCCAGGTAAGGTCGGCGCGAACCGCGCGATTGGGCGTGTAGTCAAGATCGCAGGCGGGATCGGGCGTGTGGTAGTTAATGGTCGGCGGCACCACGCCCTGCTCGAGCGCCATGGCGCAGGCCATGACCTCGATGGCGCCCGTGGCACCGATCATGTGGCCGGTCATCGACTTAGTCGACGAGACGTGCGCGGCGCGCGCCGCGTCCTCGCCGAGCGCACGCTTAATGCCCGTCGTCTCGGACGAATCGTTGAGCTTGGTCGATGTGCCGTGGGCATTGATGTAGAGACCCTCGGAAGGCTTGACGTCGCCCTCGGTCACCGCCAGCGATATCGCGCGGGCAATGCCGGCAGCCTCGGGATCAGGACTCGTGATGTGATAGGCATCATCGGTGTTGCCGTAGCCCACGACCTCGGCATAAATGTGCGCACCGCGCGCCTGCGCATGTTCCATGCTCTCGAGCACGAGCACGCAGGCGCCCTCGCCCATCACAAAGCCGTCGCGGTCTGCATCGAACGGACGGCAGGCCGTCGCGGGATCGGGGTTGGTGGTCAATGCGCGGCAGGACGTAAATCCCGCAACGGCATCGGGGATAATGGCCGCCTCGGCGCCGCCCGCGAGGATCGCGTCGGCATAGCCGTGCTTGATGGCGCGGAACGCCTCGCCCACCGCATGGGCCGAGGTTGCGCACGCGGTCACCACGGGCAGGGTCGGGCCCTTTGCCTTGTGGCTGATTGCGATATTGCCCGATGCCATGTTGGGGATCATCATCGCGATCATATAGGGCGATGCACGGCGGGGCCCACGGTCGGCAATCGTATGGACGTTGTCGACGAGTGTCTGCATGCCGCCCACACCCGAGCCCACGTAGACGCCCAGGCGCTCGCGATCGACGGCGCCTTCGACATCAAAGCCTGCATCGTGCATGGCCTCGTCCGAAGCCGCCAGTGCAAACTGAACGCAGGGGTCCAGGTGCTTGGCGTCACGCTTGCCAAAGTACTCGTTGCCGTCAAAGCCCTTGACCTCGGCCGCCACCTTGACGGTAAACGCATCGGTATCGAAGTGCGTGATCGGGCCGATGCCGCACGTGCCGGCGCACATGGCCGCCCAGGTGGCAAGCGCCGTGTTGCCGAGCGGCGATACGGCACCTATGCCGGTGATTGCAACTCTCTGTTCCATCATGGTCTCCTCATCCAAGCCGCTTAACCGGCTTGCTTTCTACATCGCCATTCCGCCGTCGACGCGTATGACTTCGCCCGTAATGTAGGCAGCCGCATCGCTCGCTAAAAAGCGCACCACACCGGCCACCTCCTCGGGCTGCGCCATACGCTTAAGGGGAATCTGCTCCTCGGTTGCCGTACGCACCTTCTCCGAGAGCTTTGCCGTCATATCCGTCTCGACAAACCCGGGGGCGACTGCGTTCACTCGTACGCCGCGGGGCGCAAGCTCGCGCGCTACCGCCTTGGTCAAGCCGATCACGCCCGCCTTGGAGGCAGCGTAGTTGGCTTGCCCGGCATTGCCCATCAGGCCCACGACCGAGCTCATGTTGACGACGCAACCGCCGCGCTGGCGCATAAAGGTCTTGGTGAGCGCGCGCATCATGTTGAATGTTCCCTTGAGATTGACGTCGAGCACGCGGTCGAAGGCGTCATCGCCCATGCGCATGAGCAGGCCATCGCGGGTGATGCCGGCGTTGTTGACGAGCGCCCAAATGGAGCCAAAGTCGTTGAGGACCGCTTCCACGCACGCGTTGACGGCAGCGGGGTCGGCCACGTCACATTGATATGAGCGCGCCGTGGCGCCAGCCGCCTCGCAGGCTTCGCACGTCTCGCGCGCCGCATCGACGCTGCCGGCATAGACGACGGCGATATCAAAGCCGTCCTCCGCCAGACCGACAGCGCAGGCGCGACCGATACCTCGCGAACCGCCCGTGACCAGTGCCACGCGACGTGAGTCGTTGCGCTCGAGCGTGCCGTTGTTCAAGTTGCCCATGTCATTCCTTTCGGGTTACAGCCCTGTGGACTATGCGAGCTCGTCGGCAATAGCTGCGACCTGCTCGGCCGTTTCGCACGAATACACGCGAACGTCGCTCAGCGTACGCTTGACCAGGCCCGACAGCGTTTTGCCGGGGCCGACCTCAATAAATGTGTCGATGCCTTGATCCTGCAAAGCATGCAGTGTATCGACCCAGCGCACGGCATGGCTCACCTGGTTGGCCAAGACATCCGATGCCGCTCGCGGGTCCGCCGGATAGGGCGCCGCCGTCATGTTTGCCATGACCGGAATCAGCAGCGGAGACGGCGCGTGGCCGGCTTGGATATACGTCGCCAGCCCCTCAGTCGCCTCTGCCATATAGGGGCTATGGAATGCACCCGACACCGCGACCTTCATGGCGCGGCCGCCAGCCTCTTTTACTAGGACGTCGAGGGTCTGCAGCGCATCGGGCGCTCCGGCCACAACCGTCTGCTGGGGACTGTTGTAGTTGACCGGCCAGCAGTCCTCGCCGGCCTGCGCAGCCAGGTTCTCGACTTGCGCAGCATCAAGTTTGATGACGGCGCGCATGCCGCCGGGGTGACGCTCGGCCGCCGTGGCCATCAATGCCGCGCGCTCACGCACGAGCTCAAAACCCGCTCGCGTATCGAATGCCCCCGCAAAGGTGAGTGCAGCGACCTCGCCCAGCGAGAATCCCGCACAGGCGGCAGACACCACGCCGCGCTCGCGCAGGGCGACGGCGACAGCCAAGTCGTGAACGAACACGCACGGCTGCGTGTTCTCGGTCTGCGAGAGCTCCTCCTTGGAGGCACTCCGGCATTGCTCGCTGGTCCCCGGGCGCACCTCGTCGGCAATGGCGAACACCTCGGCGGCCGCCGGCGATGTCTCGATCAAGTCGACGCCCATCGCGGGGTGCTGGGCACCCTGGCCGGCAAACAAAAACGCTACGCCACCCATGCGCACGCACCCTTCAGGACGTGCTCGGCGCCATCGACCAGGTCGTCAACGATTTCGCGTGCGCTCTGGCGCTCGTTGACCATGCCGGCAATCTGTCCACACAAAAACGAACCCTCTTCGTAGTTGCCGTCCTTGGCGGCCTTACGCAGCGCACCGGTTCCCATAGCACCGAGCTCCTCGGCACTCGCGCCGGAACCCTCGCTCTTGGCATAGGCGTTGGTGAAGGGGCTCTTGAGGGCGCGCACTGGATGTCCCGTCGAGCGACCAGTCGCACGCGTTGAAGTGTCGTTGGCCTTCAGGACCATCTCTTTGTACTGCTCCGAGACGGTGCACTCGTCTGCGACCAGAAAGCGCGTACCCACTTGCACGCCTTCGGCGCCCAGCATAAAGGCGGCCGCCACGCCGCGGCCGTCGGCAATACCGCCGGCGGCCACAACGGGAATGTCAACCGCATCGACGACCTGCGGCACCAGTGCCATCGTCGAGGTCTCGCCAATATGGCCGCCCGATTCGGTACCCTCGGCAACAACCGCCGTGGCTCCACGACGTGCCACGAGGCGCGCCAGCGCCACCGAGGCAACGACCGGGATGACCTTGATGCCCGCCTCGTTCCACGCCTTCATGTACTTGGCGGGATTGCCGGCGCCCGTCACGACGACCGGCACTCGCTCGTCAATCACGACCTGTGCAACCTCGTCGGCAAACGGGCTCATGAGCATGACGTTCACGCCAAAGGGCTTATCCGTCTTGGCGCGCAGCTCATGAATCTGGTCGCGAAGCCAGTTGGCGTCGGCGTTCATGGCCGCGATGATGCCTAAGCCACCCGCCTCGGACACTGCGGACGCCAGCGAGGCATCGGCAATCCAGGCCATACCGCCCTGGAACACGGGCTTTTCGATGCCGAGCAGATCGCAGAGAGGAGTCTTGAGCATCTCTACTTCTCCAATGCCGCCTCGACCGTATCGGCGAACTCGCCGACCGTCTTGGGGTTCTCCTCGGTATCGAGCTGGATGCCAAACTCGTCCTCGACGGCAACGAGGATCTCGACGGTGCCCAGGCTGTCGAGACCAATCTCCTCGAGCGTGGACTCGGGCTTCATCTCGACATCGTCAAGACCGGCGGTCTCGCGGATAACGTCGCAAACGCGCTCGAAGGTCTTCTGATCTGCCATGGTAGTTCTCCTTTGGTTGTGCCCTAGGGCGTTTTTATTTCCTATGTGCGACTACTTCCAACGAAGCAGATAGCCACCTATATCCAGACCGGCGCCAAATCCAACCAAGGCGATGGTGTCGCCTGCGTGAAGTGCACCGGCGTTTGCCAGCCGGTCGAGGGCAAGCGGAATGCATGCGCTCGAAATGTTGCCGGTCTCGCGCAACGTGCGAACCACGCGCTCGTCCGGCACGCCCAGGCGCTTGACCGCCTGGCTCAGGATTCGTTCGTTAGCCTGATGGAATACAAAATGATCGATGTCTTCGACCAAAATGCCCGCATCGATCGCAAGCTTATGGACCGTGTCGCAGATGGCGTTGACGCCGAACTTGAACACGCGGCGGCCATTCATGGACAGCACGCTCGCGCTATCTGTGGAAGCCTTAAACGGCGAGGTACCGACCAGACCGGGAACGCGCAACGTCTCGACGTCGGGCGCCGTCGAAAGCTCAACGGCAAGGGGACTGTCTCCCCCAGCCTCAATCACTGCGGCGCCCGCCCCATCGCCAAAGAGCACGCAGGTGGCACGGTCGGTCCAGTCGAGCGCGCGGGTCATCTGCTCGGCAGCAACGACAAGCACGCGCTCGGCGCGACCACGGGCGATATAGCCCTCGGCGACATCGAGCGCAAATACGAAGCCGGCACAAGCCGCCGAGACATCGAAGGCAGGGCACGTCGCGCCTAGTCGCTCAGCAACGGCACACGCCTCAGCGGGAACAAGGTGGTCACCCGTCGTCGTCGAGCAGACGATCAGATCCAGCTGGCTCGCGTCGATTCCGGACACCTGGAGTGCCCGCTCACTCGCCGCTACGGCAAGGTCGTCAAGTGACTCGGTGGTGCAGACGTGGCGGCTCTTGATACCCGTGCGGGTAAAAATCCACTCATCCGAGGTATCGAGGAACTCAGACAGCTCGTCATTGGAAACACTGCGTTCAGGAAGCGCCGAGCCTGTTCCAAGAATCGTGAAACCCATCACTAACCTCCTTTGAGTTGTTGACGTGTTTACATCGACCAAGAGAGGATAACGCATTTCAGTTTTTGTTGACGTGTTAACATTAAATTGTCCAAATGCGACAAAGGCTTCACATTGTGTCTATCTCTCGACACCATTACGCGATTGCCTTATTAACTTAGGAGGTAGCAACCGTTATGGATGCCAAATTAACGATAGTCGACGTAACCGGATCGACCAACGATGACCTGCTCGAGGCAGGAAAACAGGGTGCGCCGCACGGCACAGGACTTGCCGCCCGCGCGCAAACGGCAGGACGCGGCCGGCGCGGCCACAAGTGGGATTCAACCGCCGGCAACCTATTGCTTTCGATTGTCCTGCGTCCATGCGTTAATCCTGCAAAGTACTCTGGTCTTGCCGCCGTCAGCGGCCTAGCGGTGCTCGAAGCACTCGAAAAGCAGGGTCTTGCAAACGAGATTGGCCTCAAATGGCCCAACGACCTGGTCGCGCGTGGACGCAAACTCGGCGGCATTCTGGTCGAGGCCGCACGCGATAACGAAGGCAAACCTTTCGCCGTCTGCGGCATTGGTGTCAACGTAAACTACACGCCCCAAGAGGTGCCCGATGGCGGCCTGGCGGCAATTGGCCTCTCGGACCTCAACGAGAGCGTTCCCGCCGTCGACATGCTCCTCGATGAGGTCTATCACGCAGTTATAGACGCTGTAGATACCTGGGCAGAGCGCCTCAACGCCAAGGAAGAAGACGCCGGTCCGCTCGCGCCCGTCCACGACGAATATATCGCTCACCTCAATTGGATCGGGAAGCACGTTATCGCCCGCTCCCCCGCTGGAGACGAGCTGGCACGAGGCATATTTAGAACGGTCGACGATTGCGGCCGCGCATGCGTTGAGACCGAGAGCGGCTTGTGCGTCTTCCACTTCGAAGAAGCATCCTTGCGCCCCCTGAGCGAATAGGGCGCCGCAGCCGCCGGCTCGGCAGACGAATTCGCTATCCCAAAATCTAAACTCAAAACAAAAGGGCCCCGCTACCGTAACGGCAGCGGGGCCCTTTAAGCTAAGAGCGATATCGCTTAGAGCTTGATGTCGATGTCGACGCCAGCGGGAAGGTCGAGACGCATGAGCGAATCAACGGTGCCCGAGGTGGGGTCGAGGATGTCGATGAGGCGCTTGTGAGTGCGCATCTCGAACTGCTCACGGGAGTCCTTGTTCACGTGCGGCGAGCGGATAACCGTGTACAGGTTGCGCTCGGTGGGCAGGGGGACAGGACCGGAAACGCGAGCGCCGGTCTTCTGAGCGGTCTCGACGATGAGCTTCGCGGACTGATCGACGACCTCGTGATCATAGCCCTTGAGGCGAATGCGGATCTTCTGGGTAGCCAACTTAAACCTCCAAAGAGTGCGAGAGATGTTCTCGCGGATTACGTAACAGGGAGCTCGAACTTAGGCGTTCTTGCTCATGACCTCGTCCACGATGGACTTGGGCGCGGGCTCATAAGAGTCGAACTGCATCGTGTAGGATGCACGGCCCTGGGTCTGGGAGCGAAGGTCGGTAGCGTAACCGAACATCTCGCCCAGCGGCACCTTGGCACGGATGAGCTTGCTGTTCTTGCGATCCTCCATGCCCTCGATCTTGCCGCGGCGACCGGAGAGGTTGCCCATAACGTCGCCCATGTACTGCTCGGGGGTCTCGACCTCGACAGCCATGATCGGCTCGAGCAGCTGCGGATCGGACTTCTTGAGGGCATCCTTGATAGCCATAGAACCGGCGATCTTGAAGGCGGCCTCGGAGGAGTCGACCTCGTGGTAAGAACCGTCGAACAGGGTGACCTTAACGTCGAGGACCGGGAAGCCGGCGATAACACCGGTGTTCAGGGCCTCCTGGATGCCCTTATCGATGGACGGGATGTACTCCTTGGGCACGACGCCGCCGACGATAGCGTTGACGAACTCGTAGCCGAAGCCCTCCTCCATCTTCTCGAGCTTGATGACGGCGTGGCCGTACTGACCGCGACCGCCGGACTGACGGACGAACTTGCCCTCAGCCTTCTCGACGTCGTGACCAGCGGTCTCGCGGTAGGCAACCTGGGGCTTACCAACGTTAGCGTCAACCTTGAACTCGCGGAGCAGACGGTCGACGATGATCTCGAGGTGCAGCTCGCCCATGCCGGCGATGATGGTCTGGCCGGTCTCGTGGTTGGTGGACACCTGGAAGGTCGGGTCCTCCTCGGCGAGCTTGGTCAGAGCCAGGGACATCTTGTCCTGCTCGGCCTTGGTCTTGGGCTCGATGGCGACGTCGATAACGGGCTTAGCGAACTCGATCTTCTCGAGAACGATCTCCTTGCCCTCGGCGCACAGGGTGTCACCGGTGGTGGAGTTCTTGAAACCGACGCAAGCGACGATGTCGCCGGCGGCAGCGTCGTCACGGTCGATACGCTCAGCAGCGTTCATCTCGAGGATGCGGCCGAGGCGCTCGCGCTGACCGTTGGAAGCGTTGACCACGTAGGAGCCGGACTCGGCGCGGCCGGAGTAAACGCGGACATAGGTGAGCTTACCGACGAACGGGTCGGTCATGATCTTGAAGACCAGGCCGGAGAAGGGCTCGTCGAAGGAAGGATGACGCTGGATCTCCTCGCCGGTGTCCGGATCGGTACCGGTGACGGCCTCAACGTCGAGCGGGCTGGGCAGGTAGTCGACGACAGCGTCGAGGAGCTCCTGAACGCCCTTGTTCTTGTAGGCGGAGCCCACGAAGACGAGGTTGAGCTCGTTGGCCAGAACGCCCTTGCGCAGAGCGGCCTTAAGCTCCTCGACGGTGAAGTCCTCCTCCATGAGGATCTTCTCCATGAGCTCGTCGTCAAAGCTGGCAGCAGCGTCGAGGAGCTCCTCGCGCTTGGTGGCAGCGATGTCGGCAAACTCAGCCGGGATCTCGTCCATCGGCTCGGGGTAGGTCATGCCCTTCTCGTCGGCCTTGAAGTCCCATGCAGTCATGGTAACGAGGTCGATGACGCCCCAGAAGTTGTCCTCGGCGCCCATCGGGACCTGAGCGGCCACGGCGTTAGCGTCGAGACGATCCTTCATGGTCTCGATAGCGTTGAAGAAGTCAGCGCCCACGCGGTCATACTTGTTGATGAAGGCGATACGGGGGACGTTGAAGGTAGAAGCCTGACGCCAAACGGTCTCAGACTGGGGCTGAACGCCGGCAACGGCGTCGAAGACGGCGACAGCGCCATCGAGGACGCGCAGGCAGCGCTCGACCTCAGCGGTGAAGTCAACGTGGCCCGGGGTGTCGATGATCTGGATGCGGTAGTCCTTACCGTCCTTGTTCCAGAAGCACGTGGTAGCAGCGGAGGTAATGGTTACGCCGCGCTCCTGCTCCTGAACCATCCAGTCCATGGTGGCAGCGCCCTCATGGACCTCACCGATCTTGTGGGTCTTACCGGTGTAGTAAAGAATACGCTCGGTCGTGGTGGTCTTACCGGCATCGATGTGGGCCATGATGCCGATGTTACGGGTATCGGAAAGCTTGTACTTAGGCTTAGCCATGTTAGTTCCTTACCTTAACTTACCAACGATAGTGAGAGAACGCGCGGTTGGCCTCGGCCATCTTGAAGACGTCCTCACGCTTCTTGACGGAAGCGCCCAGGCCGTTGGAAGCGTCGAGAATCTCGTTGGCGAGACGCTCGGCCATGGTCTTCTCCTTGCGAGCGCGGGAGAAGTTGACGATCCAGCGGATACCCAGAGCGGTGGAACGACGGGAGTTGACCTCCATCGGGACCTGATAGGTAGCGCCACCGACACGCTTGGGCTTAACCTCGAGCGTGGGCTTGACGTTGTCCATAGCCTTCTTGAAGGTAGCGAGAGCGTCGCCACCCTCGGACTTCTCGGCAACGATCTCGAAAGCGGTGTAAACGATGCGCTCAGCGGTGGCCTTCTTGCCGTCAAGAAGGACCTTGTTGATGAGCTGAGTCACCAGGCGGTTGTTGTAAACGGCGTCAGGCTGAACCTCACGACGATTAGCTGCTGCACGACGCGGCATGTGAAATCTCCTTAAGTGTCTACCGTGCGGCGCTTAGGCGGCACACGGCGAAAGTATCAAAACGTTATCTGGCTTATTTAGCCTTGGGGCGCTTAGCACCGTACTTGGAACGGGCCTGCATACGGTTCTGGACCGGAGCAGCGTCGTAGGCGCCACGGATGACGTGATAACGGACACCAGGGAGGTCACGGACACGACCGCCGCGGACGAGCACGATGGAGTGCTCCTGCAGGTTGTGGCCCTCACCCGGGATGTAAGCAGTAACTTCGATGCCGTTGACGAGGCGAACACGGGCAACCTTACGAAGAGCCGAGTTCGGCTTCTTGGGGCTCGTGGTGAAGACGCGGGTGCACACGCCGCGCTTCTGGGAGTTGTGCTGCAGAGCAGCGTTCTTGGACTTCTTGGGCACGGAACGACGGCCCTGGCGAACCAGCTGGTTAATAGTAGGCAAAGCGTACTCCTTCTCGAATGATTCCAGCTTTCTGTAAAGTGCAACGGCTTGAATCGAGGGGTCAGCATCCCCCTACGAAACACGCAGTTCGATAGGATACGTGGCGTTAGCTGTGCCGTCAACAGACCACGCCGCCGGGCGTATCCCAAAATAGCCATATTTCCGCAAAGCCTCCATAAAAGGAATCCCCGCCTGTGCGCAAGTGCCCATTCCAGCCGTCCATGTAACGCAAAAATGGCCGCTTCCTCTAGCAGGAAGCGGCCTAGACCTTACGAATAGACGATGGTAAAGGGTACTTCTGTTTCGGTCTCTCCTGTTGATGTGCATCTCGTGCCCTCGAGGGTCACCGAGACCACTTGATCGACATTGATCAGTTTTGTCGGAACCCAGATGTTCTCTCCGCTATTGCGCGCCATCGAAACATAGAAATTGTACGCCCCTGCGTCGTCATCTTCGATAATCTGCTCCGATCCATCCTTGTAGCTGACGGTCAGTTTATGATCAACTGCTTCATAGCCCAGATCATCGATGTGCGTCTGGATGGAAAACGGGCTGATCTCGAGAGGCGAGTCGTCGGAGCGGAGCTCCTTTGTATCGACGTGCGCTCCGACGTTAAACTCTGGCGTCGATACCTCGATCACCTTCGCATCCTCACCTTTGCCCTCCGTCCAACTGATATTCCAGGTGACCGCATGTCGTAAATCTCGATCGCGATTCCAAGATGCAAAGTACATCGTGCCGTTAATGACCGTGTCGCTTGATGTGTCTTTATCAATGGTGCAGCGTGTATCAGCCCATTCCTCGCCGAAGTTCATGCTGGGTGTACTGACGCCCCCTTCTTCTTCACCATAGAGAACAAGTTCGCCAAGCTCTGCCGCCGGCTTGTAGTAGCTAACGCCATTCGGATTGGACAATGTAAACGTCACAGCACCGCAACCGTTCTCGTCGATTGCCATCTCATGAATGTCGAGCGTATAGCCGTTGCCCTCGACGGACAGATTGACCTTCTGGACTGCACCCTCCAGGCTTTGGGGCGCGATACCATCACCAAACTCTCTGGTGTAGGTATATTTCGTCCCCGACGAGCCGCCATTTGTCCAGGTAACGGACTCTCCGTTGCCATGGTTTCCCCAGGCAGAGGCAAAATAACTGGAATTGACAACAGCGTAGGCGACCCCTCCGGTCGCCAGCACTCCGGCAAGACATCCGATTACGGCAACATACAGAGGCTTCGCGTGACCCTTTCGGCGAAGCGGCTCGCCAGCAGCGGCATAAAGAACACGGTCAGCAAGATCGCTATCGGCTTGGACGGACTCGAAGGCCTGCTTGATCTGGTTGGATTTCACGGTCGCCCTCCTCTAGGATGAACTTGAGCTTCGATCTGCCGCGAGCTAAACGCGTTCGAACGGTCGCGGCTGGCACATGCAGTAACTCGGCAATTTCTGAAGTCGAGAAGCCCAGATAGTAATAGAGCACGATGGAGATACGGAATCGTTCCGGAAGCCGCATGACGTCTAATAGGACGGCCTTGGTCTCGTCCTGCGCCGTCAAGAGCGAATCGGTCAGACTTTCAATATCCTCCACGCGCCTCCACGGCTTTCGAAAGAGAGATTTGCATTCATTGATCGTGACCCGGATGAGCCATCGACGAAGATGCTCCCAGCTTTCAAAATGCGTATCGCTTTTGAGTAACTTTAGAAAGACGTCTTGAGCGACATCGTCGGCGTCAGCGCGATCACGCAGATACGTCAAGGCGATTCGGAACACGACATCTCGGTGATCCTCGACCGCCTGTCTAAAAGCTTGTTCTTCCATAATCACCTCCCGGTGACACTGATGGTTCTTGATGGGGCCCTCACCATAGATACGCTTTGACCAAACGGAATGTTTCAAATTCAAGCAGGAAAAACTACCAAAATAAACCTGTCCTTTTTTGCAAGTGATCAACGGAACGCAACAAGTTGAGCATACGCAAGCGAGCGGCCCCCAGAGCGTACAAGGTGGCATGAAAAAGGCAGGGCATTGACCTTTTGGTCATGCCCTGCCTTTTGAATGACAGATTGTAGCTCTGGGGGCCGCGCAGCGACGGAGATCGCCGCCGTTCGTTAGAACGGCGGAACTAGTTACTCCTCGTCGTTGTCCTTGGCCTCTTCGGCGTCGTCGGTGTCCACGAGCTGGTTGAGCAGCTCGTCGAGGGAAGCCATGTCCTCGTTGATCGCGCCGTTGGCGGGAGCCTTCTTGTCGTCGATCGGGGCGCCCAGGAGCTCCTCGTCGGCGTCAGCGTGATGCGTCGGAGCTGAGGTACCCAGCAGGATATCGTCCGGACCGTCGGGGCTAAAGACCATCTGCAGCAGCTGCGAGAGGTCTTCCTCGTCGGCAACGTCGTCGTTGTTCTCGAGGATGTAGAGCAGATCGTGGGCCTCGAGGCCGTCACGGAGCTCCTCGATCGCCTTGGCACCGATGCCATCGATGCGCAGCAGATCCTCCTCAGACTTGCCAACCAGGTCGCCGACCGTCTCGATGCCAACCTCGCTGAACTTGTTGGTCCAGCGCTGCGACACGCCCAGGTCGTCGAACAGGTACAGACGAGCCTTCTCGGCGGAGATGGTGTGGCCGTTGCGGGTGAACGAACCGTCAGCACCACCGAACTCGTCGTAGCCGGCCCAGTCGAGCTGCTGCGGAAGCTGCTCGTCCAGGTCCTTGAGCTCCACAGGAGCCCACTCGGGCAGCGACTTGGCGTTGGGCGAAGCCGGACCGTCGATGTCCACGTAGCCGTCGGCCGTGCGATACGTCAGCTTGGCGTTGGCGTACGGCTTGAGGCCGGTACCAGCCGGGATCTTCTTACCGACGATGACGTTGGACTTAAGATCGAGCAGGTGGTCGACCTTGCCCTCGATGGCAGCCTCGGTAAGGACGCCGGCGGTACGGATGAACGAAGCGCTCGACAGCCAGGAGTCGATGTTGGACGCGACCTTGAGCGTACCCAGGATGACGGGCTCGGCCACGGGGGCCTGACCGCCCAGACGGGCAACGCGCTCGACCTCGTCGGCGAACTCGTAGCGGTCGACGTACTGACCAAGCAGGTACTTGGAATCGCCGGGGTTGGTGATCTGAACGCGACGCAGCATCTGACGTGCGAGCACCTCGATGTGCTTGTCGTTCAGGTCGACGCCCTGGCTGGTGTAGACGTCCTTGACGCTCTCGACGAAGGTGTGCATCGTCGACTCGATGTCGGTCAGCTTGCGCAGGTTGCGGAAGTTGACGAAGCCCTTGGTGATCTGGTCGCCGGCACGAACCTCGCAGCCATCCTCGATCTCGGGCATAAAGCGCACAGATGCGGGGACGCGACGCTCGTCGAGGACACGGGTGTGATCCTCGGAGTCGGTGAGCGTCAGCACGTACTCGGACTTCTCGGGCTTGATCGAGAGGTGACCGGAGTACGGAGCCAGCTCGGCCTCGCGACCCAGAATCTTCTCGTTGACGTTGCCGACGATATCGAACATACGGCTGACCGTAGGCAGACCCTGCGTAATATCGTCGACGCCAGCGACGCCGCCGGAGTGAATGGTACGCATCGTAAGCTGCGTACCGGGCTCGCCGATGGACTGGGCGGCAATAATGCCGACGGCAGTACCGATGGCGACCGGACGACGGGTGGAAAGATCCCAGCCGTAGCACTTCTGGCACACGCCGTACTTGGAGCGGCAGGTGAGCAGCGCGCGAAGCTTGACCTTCTTGAGGCCCGCATCGACCATCTTCTGGATGTCGGCGACCTTCTCGATGTAGCCGTCCTGCTCAAAGAGCACGGTGCCATCGGGAGCCACGACGTCCTCGATGAAGCAACGGCCGACGAGGTCGGTGTTGAGGTCCTGTCTCTTATACACATCTCCGAGCCCACGAGACAAGAGGCAATATCGTA
>OJOH01000540.1_pt1 | contig 23950 bp, 13 predicted proteins | sample 1598201 | NCBI WGS metagenome assembly OJOH01 (sample SAMN03922462, study PRJEB24848) | human gut metagenome | isolation source: stool sample | host: Homo sapiens | place: Germany | collected 2009-11 | reverse complement strand
CGCGATTGGCGAAAATGCGTTGGTGGAAATGGTGAAAATTATATTGACGCTAACAACGAGCCGCATCATGGACGCCTCGGAGGGGAACGACTGCACCGAGCGGTACCTCCTCTTGATCTCGCGGTTCGCGCGCTCCTGCACGTTGTTCGTCCTGATCTTCTGCCAGTGCTCGCGGGGGAAGGACATGAAGGCGAGCGCGTCCTCCCTCGCGCCCTCGAAGACGTCGCCGGCCGCGCGGGAGAGGGCGCGCACCCTGGGCGCCGCCAGGTCCCACGCCGCGCGGGCGACGTCGGCGTCGGCCTGCCCCGCGCACGCCCGGACCAGGTCGGCGGCGAGCGCCTGGCCGGCGAGGCTGTGGACGTGGCCCCTGATGTCGCGCTGGAGGTGCGTCAGGCACCGCTGCCAGGAGCAGCCCGGTAGGACCCTGGAGACGGCGGCGACGAGCCCCGCGTGGGCGTCGGACACCGCGAGCCTCACGCCGCGCAGGCCCCTGTCCCTGAGGGAGCCGAGGAACTCGGACCAGGCGGCCTCGCTCTCGCTGTCGAAGCAGGCGCAGCCGAGGAACTCCTTGTGCCCGGAGGACGACATGCCGATCGCCGTGACGAGCGCGACGCTCGCGTAGCGCCCGCCGGTCCTGCACTTCATGTAGGTCGCGTCGAGCCACACGTAGGGGTGCTCGCCCTCGATCGGCCGGGTCCTGAACGCCTCGGCCTCCTCGTCCAGCCCGGCGCACAGCGCCGACACCTCGGAGCTGGACAGCGACGAGACGCCGAGCTCCTCGGCGACGAGCCCGACCTTGCGGGTGCTCACGCCAGCGACGTACATCTCGCGCACGAGCGCGACCATGGACGCCTCGACGCGCGTGTAGCGCTCGAGTATGCCCTCGGGGAAGTAGGTCCCCTCGCGCAGCTTGGGGACCCGCAGCTCGAGGTCGCCGAGGGAGGTCGACAGGGACCTCTCGCGGTAGCCGTTCCTGCTGTTGACGCGCTCGGGCGACCTGGAGCCGCGGGGCGCGCCGCAGGCCTCCTGCGCCTGGGAGTCCATCAGGGCGTTGACCACGGACTGGATCACCTCCCTGCCGAACTCCCTCAGGTCGTCGCACCGCGAGAACAGCGCGAGCAGGGCCTCGGTCTGGGGCCGGTCGAGGCCGAGCCCCCGGTCCGGCTGGGATAGAATGTCGCTGTGGGCCATCGTCTTTCCTTTCGTCGAATATCTAGGCACTGACGATTCTAGGCGATGGCCCTCCCTTGCTTCTTACACCACGACTGTGCGCGCTACCGGTCTGGTCGACAGGTCTCGGTTTTTCACCGCACTTCCGGAATTGCTCGACGGAAGTATGCGGCAAATTTCGGAACCCTTGAGCACACTGCCCATTTCATGAAAAGAAACCGCAGGTAGAAGCGTTGTCGCTATACGGCGTGGTCGGCATGTCAAGAATTTGCCGCATACTTTCGGATTGGGCGCTCATTTAACACTCTCGATGTCCCCACATCCTCTAAAAAAGTTCTTAAAACAGCCTTAAAGGCGTTTCAACTCGCGTTGACAGCGTAAAATAAGCGTGTTTGACTATGACTAAAGTGGATTTTAGGGGAGGAGTACGCCATGGAGGTGCTGGTTGTTGGCAACACCGCATATGTTGACGATGACTTTTGTGCCAAGGCGTTCCCCGGGGACCACGTTAAGGTCGTAGCCGCCGAAGCACGCCGCGATGAGTCATCGCCCCATGCCTCGTGGAAAGAGCTTCTGCAACACCTGGATCAGGCCTACGAGTTCGAACGCGTGGTCTACCTGTCTAATTACCTTACCCCGCATACCGATACCGTGGGCGATATCGAGCTGCTGCGCACGGTCTTTCGTGCGTGCGCGGGTCGCCGGGTCCAACTGCTGTATGTAGCGGGGCCCGCGGGTGCCGAGGGCGCCGCCGATGCCGCGGGGCGAACGGGCAAGGGCATTATCGCGCACGCAGCCAACGACTTGTGCCGCTACTACGCTGCTCGCGAGGGCGTTCAGACCAAGATTCTGCGCGTGCCGTTCCTGTATACCGCGTCTGCCGCGCTGGAGGACCCGTTTTTGGTGCCGCTGTTCGACGCGTGCTCAACCGGATCGGTCGCTCTGCAGGGCGCGCAGGATGCGGCGTTTCCCCTGCTGTGTGCCGAGGAGCTTGCGGTGCTGGTACGCCGTATCTTCGATAGCTGGGATGGTAACTTTGAGACGCTCGACGTTGCCGATGCCTTCCATCACACGGCGGGTGAGGTGGGCGACGCCCTCATGGCGCTGTTCCCCGGCCTTGCCGTTGCCCATGGCGATTCTGCCGGCTACGCCCTGCCCGCCAGCGACGTCGCTCGCGTGCGCTATGGCTGGTTTCAGCGCTATGACTTGCTGCGCGATCTCTCGACCATTCAAGCTCGCTGGGGCGCTGGACGCATCAAAAAGATCAACCCGCTGCGTGCCGCCATCGACCGCATCCAGATGCGCTCGCTGCCCATCAAATGCCTGGAGACGGGCGTTGCCTGGGTTCTGTTCGAGGTGCTGGAGCATCTGTTCTCACAATCGGCCCAGCTTAACGTGCTCGATTATCGCCTGCTCTACGTGGTGCTCATTGGCACGCTGTATGACTTGGACTTTGGCCTGGTTGCGGCGCTGCTGGCGTCGGTGGGTTTGGCCGCGAGCTACTTTACTCAGTACGGCTATACCTTCCAGGGCCTGTTCTACGAGCCGTCCAACTGGCTGCCGTTTATTGCGTACTTTGTGGTGGGTGCCGTGTGCGGCTATGTGCAGCTGCGCAACAGCGAAGCCATTAGGGCGGAGCGAGATCAAAACGAGCTCGTGCGCAACCGCAATACGTTCCTTACGCAGCTCTACCACGACGCGATCGAGGACAAGCGCGCGTACAGGCGCCAGATCGTGGGTCGCCACGACAGCTTTGGCAAGATCTTTGCCGTGACGCAGGAGCTCGATATGCTCAACCCGCGCGACATCTATCGCAAGTGCTGCGAGCTTCTGGGCGAGATCCTCGAGAACAATTCGGTGGCGATCTACCATGTTTCGGGCGGGGCATTTGCACGCCTGGTGGCAGCAAGTCCCGCGATTGCCGAAGATGCCGCACGCTCGCTCACGCTTGAGCAGCTTGCACCTCTTTTGGGCGACGGGGGTCGTTCGAACCTGTGGGTGAACCGCGAGCTGACGCCGGGGCTTCCCATGTTTGGATACACGATCGAGCGCGACGGGGCACCCGCCGTGCTGATCTTTGTGCGTAGTGCGGCCGAAAACCAAATGACCCTCTATTATCAAAACCTGTTCCGCATCTTGTGCGGGTTGGTCGAAAGCGCGCTGGGCCGTGCCTTTGACTATGAGGCGGTGGCGCAGGATAAACGCTGCGTTGACGGCACTTGCGTGCTCAAGCAGGCTGCCTTTGGCCAAGAGCTCGCGGCGGAGCAGGCACTGGCAGATAGCAAGATGGGGAGTTTTTTGCTCCTGCGCGTGGTACCGGGCATGGAGCCTGTCGGCGAGCTGGTGGGCGCAATTGGGTCGGCAATCCGCGAGAGCGACGCGGCGGGCTTGGTCGACGGCGACGTGCTCTACCTGCTTATGCGCCAGGCAAAGGCGTGCGATCTGCCCATTATCCGCGAGCGCCTGAGTGCAAAGCAGATAGCGGTGGAGCCCGTCGACGGCGAGGACATCGTGGCGCTGTTGCAGCACATCTCTTACACCGGTGACGGTGAGGGGGGTGCCGCTTGATCTCGCTTGTCGTTGCTGCCGTCTTGCTGTTGATTCATGCGTTGGTTTGCCTGATGCTGTGGACGCTCATGAAGCTGGGCCTGCTGCCGGTGCGCGGACACATGCTGGCTGTGATAGTGCTGGTGCCGCTGTGGGGCCCGTTGCTGGTGGTTCTGCTATCGGTCCGCAGCGCGGTGTTTGGCGAGGGGCTGAAAGAGTCTGCGCTGGAGTCGCTGCGCTTTAACGACGACCTGCATCGCAGCATTCTGGTGCACGACCGTGACGCCGATGCGGGCGTGGTCCCGCTCGAGGAGGCGCTTATCGTCAACGACCCGGCATACCGGCGCCGCCTAATGCTCTCCATGCTCACCGAGGAGCCCGACGCGTACCTGGCGCAGCTGCAGGCGGCTAAGCTTAACGACGACGTTGAGGTGGCGCACTATGCCGCGACGGCGGTGGCGCAGATCTCCAAGGAGTCCGACCTTAAGCTGCAGCAGCTGGAGCGTGCCTTTAAGACGGACTCGAGCGCGCAAAACCTCAACGAATACTGCGATTTTCTTGGTGAATACTTGGGCTCGGGCTTGGCTGAGGGGCACGTGGCTCAGATTCAGCGTCAACAGTATGCGCGCCTGCTTGCGCGTCGCTGCGAGCGCGAGGATACCCTTGAGCTGCGCATTCGATACGCGACGGCGCTGGCCGATGTCGGACAGATCGACGAGGCGCAGGCCGTGACCGACCAGTTGGTTCTCGACGTGCCCGAGGAGCAGGAGGTTTGGATGCTTTGCCTGCGCCTGGCCGTGATGCGCCGTGACGGTGACGAGGTTCACCGTGTGATCGATGCGATTGACAAGCAACATGTGTATTTGAGCGCCGACAACCGCGAAAAGTTGGCGTTTTGGCGCGACGAGGAGGAGGCCAGATGAGCGTGGTGCAACATATCCGCGACCGTGCAGGCCGCTTTCGTTGGATGGGACTCCTCGTGGTGTGGGCGGTCTTTATTGCCATGGCCGCCGTGCTGCTGGTGGAGCGTGCCGGCGTGCAGTACAGCGCTGGACAGCACAAGCTGGGGATGCTGGCCGCCAACGATGCGGTGCCGGCTTCCTCGGCAATCTTTGGCCAAAAGCCCACGTGCCTGGTCATTACCGACTCGGACCAAGATAGCGTCGACGACGTTAAAGACCAGTTCGACCAGATTTTGCTGGACATGAAGATCGCCCATCGCGATGTTGATATTGCCACCGACGGTGCGGACGCGATCCCGTCGCTCACGTCGTTTGATCGCGTGATTGTGCTTATGCCCTCGCTTGACGGACTGGGTACGCATCTGACCGATCTGATGAGTTGGGTGAGTGCGGGCGGCTCACTCATGCTGGGCATGACGCCAGATAACTCGAACTACCTGCAGGCTATTGCTTCCAAGCTTGGGATCGAATCGGCCGGATATGGCTATGCGAAAGCCGAAAGTATCGTTCCGAGCGAGGACTTTATGTTGGGCGGAGGAGAGCGCTACGAGTTCTCGGATCCCTTCGATTCTTCGCTCTCGGTTTCATTGCGCGATACGGCGCACGTATGGGCAAAGACCGGTGACGCGGGCACGCCGCTCATTTGGTCTAACGATTGCGGCAGTGGTCACACCGTGGTGTGCAACATTGGTATCTACGACAAGGTCATGCGTGGGTTCTATGCTTCGGCCATAAGCTTGCTGGGTGATGCCACGGCTTATCCGGTCATCAACAGCGCCGTGTTCTATTTGGACGACTTTCCTAGCCCCGTGCCCTCGGGCGATGGTACTTATATCAAGCGTGACTACGGCCTTTCCATTGCGGATTTTTACACCAAGGTCTGGTGGCCCGATCTGCAAAAGCTCGCGCAAAAATACGGCATTCGCTATACCGGCGTGATGATCGAAAACTACGAGGACGCGGTCAACCAGACCGAGCCCGCGCGCCAGGCCGATACCACGCAGTTCCGCTACTTTGGCGGCATGCTGCTGCAGATGGGCGGAGAGCTGGGCTTTCACGGCTACAACCATCAGCCGCTTGCGCTCTGGGACACCGACTATGGTACGTTGTACGTCTACAAGACGTGGAAAAACAAGGAAACGCTCGTCGCTTCGCTCAACGAGCTTATAGCCTTCCAGGACGAGGTGCTGCCCAACGCGCACGGCTCGGTCTACGTGCCACCGTCGAATATCCTTTCGGCCCGCGCGCGCCAGCTTATCGGCACCGACGTTCCGCGCATTAAGACTATTGCCAGTACGTACTTTGAGGACGGTACCGACTTGCCGTACGTGCAGGAGTTTGGCGTGGCGAGCGATGGTATTGTGGAGCAGCCGCGTATTGTCTCGGGCGGCATGGTCGACGATTCCTATATGCGCCTGGCTGCCGTGTCCGAGCTCAACATGCACTACGTGAGTACGCACTTTATGCACCCGGACGACCTGCTCGATCCCGATCGCGGCGCCAAGGAGGGCTGGGAAGTCTACAAGGGCGGCCTGACCGACTACCTGGACTGGCTTACCAAGTCTGCGCCCGACCTGCGCCGCCAGACCGGCTCGGATTGCTCGGGCGCCATTCAGCGCTTTTCGTCGGTTACGGTGAGTGTGGATACCAGTGCGGATGCCTGGACGCTCAGCCTGGGCAATTTCCACGACGAGGCTTGGCTCATGTTCCGTACCAATAATGGCGAGCCGGGTGCGGTGACGGGTGGCGAGATTACGCATCTGACAGGCGACCTGTACCTGGTCAAAGCCACGGACAAGACGGTGACCATTGCGCGCAAGGAGGGTAGCGACAAATGAGAATCTGCTTGGTACTCGAGGGTTGCTACCCCTATGTGCACGGCGGCGTGTCTACCTGGGTGCACGGCTACATTACGGCTATGCCCGAGCACGAGTTTGTGCTGTGGGTGATCGGCGCGCATGCTGCCGACCGTGGCAAGTTTGTCTACGAGCTGCCCGGCAACGTGGTCGAGGTGCACGAGGTGTTCCTGGACGATGCCCTGCGGCTTTCGGGCGAGCAGCACGAAGCCAGTTTTAACGACCGCGAGCGCGAGGCGCTACGCCGTCTGGTGTCGCTCTCCAATCCGGACTGGGACGTGCTGTTCGATATCTTTCAGCGCCGTCGCGTGCATCCGCTCTCGTTTTTGCAGAGCCGAACGTTTATGGATATCTTTCGCGACGTGTGCCTGGCCGAGTACCCCTACACGCCCTTTGCCGACGCATTCCACACCATGCGCTCTATGCTGTTGCCGGTGCTCTACCTGCTGGGCAGCGAGGTGCCGGTTGCCGATGTGTACCATGCCATCTCGACCGGCTACGGCGGCCTGCTCGCCTGCCTGGGCTCAAGCGTTTCCCATGCGCCAGTGCTGCTGACCGAGCACGGCATCTATACCCGCGAGCGCGAGGAAGAGATCATTCGCGCCGACTGGGTGGTGCCGTCGTTTAAGGACCGCTGGATTCGCTTTTTCTACCTGCTTTCGGAGGAGATCTATCGCCGCGCCTTCTGCGTGACCAGTTTGTTCCATAACGCCCGCAAGACCCAGATCGATATGGGCTGCGATGCGGACAAATGCCTGGTCATCCCCAACGGCATCCAGTTCGACCGCTTTAAGGATATTCCCTTAAAGACCGATGACGGCTGGGTGGACATTGGCGCGGTGGTGCGCCTGGCGCCCATCAAGGATGTCAAGACCATGATTTATGCCTTCTTTGAGCTGCACGAGCGCCTGCCCAAGGTGCGCCTGCACATCATGGGCGGCGTGGACGACGAAGAGTACGGCGCCGAGTGCCACGCGCTGGTCGAAACCCTGGGCGTGCGCGACCTGATCTTTACCGGCCGCGTCAACGTGGTCGAGTACATGGAAAAGCTCGACTTTACCATTTTGACGAGCATCTCCGAGGGCCAGCCGCTCAGCGTGCTGGAGTCGCTTGCAGCGCGCCGTCCCTGCGTGACGACCGAGGTGGGCTGCTGTCGCGAGCTTCTCGAAGGCGCCCCGGGCGACGACTTTGGCGTGGCGGGTTTTGTGACGCCGCCTATGTATCGCAAGGGCTTGGCCGATGCCATGGAGCGCATGTGCACAAGCCGCGCCCGTCGCATTGAGATGGGGGAGCGCGGGCAGCGTCGCGTTGCCACGTACTTTTTGCACGAGCAAATGCTCGCCAACTATCGCGCGCTGTACGACGAGACGGCGTGTGCGTTTAACCTGCCCAGAGAGGGGGAGTAGCCGGTGGCCGGAATTGGTTTTGAGCTTAAGCGCCTGTTTAGGCGCAAGGGTCTGTTTGCCACGATGCGCGCTTACGGCTACGCCGGCATTGTGTGCACAGGTCCCATGCTGTTGGGCGTGCTGCTCCAGGTGGGTATCTTGGTGCTGTGCGGTCTGTGGGGTGTGGGCCGTGCCAACCAGGATCTGCTGGTGTGCATGGTGACCTACACACTGCTGGCCTCACTTTTGCTCACGAGCTTTTTCTCCATGCCGGTCACGCGCTTTTTGGCTGATATGTTGTTTGCCGAGCGCGAGGATGAGATACTGCCTTCGTTTTGGGGCTCCAACGCCATCATGCTCGTTGCGGGCACGGTGCTCTACGGCGTCTTTCTGCTGTTCTCGGGCGCCACGCTGCTGCAGGGGCTGCTATGCCTGTGGCTATTCAACATTATGATCGTCAACTGGAACGGCATGAGTTACCTCACGGCCATCAAGGATTACCGCGGCATCCTGTGCAGCTTTGCGGCTGCCATTGGCGTGGCGTGCCTGTGCGCCCTGGCCGCGCTGGCGCTGGGGCTGCCGCCGGTCGAGGGCCTGTTGGCGTCAATTGCTCTGGGCTACGGCGTCATGCTCGGCTGGGACGTGGTACTGCTGTACCGGTATTTTCCTCAGAGCGACCGCAGCCCCTGGCCCTTTTTGCAATGGCTCGATCAGTTTATGCCGCTGGCGCTCACGGGCCTGTTAACCAATCTGGGACTCTTTGCACACCTGGTGATTATTTGGGCCGGTCCTATTGGCGTGCAGGTCAAGGGCTTGTTTTATGGCGCGCCCTACTACGATGTGCCGGCGCTCATCGCGTTTTTGACGATCCTGGTCACGACCGTCAACTTTGTGGTCTCGGTCGAGGTCAATTTCTATCCGCTCTATCGCGACTACTACAGCCTGTTCAACGACGGCGGCGTGGTGAGCGACATTGTGGTGGCAGAGGAGGGGATGCTCTCCACGCTCAACAGCGAACTGCGCTTTTGCGCGCTCAAACAGTTGTTTGTGACCGCGGTGGTCATCTCGCTCGAGACCACGGTGCTCTCGGCCCTGCCGCTGGGCTTTAACAACCTGATGCATGGGTATTTTCGCACGCTGTGCGTGGGCTATGGCCTGTATGCCGTGGGCAATACGGTGATGCTCATCTTGCTTTACTTTACCGACTACAAGGGGGCCGTGATGGCATCGGGGCTGTTTGCCGGTGTGGCCGGGCTGGCGACTGCCGTGTCGTTGCTTTTGCCGCAGCAGTTTTACGGCTTTGGCTTTTTGTTGGGTGCAGCGGTGTTTTTTATCGTGGCGCTTCTGCGGCTCGATACCTATACCGCCAACTTGCCGTATCGTATCCTGAGCCAGCAGCCCATTGTGGCGACCGACAAAACGGGTCGCTTTACACAGCTGGGCCGCTTGCTCGACCGTGCCGAGCAGCGCTATGAGGAAGGTCGCCATAAGGGTGAGCCATATGGCGCGTTTGAGCGCGCAGCAGTTCACGTGTATCGCAACCATTGGGGATGTTCTGATGACCGATAGAATGATGTCCCGCCGTCGCCTGTTTGAGGCGGCTGCCGGTGCGCTGTTGCTTTCGGGCTGCTCGGTGCAGGAAGACTCCTCGACCAAAAAGGTCAAAAAGCAGGACAAGATTAAAAAGGCCGAGGCCTCCGATCAGTCCAAGCATCTTCGCGATAAAGATGAGCTGTACGAGGTCTACGACGACTCGGGTATTGTGACCATGTACCTGACGGTCTCACGCGGCAACAGCTCCGAGAACACCGACCACAGCTGGGCCGAGATCAACACGTACTCGGTGTATGACTATGCCGACATGGGCGTGACGCGCTATCAGGTTATGGGCCTGCTGCAGCTGGGCGACGAAGACGGCCCGGTGGCCGGCGAGGTTGGCTATGGCGAGGAAGCGCCCAATGCCACCGTGCAGGTGCGCGGTCAGACATCGAGCAACAACTCGCAAAAGAATTACAAGGTGGAGCTCAAAAAGGGCAAGGGTACCTGGCGCCAACAGCGCGCGATTGCGCTCAACAAGCACATGGGCGAGGGTATGCGTTTTCGCAACAAGATGGCCTACGACCTTATTCGCGGGATTCCCCAGATGATGGGCCTGCGCACGCAGTTTGTGCATCTGTGGGTGTGCGACCAGACCGAAAAGTCCAACGATACCTTTCAGGACTACGGCCTGTTTACACAGGTGGAGCAGCTCAACAAGACGGCGCTTAAGGCACATGGCCTGGATAAGAACGGGCATCTGTACAAGGTGAACAGCTTCGATTTCCATCGCTGCGAGGACACCATTAAGCTCGCCGACGACCCCGACTACAACCAGGCAAACTTTGAGGGCATGCTCGAGATTAAGGGCGATTCGGACCACACCAAGCTCATCGAGATGCTCGATGCGCTCAACGACGAATCGCAAAAGATCGACGACGTGCTCGGCACCTACTTTGATACTGAGAATCTGGTCTATTGGCTGGCGTTTCAGATTCTGACGGGCAACTGCGATACGCAGAACCGTAACTGCTATCTGTACAGCTCGCTCAACTCAAATACCTGGTACTTTTTAGATTGGGACAACGACGGCATGCTGCGCAAGCTGGAGCTGTCTCTTACGGGGTTCTCGGACTATGCGAGCTGGGAGCGCGGCGCAAGCAACTACTGGGGCAACGTACTGTTCAATCGTGCGCTGCGCAGCAAATCGTTTCGCAGCGAGCTCGACCGCGCCGTCAAGGACCTGCGCTCGTATATGACCGAGGCACGCCTGAGCAAGATGATCAAGCACTACCGCGAGGTGACTGAATCCCTGGTCTTTGCTTCGCCCGATATCGACCATCTGCCTGTCACCAAGGACCAATACGAGCAGATCGCCGTGGCGATTCCCTCCGAGATTGAGGAGAACTACAAGAGCTTTCGCGAGAGTTTTAAAAAGCCCATGCCGTTCTACATCGGCGTACCGCAGATCGATAACGGTAAGCTGCGCATTAACTGGGATGCGTCCTACGACTTTGAGGCGCGCGACATTCGCTACACCGTAGAGCTTGCGCGCGACTATGCCATAAGCGACGTGGTCTTTAAGGCCGAGGACGTGCTGCTTCCCGAGGTGACCTGCGATGCGCCCGATGCCGGCCAGTATTTTGTGCGCGTGCGTGCCACCAACTCCGACGGTTATAGGCAAGATGCGTTTGACTACTATGTGACTGACGACGGCAAGCACTACGGCATGAAGTGTTTTTACGTGCAAGACGGCGGTAAGGTCGTGGAGGACACGTATGAGGAGGGCTAGCGCGCTGCTTGAGCGCTTGGCGGCTCCGCCTGTACGTACCACGCAGGAGCGTTACCGCCACGAGCTCAAATATCTCATTAACGAGGGCGAGCACTCCGCGCTTGCCTGTCGCATGGCGCCGGTTTTTAAACTGGACAAGCATGCGCGGGCGGGTGGTTACACCATTCGCAGCCTGTATTTTGACGACTACTGCAACTCGGCCTACGAGGAAAAAGACGCCGGCATTCTCATGCGCAAAAAGTATCGCGTGCGCATCTATAACGGCAGCGACAAGGTGATTAAGCTTGAGCGCAAAAAGAAGTACGGCAGCTGGATCTACAAGGAGGACGCGCCGCTTACGCGCGGCGAGTTTGAGCAGATTTTGGCTGGCGACTACGGCTTTTTGCTGAGGAGCACCTATCCGCTCTGTCGCGAGTTCTACATCGAGTGCATCTGCAACATGATGCGCCCGCGGACCATCGTGGACTACGAGCGCGAGCCGTGGGTGATGGATGAGGGCACCGTGCGCATTACGTTTGACATGAACGTGCGTGCCGCGGTGGGAAGCTTCGATATCTTTGACGCGACGCTGCCCGCGTTGCCGGTCCTGGAGCCCGGCAAGCTGGTGATGGAGGTCAAGTTTACGGAGTTTTGTCCGCAGCTGGTGCGCGATATGGTGCCGCCGGGCGCGGCCGAACTCACGGCGGTCTCTAAGTACTGCCTGTGTTATGACAAGACCGCCTACCTGCGCGGATTTAATTACTGGGAATCGGATTTTGAGAACCGAGGGGATATTTAGACCATGAGCACCAGGGACTTTTTTAAGAACTCCGTCTTGGAGGCGTTTGGCCAGGTCGACCCTGCCAAGATTGGCCTGTCGCTGCTCGTGGCGCTCGCCATGGGCATCCTGATCTATTACGTGTACAAGCGCTTTTTTACCGGCGTGGTGTATTCGCGCAGCTTTGCCGTGACACTCGTGGGCATGTGCGTGCTTACCTGCATGGTCACGCTCGCGATCTCGACGAACGTGGTCATCTCGCTCGGTATGGTCGGTGCTCTGTCTATCGTCCGCTACCGTACAGCGGTCAAGGACCCGCTCGACCTGCTGTATCTGTTTTGGGCCATTACCACGGGCATTACGGCCGGTGCCGGCATGTATGCGCTCGTGGGGCTCACCGCGGTGGTGATCGTGGCGATGATCGCCGGCTTTGCGAGCCACCAGGACAAGTTGCGCGTGTACATGATGGTCATCCACTACACGGGCCAGACCGCCGGCGACGATATCGTGCGTGCATTTGGGCGCACCAAGTTTACCGTCAAGTCCAAGACGATGCGCGGCGACAAAGTCGAGATGGCCGTCGAGCTTTTCTCGGACGGTGTTGACATGCCCTATGCCGACGCCATTCGCGCGCTTGACGGCGTGGAGGACCTCACACTCATCCAGTACAACGGCGAATACCACGGCTAATTATGTTCCGGCGTTTTAACAAACGCCGGACCGCTCGACGCTGCGCGGGCATCTGCCGGGCGATCTGCCGCTCAAACCGTCGCTCGCGTACATAAAGTACGCTTCGCTCCTCTTTCGCGGCACCTCGCCACGGCAGTTGCCCGCTCGCTGACGTTTGCTCGACCTGGGTGGGCCGATTTTGTTCGGATGCCGTCTTCACGGGTATCATGGTGAAAGCGATTTCAATGACAGGGGTGCTCGTGGTAAAGATGAAAGATGTGGCCGAGTTGGCGGGCGTTTCGAGCGCCGCCGTCTCGCGCTACCTCAACGGTGGCTACATATCGACGGACAAGGCCGAGCGCATTAAGAAGGCGATTGAGCTGACCGGATACGTGCGTTCTAGTCAGGCTCGTGCGCTGCGCACCGGCTCCACCAAGCTCATCGGCGTCATCGTACCCAAGATCAACTCGGAATCCGTGAGCCGCATTACCGCCGGTATTGGCCAGGTGCTTGGTCGCCGTGGCTACCAGATGCTGCTTGCCAATACCGATAACGCCCCCGATCGCGAGCTCGAGTACCTCGATTTATTCCAAAACCACCCGGTCGATGGCATTGTGCTGGTGGCAACCATGATCACCGACGAGCACCGTCGCGCGATTGAGTCGTGCCGTGTGCCCATTGTGTTGATCGGCCAGCATGTCGAGGGTGCGGCGTGCGTCTATCACGACGATTACGAGGCTGCCTTTGAGCTGGGCCGTGCGCTTGCGGGTCGCGTGGACGGCAAGATTGCCTACATTGGAGTTACCGAAGAGGACCGCGCGGCTGGTTATGAACGCCGCCGCGGTTTTGAAGCCGGTTTGCGCGCCGCGGGTAACCCACTCGATGCTGCCTTGATTCGCCTGGGCTCGTTTACGCTCGACTCGGGCTATCGCACTGCGCGCGAGCTGCTTGCCGATGCCCCCGATGTTTCGTTTGTCGCCTGCGCGACCGACACCATGGCGGCGGGCGCGCTGCGTGCCATCGATGAGGTACGCGGTATGGGCGAGGGCGTGCACCGTGTGAGCGGTTTTGGCGACAACGCATTTTTGCGTGCGCTGACGGGCGGCATTCCCACCGTGCATTATGGCTACCTAACCAGCGGTGTCGAGGCGACCAATATGTTGCTCAACACGCTCGATGGCGTGGAGGGGGAGAGCGGTCTAAAGACGCTCAAACTCGGCCATCAGCTTATGAATGTCTAGATTTTGGGCACGTCTGCCTGCCTTTGAGTCCCCAGTTTTTGTCTCAAAACTACCATTCGCCGGCTTTTTCCTACCGTTCACCCTACTGTGAAAACGATTACAGACATATGAAACTGAAAACGATTACAGTGTAAGTGTCAAAGATGGCCGGGTGCAGATGCGCCCGTTGGAGGTAAGGGAAGTCATGGACTACCGCAAATCAGCCCAAGAGGTGCTCGACAATATCGGTGGCGCCGGCAACGTTGTTTCGGCCGCACACTGCGCCACGCGTCTGCGCCTGGTGATTGCCGATAACGCCAAGGTCGACAAGGAGGCCCTCGAGAATGTCGATGGCGCCAAGGGCGTCTTTGAAGCCCAAGGCCAGCTCCAGATTATTTTTGGCACCGGCACCGTCAACAAGGTCTACGAAGAGTTCATCGCGCTCAGCGGCGTCGAGGCTGCCACCAAGGCCGAGGTCAAGGAGGCCGCGGCGCAGCAGCAGAACATCTTTATGCGCGCCATTAAGGTACTCGGCGACGTCTTTGTCCCCATCATCCCCGCCATCGTGGCTTCGGGCCTGCTGCTGGGCATTATGAGCGCCCTCAACTTTATGGCCTCCAACGGCTTTATCGCGCTCGACACCAATAACTTTATTTATAAGATTGCCGATCTGGTCTCGGGCACGTCCTTTGGCATTCTGCAGATCCTGATCGGTTACTCCGCCGCTAAGGCCTTTGGCGCCAACCCGTATCTGGGCGCCGTCGTCGGTGGTGCATTCATCAACTCCTCGCTGCAGAGCGCCTATACGGTTGCCTCCGAGGGCGTGCAGACCATGGTCACCGTCATCCCCGGCGTGTACAGCTTTGAGTGGGTCGGCTATCAGGGTCATGTGATCCCCATCGTCATCGCCTGCGCCATTCTCGCCTTCCTCGAGAAGCGCCTGCACAAGATCGTTCCTGAGATGTTCGATCTCTTTGTGACTCCGCTCGTCTCGGTGTTCGTGACCGTGCTCGTGACGCTCGTTGCCGTCGGCCCCATCTTCGTCTGGGCCGAGAACGCCATCCTCGGCCTGATCCAGGCCCTGCTCACCCTGCCCTTCGGCATCGGTTCCTTTATCGTCGGCCTGTTCTATGCGCCTACGGTCGTCACCGGTATCCATCAGATGTACACCGCCATCGACTTGGGCCAGCTCGCCCAGTACGGTGTGACCTACTGGCTGCCCATCGCCAGCGCTGCCAACATCGCCCAGGGTGGCGCCGCACTCGCCGTTGCCTTTAAGACCCGCGATGCCAAGATCAAGGGTTTGGCACTTCCATCGGCCCTGTCCGCCTTCATGGGCATTACCGAGCCCGCCATCTTTGGTGTGAACCTGCGCTTCTTTAAGCCCTTCATCGCCGGCTGCATCGGCGGCGGTTGCGGTGCCCTGGTCTGCGCGCTCACTTCGCTGGCCGCCTCCGGCACGGGCGTTACGGGTATCTTTGGTATCCTGCTGTGCCTGGCCCAGCCCGTGCAGTACGCGATCATGTTTGCGGTCGCCGCGCTGGTTTCCTTTGCCGTCTCGTTTGTCCTGTACAAGGACGAGCCCAAGGCTTCCGAGCAGGCCTAAGAGCTTTTGATTGAGGGGATGCCCGCGGGTTGTACGCTTGCGGACGTTTCCCGTATCTGGTGCCGATCTCTGGTGCCTTGTAACTTTCGATCCGTTAGGACTTTGATATGTCTAATGCACTTGGTCGCGACCTTGCAAAGCTGGTCGCCGCTGTTGACGCCGCCGCCTCTGAGTGCGGTCATGGCGCGTATGGCCAACGCTTCCATATTATGCCGCCGGCGGGTTGGCTCAACGACCCCAACGGTCTTTGCCAGGCGGGTGGCGTGTTCCATGCCTATTTTCAGTATGCGCCGTTTGATGTCGAGGGCGGCGTTAAGGCCTGGGGCCATGCGACGAGTCGCGATCTTATGACGTGGGACTACGTTGGCGCCCCACTGCTGCCCGACGAGCCGTTCGATTGCCATGGCGTGTATTCGGGCTCCGCGCTTGTCGAAGACGGTCGCATTCGCGTGCTCTATACGGGCAACGTTAAGCTTTCCGATGCAGACGGCACGTACGACTACGTCAATACCGGTCGCCGCGCCGATACTGTTTATGTCGAGAGCGCCGACGGGCAGACGTTTAGCCAAAAGCGCGTGGTGCTGGCGTCCGAGGATTATCCCGAGGATTTGACCTGCCATGTGCGCGATCCCAAGGCGTGGCGTGACACGGACGGGCGTTATCACATGGTGCTGGGCGCGCGTCGTCGCGTGGATGGGCCTCATGTCGATAGTCGATTTTGCGCCATGCACGGCGAGGGCGCCGGGCGCGATGTGGGCGAGATCTTGGTGTATGGCTCGGCCGATATGCTGAGCTGGGAGCTCGAAAGCCGTGTGTCTACGCCCGAGCGTTTTGGCTTTATGTGGGAGTGCCCGGGGTATCTGGAGCTTGAGGTGGATGGCGGTGTGCCGGCGAAGTGGTTGTCCTTCGCGCCCCAGGGGCTCGAGGGCGGTCGTTGGGACCGCGGCAATGTGTATGCAGCGGGCTACATGCCTGTTACGGGCGACATTACGGGCTGCAATGACGCTTATGAGCTTGGCGAGTTCCGCCTGTGGGATGCCGGTTTTGACTTCTATGCTCCGCAGGAGTTCACGGCCGAGGACGGTCGCCACATTCTGATTGGCTGGATGGGCATGCCCGATGAGCCGACCTATGGCAACGCACCCACCGTGGTGTGCGGCTGGCAGCACTGCATGACGGTGCCGCGTGAGCTTACGGCCGGTGCAGGCGGCGTGGTGCTGCAGCAGCCGGCGCGCGAGATTGAGCACCATTATGCCTCGGTGCGTGTGGGGGAAGACTCGTTGGAGGTTGCCGGCGATACTTGCTTTGATGTTGTTGTCGACGGTGTCGACGGCGCGTTTGCCGCGACCGTTGATGGCGAGCTGAATCTGGCGTTTGTGCCCGCTGGGGACGAACTGCCCTCGCGCTTTGAGATGCGATTTACCGATGAGGGTCGCGCTTCTGCCGGCTGCGGTCGCACCGTGCGTTGGGAGCCCGTCGACGAGGTTCGCAACGTGCGCATTGTTGGCGATGTCTCGTCGGTCGAGGTGTTTGTGAACGATGGCGCACTCGTGTTCTCGACGCGCATCTATCCCGAGGCCTATGGCGTGACCGTTGACGCCCCGGGTGCGAGCGTGACCTACCACGCGCTCAACATCTAGGCGATTCGTCGCATATCGGCGCTATACTGCAGCCGTTACCCACGATGCGGGGAACACTCGTATCGTGGGTTTTTGCTTATGAAGGGACGGTGCCGTGTGGATGTGCAACAGCTAGAAGAGGCTTGGGCTTTGAGAGCCGGCGCGCGTGAGGCGCGGTTGCTTGCGGCCCTGCATGTGCCGGCGGCGCTGTCTCTGTTGGGGATTGTGCGTCCCGGTGACCGCCTGGTGGCCTTTGCGGACGACTTTGCCGATGCGTTTGCGAGCGGATTTGACGGTTGCGATGTTGTGATGGTGGGGGAGCCGTCTGTCGAGGCGTTTGCTGCGGCGTCCGGTGGATTTGCCGGCTCGTTTGATGCCGAGGGGCCGCACCTGTGGTGGTTCGTCAACTCCATTGACGGGTTTGGTCTGCGTGTGCCCGATCTTCGTGCTCTGGGTCGCGCGGCTCGCGAGGCACGCGCGCTGCTCGTGGTAGATAACACGGTGCCTGGCGTCTTTGGGTGCGATCCGCTGCGCTTGGGTGCCGTGCTGTCGCTCGACGCGTCCGATCGCGTGTGTGCTGGTAAGGCACAGCGCAATCTCGTTGCCGCTTCGGTTGCGCGCTCGCAGCTCAAGCGCCATCGTGTGGATGCCGCTGCCGAGTGCGCACACGCCCTGCTTGGGGGCTGTGGCTTGGCCAAGCTTGATTTAACAGCTGACGAGGCCGCTTTGCTGGAGCGGGGACTGGACTCGCTCGATGTTCGTATGCAGGCGCATTTCGACCGCGCCCGTGCACTGGCCGAGTATCTGGCCGCCAATGAGATGGTACGCAACGTGCGCTATCCCGGACTGAGCTCGCATCCCGACCATGCGGTTGCAACGGGAATCCTCGAGCATGGCTTTGGCCCGGCAGTTGAATTTGACCTTATCGAGCGTAGCGCGGGCAAACTGTTCGATGCTTTGCCCGGGGAGTTTCGCACATCGCCTGCCGGCGGCGCAACGACGCGTCTTTCGGCCCCACGCGGCAAGCAGGGCGGCACCATCCGCCTCTTCGCCGGCACCGACGACCCCTTGATCGTGGCCGCCACCCTAGACAACGCCCTCCGCAACTAGCTAAATCATCCTCGACTTCATAAGTTGCGGTGAAATAGGGATTGATTTACGGCTTTAACCGCATAAACAGTCCCTATTTCACCGCAACTTATGAGAAGGGGTTGTGTGGCTATAAGGCCCCGTCCCAAATTGGCTACTTTGGTTGATGCTGGCGATGAGGTCGTTCGCTTTTGTGGCGATGACGTTGTTGATGTCGGTCTGCAGCTCCTCGTAGACCGCTATGGCTCGCTCGCCGGCGGGGGTGAGGGTGGATCCGCGGGCGCCGTCGCGCTCGATGAGCTTGCAGCCCAGCTGACCTTCTGCCTCGTTTACAATGCGCCAGGCCTTGGAATACGCCATGCCCATGCTCTTGGCGGCTCGGTTGAGCGAGTGCTCGCGGGCGATACCCTGCAGCAGCAAGACGCAGCCGTGGCCGAAGACGCCCGGCAAATCCTTGTCGCACGCTTGAATGACCAACTTTGCCGTCGTCTTGTACTCCATGTGCTCCACGTCTCCCCGCTAAAGTGTTTGCTGGGCAAACGCAAAGCCTGCGTCAAACCCTCGTGTGCTCTTCTTAAATCATGCATTGTAGCAGTCAAAGTGCGTTAAGATACTTCCCCAGTATTGGGCGCCCAAGGTTGGGCTGGGTCCTACGAGGCCTGCAGCCGACCGGTCGCATGGAAAAAGGAGAAACATGGCTACGTTCTTTCCCGGTGAGTCCCACACGTTTTCGGAGTATCTGCTGGTCCCTGGTTACTCGTCCTCGCAGTGCATCCCCAACAACGTCTCTCTTAAGACGCCGCTAACCCGCTTTAAGCGCGGTGAGAAGCCGGCAATCACCCTGAACATCCCCATGGTTTCCGCCATCATGCAGTCCGTCTCGGGCGTCGATATGGGTGTCGCGCTCGCTACCGAGGGTGGCCTGTCCTTCATTTACGGTTCTCAGAGTGCCGAGTCCGAGGCCGCTATGGTCAAGGCCGTCAAGGATCACAAGGCCGGCTTCGTTCAGTCCGATTCCACGCTGACCCCCGACATGACCATGGAGCAGGTCATCGAGCTCAAGGAGAAGACCGGTCACTCCACCATGCCGGTCACCGACGACGGCACTCCCAAGGGTAAGCTCCTGGGCATCGTCACCAGCCGTGACTATCGCCCCAGTCGCGATGACCACCAGACGAAGGTCTCCGAGTTCATGACCCCGCGTGAGCAGCTCATCGTGGGCGACAAGAACATCAGCCTCAAGGTTGCCAACGACGTCATCTGGGACAACAAGCTCAACGCCCTGCCCATCGTCGACGACAACGATCACCTCATGGGCATTGTCTTCCGCAAGGACTACGACAGCCACAAGACCAACCCCAACGAGCTGCTCGATGGCGACAAGCGCTACATGGTCGGCGCCGGTATCAACACCCGCGACTATGCCGAGCGCGTGCCGCTGCTCATCGAGGCCGGCGCCGATGTCCTGTGCATCGACTCCTCCGAGGGCTTCAGCGAGTGGCAGAAGCGCACCATCGAGTGGATTCGCGCCAACTACGGCGAGGACGTCAAGGTCGGTGCCGGCAACGTCGTCGACGCCGAGGGCTTCCGCTTCCTGGCCGACTGCGGTGCCGACTTCATCAAGGTCGGTATCGGCGGCGGCTCCATCTGCATCACCCGTGAGACCAAGGGCATCGGCCGTGGCCAGGCTACCGCGCTGATCGACGTCTGCCGCGCTCGCGACGAGTACTACGAGGAGACCGGTGTCTACGTGCCCGTGTGCTCCGACGGCGGTATCGTCTACGACTACCACATGACGCTCGCCCTGGCCATGGGTGCCGACTTTATGATGCTGGGCCGCTACTTCGCTCGCTTTGACGAGAGCCCGACCGAGCGCGTCAACGTCAACGGCCAGTACATGAAGGAGTACTGGGGCGAGGGTTCTGCGCGTGCCCGCAACTGGCAGCGCTACGACCTGGGCGGCGCTGCGAAGCTCAGCTTCGTCGAGGGCGTCGACTCCTACGTTCCCTACGCCGGCTCCCTCAAGGACGGCGTGGGCGGCACGCTCTACAAGGTCAAGTCCACGATGTGCAACTGCGGCGCTCTCTCGATCCCCGAGCTCCAGGAAAAGGCACGCCTGACCCTGGTAAGCTCGACCTCGATCGTCGAAGGCGGAGCCCACGACGTCGTAGTCAAGGACTCCCAACAGAGCGTAACGTATCGATAAGATAAGACCTGCACATAAAGGTTGAGCCTCAACCACGTTATTTAGATAAAGCGAGATGCCTGCAAGTCGCAGGCATCTCGCTTGTTGTATTTGCTATCATCAGTCGAGTTAACGATGTGGCGGGGCGTTCTTATCTTTGCTCGCTGCAAGTTCCGCACGAGCCGAAGAGCACTTAATGTGCTCTTCGTGCGAGCAGGACTGTCCGCAGCAGCGAGTAAAGGTAAGAACGCCCCGCCCCAACCCAGCTAACAAAGGAGCTGATATGTGCGATTGCACAGATCATAAGGATGAGATCCCCGCCTACGACGCGCAGGCCATTGAGTCCCGGTGGATGAAGGCGTGGGACGACGAGAACCTCTTTGCCGTCGACACCGACGCCACCAAGCCCAAGAAGTATGTGCTCGAGATGTTCCCGTATCCGTCGGGCGACCTACACATGGGCCACGCGCGCAACTATACCATCGGCGATGCCATGGCCCGTCAGGCCCGCATGCGCGGCTATGACGTGCTGCACCCCATCGGCTTTGATGCCTTTGGCCTGCCCGCCGAGAACGCCGCTATTAAGCACAACACGCAGGCTGCCGCCTGGACGTATAAGAACATGGACCAGGCGCTCGCCACGATGAAGCGCATGGGTTTCTCCTATGATCTGGATCGCATGGTCAAGACCTGCAGCCCCGACTACTACCGCTGGGGCCAGTGGATCTTTGAGAAGATGTGGGAAAAGGGCCTGGTCTATCGCAAGAAGAACCCGGTCAACTGGTGCCCCACCTGCAAGACCGTTCTGGCCAACGAGCAGGTCACCGAGGGCAAGTGCTGGCGTTGCGGCACCGAGCCCGAGAAGCGCGACCTTGAGCAGTGGTACTACAAGATCACCGAGTACTCTCAGGAGCTGCTCGACGATCTGGAGAAGCTCCCCGGCTGGCCCGAGCGCGTCAAGCAGATGCAGGCTAACTGGATCGGTCGCTCCGAGGGCGCCGAGGTCGACTTTACCCTGTGCGACCAGGATGGCGAGCCCATCGAGGGCGATGAGGGCAAGATCACCGTCTTCACCACGCGTGCCGATACCCTTTTTGGCGTCTCCTTCTTTGTCCTGGCTCCCGAGTACGCCGGCCTGCACGAGCTCGTCGAGGGTACGGAGTACGAGGAGGCCGTCACCAAGATCGTCGAGGACTCCAAGCATATCTCTGCCGTCGAGCGTGCCCAAGGCACCCTCGAGAAGCACGGTGCCTTCACGGGCCGCTATGTGGTAAACCCCGTCAACGGCGAGAAGGTCCCCGTGTGGGTTGCCGATTATGTCGTTGCCGACTACGGTACCGGTGCCGTCATGGCCGTTCCCTGTGGCGACCAGCGCGACTTTGAGTTTGCCCGTAAGTACGACCTGCCGATCGTGCCGATCATCCTGGACGATGAGGATCGCGCTGCCGTCGAGGCCAGCGGCGAGACCATCGATACCTTCCATGCCGAGACCGTCGACTGGGATTGCGCCCACGCTGCCGAGGGCACGCTCGTCCAGTCCGGCAAGTACACCGGAATGCGCGGCGGCAAGCACTCCGAGGGCGAGGCTGCGATCGTGGCCGACCTCGAGGCCATGGGCTGTGGTCGTCGCAAGGTCGAGTTCCGTCTGCGCGACTGGCTCATTTCCCGTCAGCGCTATTGGGGCAACCCCATCCCGGCCATCCACTGCGAGCACTGCGGCATCGTGCCCGTGCCCGAGGATCAGCTGCCGGTGACGCTGCCCGAGAACCTGGACCTGGGCGCTGGCGAAACCCTTGCCGAGTGCAAGGAGTTCTACGAGACCACCTGCCCGGTCTGCGGCCGCCCGGCCAAGCGCGAGACCGATACCATGGACACCTTTACCTGCTCCAGCTGGTATTACCTGCGCTATACCGATCCGCACAACACTGAGCTGCCCTTCTCCCGTGAGGCTGCCGACCGTTGGATGCCCGTCGATAACTACATCGGCGGCATCGAGCACGCTATTTTGCACCTGCTCTACAGCCGCTTCTTTACCAAGGCACTGCGCGACCTGGGCCTGCTTAGCGTGGACGAGCCCTTCACCAACCTGCTGTGCCAGGGCATGGTCAAGGACGAGAACGGCGATACCATGTCCAAGTCCAAGGGCAACGTCGTGCCCCCGAGCTCGGTCATCGAGCCTTACGGTGCCGACACCATGCGTCTGGCGATCCTGTTTATCGCCCCGCCCGAGAAGGACTTCGACTGGGATCCCAAGGCCGTCGAGGGCGCTAACCGCTTTATCAAGCGCGCCTGGCGTATCGTTTGGCAGCTCGTCCAGTCCGGCGATGCCAACGTGGCCTTCGACAAGTCCGCGCTCGATGAGGTTGCGATGAAGCTCTATCGCGAGCGTCACCGCACCATCGCCAAGTGCACCGAGGACTTCGATCGCGGCCAGTTCAACACCGCCATCTCGGCCGTCATGGAGCTCGTCAACGCGGCGAGCGCCTACCTCAACGCCACCGAGGGTACCGCCCGCGACAAGGCGCTGTGCTACGGCGTGGCCAAGGACATCGTGAGCGTCCTTGCCCCCATCTGCCCGTTCTGGGCCGACGAGCTGTGGCACGAGGCGCTCGGCTGCGAGGGCAACGCCTATACCGCTGCCTGGCCCGAGTTCGACCTGGCCGAGTCCATCGAGGACACGGTGCAGATCGTGGTCCAGGTGCTCGGCAAGGTCCGCGGCCGCGTCGACGTTGCCCGCGATGCCTCCAATGAGGATATGCAGGCTGCCGCCGAGGCCGCCGTCGCCAAGTGGCTCGAGGGCAAGACAGTCGTCAAGGCCATCTGCGTGCCCGGCAAGCTGGTCAACCTGGTGGTCAAGTAAGCACTGCGCGCTTAACTGACGCATAAAAGACGAGGGGCGATCCGGTTGGGTCGTCCCTCGTTTTGCATGTATCTGCCTAGTTGCCTTCGGCCAATTGTCCTATTCTTATGGAGAAGCTGTGCGCACGCTGACCTGCAGGTTCGTACTGTGCTTGCACGTTTCCGCAGCTATTGGTATAGTTTGCTTGCAAATGAAGTTGTAATTGAAAGAAGTGGGGTTTCGGCCCCGCTTCTTTTTTGTATGGATGGAGGTGCCGCAATGGTCAAGACCAAGACCGAGCAGGCGATCATCGACGCGCTCGAGGCCGTCGCTCCCCAGCACGATGTCGACATCGTCGACGTCGAGCTCGTGGGTGCCACCAAGGCCCCCTGCGTGCGCGTGCGTATCGAGGGTGCCGAGGGTCAGAGCCTGTCGCTCAACGATGTCACGGCCAACACCAAGTGGGTCGGCGATGTGATTGAGGAGCTCGACCCCATCTCTTCGAGCTATACGCTCGAGGTGTCGAGCCCGGGCATGGCGCGCCCGCTGCGCCGCCCGTGCGACTTTGCCCGCTTTGTGGGCGAGAACTGTGAGCTCACCTCCACCGCTACCGAGGGCCGTCGCAAGTACGCCGGCAAGATTGCCGCCGCCACCGAGGCGAACGTGACCCTCGAGCTCGAGGGCGGCGAGTCCGTCACCCTCGATTTCTCTGATGTCT
>OJOH01000515.1_pt1 | contig 24814 bp, 19 predicted proteins | sample 1598201 | NCBI WGS metagenome assembly OJOH01 (sample SAMN03922462, study PRJEB24848) | human gut metagenome | isolation source: stool sample | host: Homo sapiens | place: Germany | collected 2009-11 | reverse complement strand
ATCTACACTATCCTCTTCGTCGGCAGCGTCAGATGTGTATAAGAGACAGGTACACGGAAACCTCTGTTTACCTGAACCTGTCCGTTGTCATCTACCCAAGGAACACGGAACATGATCTGACGATCCGGCTCTGTGATTCTCTCAAGAATCGCATTCTTTCTGTATAATTCCTCATTTGCATCGATCACAGGTCTTAAAGAATCAAGAACCTCTGTTACTGCCTGTAAGAACTCAGGCTGATCTGCATTTTTCTTCTTTACTACTTCGAGTACCTCATCAACGTAACCCATTTTTCTATCTCCTTAATATTAATTTTTAACGTCCGGAACCAGTAAAATCCCGAATCGTCATGTTCTGATCATAATCTGTTGTCTGTTTCTACATCAACCTTTTTTATTGTAACGAAAAATGCAGGATTTTGCAATAGAAAATTCTTTATTATTGTAATTTTCTACCACTATGGCGTAATAAAGTGACTTTTTGAGTATAAAATGAAACAGGGCGATTCAAAACTTGCATTCTGAATCGCCCTGTTATAGCACTAAATAAGTATATATTTTATTTATCCCTGCTTATTTTCGACCAGTCAACGAATTCGGATTCCTCGTCCGTATCATAGTAGGTCAGTTTAAAGTAATCCACCAGTTTTGCCAGGGCAAAGACAAGTATCTCTTTTTCGGAATCGTTCATCTCATCCGCAACATTTTTAATCATCTGGCGGTGAAACTGTTCGTGATGATAATAGGCAGCTTTCCCTTTATCTGTCAGGCGCAGCTTTATTACTCTTTTATCCCGCGTACTCCGTTCCCGGACAACATATCCTTTCTCACACAAGGCATCCATTGCTTTCGTGAGTGTGCCTGTTGTAACGGACATCAGTTTTGCAACGGTTTTCATATTTCGCGGCTCATCAATTCCCACTGCCTCGATAATATGCATATCATTATAACTGATATCTTTAAACTCTTCTGTGATCAGGCTTTTCGCCTCAATCTCCAGAATATCCTTGAATAATTTTACAAGAAGATCATTTAATGTCTCTTCCAGCGTCATGTTAAACTCCTTCATGATCTGGTGTGACCTACCACTCGACTGCACATGCCCCCCAGGTAAGTCCGGCACCAAATCCAGCTAATACGATTTTATCGCCCCCGCTTATCATACCATGTTTGTGGACATTATCAAGTAAAATAGGTACGCTTGCGGCCGAAACATTTCCACACTTCTGTAAATTACATGGGAATTTTTCCATTGGCTGATGCAGACGCTTTGCCACTGACTCAATAATCCGGATATTTGCCTGGTGAAGCAGAAAATATTTTACATCTTCAATTGGAAGTTCTGCCTGTTCAAGTGCTTCACTGACCGCCTTTGGAACCGTGCGCACGGCAAACTTATAAACCTCTCTCCCATCCATCTGGGTGAACGCATAATGCTGTGCACCAAGCTGGCGGTAAAGATTATTCACCGGACGGTTCTCACAATGCAGTACCATGCCACCGGCGCCATCTGATCCCTGCACCATGGAAAGCAGCTGGCTTCCTTCTGCACTAACTACAGCAGCTCCGGCTCCATCCCCGAAAAGCACACAGGTACTGCGGTCTGCCCAGTTCATCATTTTTGACAGGGTTTCCGCCCCGATAACCAGTGCATGTTTGTAACGTCCGGTACGGAAATAGGCATCCGCCGTAGCCAATGCAAATAAAAATCCGGAACATCCCGCACTCAGATCAAATGCCGTTGCACTTTTTGCTCCAATTGCAGCCTGTACTTCACACGCCAGCGATGGAAATATGTAATCCGGGGAAATGGTTCCCGCGATGATCAGATCAATTTCACATCCGGATATTTTTGCATCTGCAAGTGCTTTCTCTGCCGCCTCTACCGCCATGGAAGTCGTTGTCTCTTCCACTGCAATATGGCGCATGCCAATCCCGGTACGGGAACGAATCCACTCATCTGAAGTGTCCATAACCTGAGCCAGGTCATCATTGCTTACAACTTTTTTCGGAAGCGCACTTCCGGTTCCTAAAAATTTCATTTTATGCTTCTCCTCTATGGAACAATTAGAACTTTCTGAAGCGATCATACCGCTCCTGTGCAAGCTGCTTACCACTCTTGTCATTCTGTGCACGTAAAAATTCTTTCATATTTCCTTTCATCCATGCCGCAATTGAAGTCAGAGCATCGTCATCCGCTCCGCCATACTCCGGAATCACCTTATCCACAACAGACAGTTCTTTCAGATCCTGTGCCGTGATCTTCATGACAGTTGCCGCTTCTTTTGCACGTTTTCCATCCTTCCAGAGAATGGAAGCAAATCCCTCCGGAGAAAGAATCGAATAGGTGGCATTTTCCATCATCCATACTTCATTACCAACCGCAAGGGCAAGAGCTCCACCACTGCCGCCTTCGCCAATCATCAGGCAAAGAATCGGCACCTGGATTCCGGACATTTCATAAAGGTTTCTTGCAATTGCCTCACCCTGTCCGTTCTCCTCGGCTTCTTTTCCCGGATATGCGCCGGATGTATTTACAAAAGTAATGATTGGCCGATTGAATTTTTCTGCCTGCTTCATCAGACGGATTGCTTTGCGGTACCCTTCCGGCGAAGGCATACCAAAGTTGCGTTCCTTGCAGTCCTTTAAATCTTTTCCCTTATGCACCCCGATCACGGTTACCGGCTGTCCATCCAGATAGGCAATACCACCGACAATTGCCGGATCATCACGGAAATAACGGTCTCCGTGCAGTTCCATGAATTCATCAAAAATCTGTCCCATATAGTCGACAGATGCCAGACGCTTCATCTGACGTGCCGCCATCACTTTATCCCACGGTTCTAACGGTCTGGAAAACGTATTTCTCTCGCGCATCAGTTCGGTCGGCTCATAACGGTCATCATCATGTGCAGGATCAAAATTTGCATAGCCTTCGACCGGACGATGCAGACGAAGGATTTTTCCTAGCGTATCTTTTAATTCGTCACGTTCTACAATTGCATCCACAAATCCGTGTTTCAGCTGAAACTCAGCTCTCTGGAATCCATCCGGAAGCTTCTCCCCGATGGTCTGCTCAATCACACGCGGACCGGCAAAACCAATCAGCGCTCCCGGCTCTGCAAGGATAATATCTCCAAGCATTGCAAAACTTGCGGTCACACCACCGGTTGTCGGATCTGTCAGAACCGGAATATAAAGAAGTCCTGCATCCGAATGCCGTTTTACAGCTGCAGAAGTCTTTGCCATCTGCATCAGGGAAATAATTCCCTCCTGCATACGTGCACCACCGGAACAGCAGAATAAGATCACCGGAAGTTTCTGTTCCGTTGCCTTTTCCATTGCACGTGTAATCCGCTCACCGACTACGTGCCCCATACTTCCCATCATGAAACGGGCATCAATCACACCGAGAACTGTCTTCTCTCCGTTGATTGTACAACTTCCCATGGTTACGCCTTCGTTTAATCCGGTTTTTTCCTGTGTTGCAGCAACTTTTTCTTCGTATTCCGGGAAATTCAGCGGATTTTCGGTCTTAAGATCATTATCCCAGGTTTCAAAAGTTCCTGCATCCGCCACCATACGAATACGGTTTTTGGTGCGGACACGGAAATAATATCCGCACTCATAGCAGACATATTTATTTTTAATGACACGCTGTTTATCCAGTTCTTTTTTGCAGATTTTACAGGTAACGGTCTCTACAACAGGTGCTGCTTCCTTTGCCTCTTCCTGCTTTGGCTCTTCTGCCTGTGTTTTTTCTGGTTCTTCGTTGTGATTTACTTTGATATATTTTTTATTAAAAAACATTGCCTTTCCCCTATCCGATTGCAAATGTCAATTCTGCGGAACATGCCAGTTTTCCATTTACTTTTGCTGTTGCCTGCCCCACACCGATCGGTCCCTTCACCTTGATAATTTCGGTTTCAAGCACCAGAGTATCCCCTGGAACAACTTTCTGCTTGAATTTTGCTTTATTGATTCCTGCAAAATATGCCGTCTTTCCTTTCCATTCCGGCTGCGAAAGAATTGCAACCGCACCGGTCTGTGCCAGTGCTTCCACGATCAGCACGCCCGGCATAACCGGATTTCCCGGAAAATGACCGGCAAAAAACGGTTCATTGAAAGTTACATTTTTCTTTGCTACCGCGCGCACGCCCGGCTCCACTTCTTCCACCGTATCAATCAGCAGAAACGGATGTCTGTGTGGCAGAATTTCCATAATTTCCTGTGTTGTCATACTCATAGCTTCTACTCCTCGTATTTGCGAACCAGAAGACTTGCGTTATGTCCGCCAAATCCAAGAGAGTTTGACAGTGCATAGGTAAATGACTCGTGGGATTCTTCTTTACAGTAGTTCAGATCCATCTCGTCATCCGGTGTCTCATAACCAACTGTACGGTGAATGTATCCCTCTTCCAGCTCTTTGACACAGGTGATAAATTCAACCGCACCTGCGGCACCAAGAAGATGACCGATCATGGACTTTGTAGAATTGATCTTAATGTCCTTTGCATGATCCCCAAACAGTAACTTAATGGCACGGGTCTCAAAAAGATCGTTGTGATGCGTTGCAGTACCATGCGCATTGATGTACGTGATCTCGTTTTTGTCTACCCCCGCATCCTCGATGGCATTCTGCATAGCGCGTGCTGCACCTGCACCGTCTTCGAGTGGGGAAGTAATATGGTAAGCATCTGCAGAACATCCATATCCCACAACTTCTGCATAGATTTTTGCGCCTCTTGCCTTCGCATGCTCAAGTTCCTCAAGAACAACAATGCCGGCACCTTCACCCAATACAAAACCGCTGCGGTTTTTATCGAAAGGAAGGGAACATTTTTCCGGATCATCGGATGGAGAAAGCGCCGTCAGTGCACCGAATCCGGCAATCGCACATGGACATACGGCTGCCTCGGTTCCTCCGGCTACCATGACATCTGCCTCTCCGTACTGAATGCTGCGGAACGCATCACCGATATTATTCGTACCGGTCGCACAGGCAGTTACATCATTGGTACATTTTCCCTGCAATCCCAGCTGGATGGAGACATTTCCTGCTGCCATGTTTGAGATCATCAATGGAACGAAAATCGGATTGACTCTGCCCGGTCCTTTTTCCACAATCTTTGTATACTCGCGCTCGATTGCCTGAAGACTTCCAACACCGCATCCAACGGCTGTACCGCAACGGTAAGCGTCCTCTTTTTCCATATCAAGCCCTGCATCCGCAACGGCTTCTTTGGCTGCTGCTACTGCGTACTGTGCAAACAGTTCCATACGCTTTGCTGCCTTAAAATCCATATGCTCTTTTCCGACAAAACCTTTGACTTCTGCCGCAAGATGTGCTTTATATTCACTTGCATCAAACTTCGTGATAGGACCAAATCCAATCTGTCCGGCATGGATTCCTTTCCAGAATTCTTCCACATTCAGGCCGATCGGCGTGATTGCTCCCATTCCCGTCACAACGACTCTTCTCATTTTCCTTTTCCTTTCTTTCTATCAGGTTCCTTAAATGGCCATACCACCATCTACAGAAAGTATCTGCCCGGTAATATAATCCGACTCCGGTGATGCAAGAAATGCGACTGCATTCGCAATATCCTGTACCTGTCCGGCTCTGCCAAGCGGGATCTGCTTTTTTAATTCTTCCTGGGTCTTTTCCGGCAATACTGCGGTCATCTCTGTCTCTACAAATCCGGGAGCAACCGCATTGACGCAGATTCCTCTGGATGCAAGCTCCCTTGCAACAGATTTTGTCAGACCGATCACGCCCGCCTTGCTTGCTGCATAGTTTGACTGTCCCGCATTTCCAAGGATTCCGGATACCGAAGAAATATTGATAATTTTTCCGGCACGCTGTTTTAACAGATAGCGTGACAGATGACGAATTGTATTGAAAGTTCCCTTCAGGTTGGTATTGATCACAGCATCAAAATCGCTTTCCTTCATGCGCATCAGCAGATCATCCCTTGTAATTCCGGCATTGTTCACCAGAATATCCATATGCTTATATTCTTTGATAAGGGATTCAATCATCTCCTGGCATGCTGTAAAATCAGAGACATTGCAGCGAACACTCACGGCATCTCCTCCGGCCGCTTTGATTGCTGCAACCGTTTCATTAGCAGCATCTTCGGAACCATTGTAGTTCACCACAACAAATGCTCCGCGTTTTGCCAGCTCCAGCGCAATGGCTCTTCCGATTCCCCTGGAAGCACCTGTAACAAGTGCATTTTTACCGGTTAACATATTTATTGAAATCCTCCATTTTGTCGATGTTGCATGTGGTAACATCGCGATTGATCTTTCTCATGAATCCGGAAAGGCTGCGTCCTGGTCCGATCTCCACAAATTCCTCTGCTCCGTCTGCAATCAGGCGCTCAATTGTCTGCTGCCAGCGCACGGAAGAAGAAACCTGACGTACCAGATAATCCTTAACGTCTGCCGGATCTTTGACATAATCTGCAGTCACATTGGTCAGATACGGAATCGTGATCGGCTGAATCGTTACATCTTCGAGTGCCTCCCCGAGTTTCTTTCCTGCTTCTGCTAAAAGTGCAGAATGGAACGGGCCACTGACTTTAAGCGGAACCACGCGCTTTGCTCCAGCTTCCTTGCAGGCATCTCCTGCCTCACCTACAGCATCTGCTGCTCCGGTGATAACGATCTGTCCCGGACAGTTGTAATTTGCAATGGAAACAACTTTGTTTGTTTTTGCAGCGGTTTCCTCACAGATTGCTGCGATCTTTTCCGCATCCAGTCCAAGAATTGCAGACATACCGCCGCCTACCGGATATGCCTGTTCCATATAAATACCGCGCTTGCGGACAACCGCAAATGCATCCCGCATTGTCATCGCTCCGGATGCAATCAGCGCACCATATTCGCCAAGGCTTAAGCCTGCCGTAACGTCGCAGCCAATTCCCGCTGCTTGTAATGCTGTATAAATAGCCGCCTCGGTTGTGAGCATACAGATCTGTGTGTACTCTGTAATGTTCAGCTTATCATTTTCTTCAAAGCAAAGAGCTGCCACATCCAGACCTGTCACTTCATTTGCCAGATCATAAACCGCTTTTGCTTCCGGCATGGCGTCGTAAAACTCTTTTCCCATACCAATATACTGAGATCCCTGTCCAGGGAACATAAATACTCTCTTCACTGTCTTCTCCTATTTCTGTCCCAATAACTTTTCGGCACCACTCATAACATCCCGGATAATTTCCGCACAGGTCTCTTCTTTTTTTACCAGACCCGCAGACTGGCCTGCCATAACGCTGCCGTACATGACATCGCCCTCGACAACTGCTTTGCGCAGTGCTCCGAGTGTCATCTGCTCAAGTTCTTCGAACGGTGCACCTTCTTTTTCTTTCTTTAAGTACTCGCGGGTCATTTTGTTACGAATAACGCGAATCGGATGGCCTGTGGACATGCCGGTCACTTCACTGTCAATATCTTTTGCTTTGACCACGCGCTGCTTGTAATTTTCATGAACCGTGGATTCTTTTGCAACAACAAAACGGGTTCCCATCTGTACTGCCTCTGCGCCAAGCATCATAGCTGCCGCAAATCCACGTCCATCTGCAATTCCACCGGCTGCAATGACCGGAATGGATACCGCATCTACTACCTGTGGTACGAGTGTCATCGTCGTCTGGGCACCGATGTGTCCACCGGACTCCATTCCCTCAGCGACCAGTGCATCCGCACCGCCACGCTCCATCAGCTTTGCCAATGCCACGCTTGCCACAACCGGGATTACTTTGATTTTGGCTTCTTTCCACATGCTCATATATTTGGCCGGATTGCCGGCGCCGGTTGTTACTACCTTAACGCCTTCCTCCACAATTACTTTTGCAATCTCATCCGCTTCCGGATTCATCAGCATGAGATTTACTCCAAACGGCTTGTCGGTTTCTTTTTTTGCTGCCTGAATCTGCTCACGCACCCAGGAAGCCGGTGCTCCACCTGCTCCGATGATGCCAAGTCCGCCGGCATTGGATACCGCACTGACCAGTTCATGTGTTGCGACCCATGCCATACCGCCCTGAATGATCGGATATTCGATTCCCAGAAGCTCTGTCACTCTTGTTTTCATAGCTTATGCCTCAACACCCTTATTTTTCATATAATCAATGACATCCTGAACGGTAAGGATCTTCTCTAAATCCTCAGAAGGAATCTCTACACCGTACTCTTCTTCCAAAGCCATAACCAGTTCAAACAGATCTAAGGAATCTGCCTCAAGATCCTCTTTGAAACGGGACTCTGCGGTGATAGAATCTGCGTCTACGTTTAACTGGTCTGCAATGATTTCTTTTAACTTTTCTAACATAATGGGTTCTCCTTTTACTGTCTTCAATTTTGTTTGATTGTGAAATAGTTTGATCGTCAAACAGTTTCTTAGTCAAAGTATATGCAAAGATAGTTTGATTGTCAAGATATTTTTTCAACAGGGTAATGATAAAAGAGTACAAAAAAGCACAGCAAACACTTTCTTCCTACACGAAAATGTTTGCTGTGCATATGGTTCTGTTTTTTGAACTTATCCGATAATGAGTTGCATTGCCCCGTATATTCCGGCATCATTGCCAAGCTGTGCCAGTTCAAAGCGGGTATCACGACATGCATGGAAGCAGCTTTCCTTAAAGTGCTTCTGGATCGTATCGATTAAAATCTGTCCGGCTTTGGACACACCACCACCGATCACGATAACTTCCGGATTGGTCACGCATGCAATATTCGAAAGGGTTGACCCTAAAATTTCTCCCACTTCATCTACCAGTCCAAGAGCTACTTCATCGCCTTCTTTTGCCACATCAAAAATGTCTTTTGCAGTAATATCTTTATAATCACGAAGCTTTGTCGCATCCTGTGTTTTGGCAAGTTTACGTTTTGCCATGCGTACAATACCAGTCGCAGAAGTATACTGTTCCAGACATCCATACTGCCCACAGTTACAAGGCTCGATCTCATCATGATTTACGGTAATGTGTCCGATTTCTCCGCCTGCACCGTTATATCCGGCAACCACATGTCCGTCCACGATAATTCCACCGCCGACACCGGTACCAAGCGTTACCATGATGACATCTTTACTTCCTTTTCCACCGCCCTGCCACATTTCGCCAAGACCTGCAACGTTCGCATCATTTCCGACTTTTACTTTCAGACCTGTCTGTGCACCGAGTTCCTCCGCAACATTGATCACTCCCCAGCCGAGATTGACACACCCGTTAACAACGCCATCACTCCGCACAGGACCCGGAACACCGATTCCCACACCCTCTACATCACTCTTACTGATTCCTTCCTGCGCCAGTTTGTTATCAATCGCCTGTGCAATATCCGGCAGTACTGCCTTTCCGTTATCGCTGGTATCTGTCTTGATTTCCCATTTGTCAAGAAGCTCTCCGCTTGTCTCAAAAAATCCCATTTTTACGGTGGTTCCTCCCACGTCTACGCCAAATCCATATTTCTTCAATTCCTGATTCCTCCTTGATCTATGTGATATGTATTTTTCTTCTACCCCATGTATCTATATTCTACCATATTCCGGAATTTCTGCCTAGTATCGATAAAAAAAATCAACCGATGTATCCATAAATACACCGGTTGCACTGTTTTATATATGTTTATTGTACGTTTCCACCACCGGTATCTCCACTCTCTCCGGTATCACCGCTATTATCCGTGGTTCCGCTATTGTCCGGTTTATTGGTATTTTCTCCATTTTCCGGCGTATCAGTGTTTCCTCCGCTTTCTCCGGAATCGTTGTCCCCACTATGTTCCGGTTTGGAATTGTTATTCTGATCACCGGCATTGCTGTCGTTATTGTCCGGCTGGTTATCATTTTCGGAGCTTCCGTCCGTTGTATTATCTTTCTGCTGGCTCTCGGAAGTCTGCTGGTCATCCGTCTGGTTTTCTTCTATCTGGTTTTCTTCGCGCATCTTGTCGTGTTCTTCCTCTTCCTGCTTCTGCTGATTTTTAAAATCATCCGAAAGCTGAGCATAAGGAAGGAAATCAAGCGAAGATAATCCCTCGTGGGCCGCAGACATATATGCTTTCCAGATCTGTGCCGGATATGTGCTTCCACTCAGATTGGAAATGGCTTTTGGATAATCACATCCCACCCAGACTGCGGTTGTATAATATCTGGTAAATCCGCAGAACCATCCATCTTTGTGATCGTTTGTTGTACCCGTCTTTCCGGCACACGGCATATCGGCAAGCTTTGCAGAACGTCCGGTTCCACTGTCCATAACGGAGGTCATGATATCCGTCATCATCCGCGCCGCATCCTGCTTATAAACCGTTTTTTCCGTCAGGCTGGACGTATAGACTACATTTTCGTCAGAATCCACAATTGATTTTACACAGGTCGGTTCCCTGTAAAGTCCGTCATTTTCAACCGCTGCATACCCGGATGCCATCTCAAGTGGAGAAACACCTTTGGTAAATCCACCAAGAGATGTGGCGAGGGTATAATCTCCGTCCTTGATCTGTGCAAAATTCATATTTTTTAAATACTGCAGGCCTGCTTTTGGTGTCAGTTCATCATACAGCTGCCAGGCAATCGTATTAATGGAATGTGCAACCGCATATCTGAGCGGAATCTTTCCGGCATATGTATTGTTTGCATTCGACGGTCCGTCTTTTAGTTTATGGTCATCCACAACGGTATCCGGAGTATACCCGCGCTCCAGCTGCGGAGTATATACCAGCAATGGCTTAATCGAACTTCCCGGCTGACGGTAACTCTGGTATGCACGGTTTAACGTATAATTATCCGAATCCTGCTTACGGCCGCCCACGATTGCCACAACATATCCGCTGTTGTTATCAATTGATACTGCTGCCGCCTGCATCTTGTAAGTTCCGTCTTTGGATTTGTCTTTAAATCCTTTCAGGGTATCATCAATGGCAGACTGCAGTTCCTTTTGTTTTTCCATATCAATCGTCGTATAGATTTTGTATCCTCCGGAAAACAGTTTCTTCTGACACGCACTGTAAAGTTCGTCATATGCTTCCCCATAAGACTTCTTTTCCTTATCCGAATCAAAATAATATTTAAACTGGAAACCTTCCTGTTCCATCAGTGCACGGGTTGCGCAGTCATACGTGTAAGTGTCAATCGAACTGTTAATTTTCTCCGTGTCACTCTTTTTAGGCCGGTTCAGTGCAATCTCTTCTTTGGTTGCCTCATAATACTCTTCCTGGGAGATTTTCCCGTCATCCCGCATATTCTTTAAGATCAGATTCCGCCGGGTAATGGTATTGTCCGGGTGTGTCACCGGATCATAATTGGACGGGCGGTTCGGGATCGCACACAGATACGCGGTCTGCGATACATCAAGATCTTTCAGTTCACAGTTAAAATATCCATGACAGGCAGCGTCAATTCCGTAATAGCCGTTTGCAAAATACACGTTATTCAGATAAAATTCCATAATTTTATCCTTACTGTAACGTTTTTCGAGTTCCCACGCAAGAAACATCTGCTTCACCTTGTACTGCCACGTCTGTTTCGGCTGCATATAAATCAGCTTGGCAAGCTGCATGGTAATCGTACTTCCACCCTGCGTACCACCCTGCGATTTTTTCAGTTTCGACATGACTGTGGCTTTGACCGCGCGCACAAGTCCTTTCAGATCCACACCGTTATGCTGGTAAAACTTCTTGTCCTCAATACTGATAATCGCTGCGACAAAATTCTTTGGAATATCCTCGTATTTGACATACTGCGCATTCTTGTCTCCCCTTCGTTCAGAGATCAGTTTTCCGTCTTTATCAAAAACGGAGCAGGTCTGTGAAGGGATAAACGTAGAATCGTCGGAAGCAGATACTTCCTGCACTGCCTCACGGCGCATCTGCTGTATCTGATCCGCATATCCGCCAAAATAGTAGTATCCAAAACCTGCCAGCACAACAAGCATCAGCACGATCTGCAGCTTTATGACAAACCAGAAAAAGCGATGCTGCTTTTTCTTTCTTTTCTTTTTCTTCTTGGTTGACATATACTCTCCTCCATATTTATTTTGGAAACATACATCATACATTTTATCTCTTTTGGACAGTATATGCAAATTATCTTTTTATTAAGATTTTATTATTTTCACTGTTCCATATTTTTCCCCAGAAAATTTGCAGCTGTGGCAGACAATGCTTTCAACAGTCCAAGTGTTTCCTTTTGTCCGCTGTTATCTGCCAGAATCACAGCACCCTGACAGTCTCCATTGCACAGAATACTTGAAAGCACAATTCCCTTCGGAAGGGTTGACATTGTTTTTTTTGTAATGGAGCAGGCCTGTTCTTCTCCTGTTTTCACAACTGTGCTGCGCTTTTCAATCATTTCTTCCATTTCTTCGCTCAGCTGTTCCCCCTCAACTTCCTTTTTCCCGGTTCCCGCTGCTGCGATCACATATTCCCGATCCGTAATGCAGACCAGAGCCTCTGTGGTCTGTGCCAGTGCCTGTGCATAACTTCGTGCAAACTCGCCCAGTTCCCCAACCGGTGAGTATTTTTTGAGCATAATTTCACCCTCCCGGCTTGTAAAAATCTCTAGGGGATCCCCCTCCCGGATGCGCAGTGTCCTGCGAATTTCTTTCGGAACCACAATTCTTCCCAGATCATCGATTCTGCGCACAATTCCAGTTGCTTTCATATGATAAATTTCCTCCTGTTTTCCAGATTACTTTCCATATTCATGTTGTATGGGTAGTATGCCGGAATCCCGGAAAAATTATGCACAGAAAACAAAGCATTTTACTTGAAAAAACGTTCATCCCGTCATACAATAGAATTAGCATTCACTAGGAGAAACGTATTATGGATTATAATGAAAATGAATTTAAGGCCAAGGCCAATATCAAAGCCAGACGCATCTGGCTTGTATTTGCCCTTCTTCTTAGTGCAAACTACGGCACAGATGTATCCCAGGGTGGGTATCCTTCCACAAATTTCATCATTTTTTTAATACTGTGCTGGGTTCCTTTTTTTGCCGGTGATCTTCTTTTGCGCATCAGGGGAAAGGCTGATGACCGCTATCGGTATGCGCTTGTCGTCGGTTACGGTATTTTTTACACGTTCCTGATCTGCACCACCGATTCACCGATTGCCTTTACCTATATTCTTCCGGTTGTCAGTCTTCTGGTTCTTTACAAAGACCGGAAATTTATGGTGGGATGTGCAATCGCCAATATCGCCAGTGTCATTATCAGTGTCATTTATCATCTGGTCGTTCTCGGTCAGAATACTGCAACGGACCAGAAAAATTATCAGCTGCAGATTGCCTGTCTCCTGCTCTGTTATATCGGCTATATCATGTCTATCCGCCATCTCATCGAATCCGATGGTGCCCTGACAAACAGTATCAAAGCCGATTTAAAACGGGTTGTTACAACTGTTGAACAGGTTAAAACCGCCAGCAATACCATCATGGATGGAATCACCGTTGTCCGCGAACTTGCCACGGAAAACAAACATGGTTCTGACATTGTCGTAGACGGAATGAACAAACTGACCGACCATAACGGCCAGCTGCAGTCCCGGACAGCCTCCTCGCAGGAAATGACAGGAGATATTAATTCCCAGGTACAGAATGTTGCTTCCATGATCAATGATATGGTATCCCTGACTGCGGAATCCGGCAAACATGCAAAAACAAGTTCCGTTGATCTGGAGAGTCTGGTACAGACTGCCGGAACGATGGCAGATCTGTCCAATGAGGTAGAACATATTCTGGACGCTTTCAAGGCAGAATTTGAAACCGTAAAACAGGAAACCGGAACCATTGACAGTATTTCCAGCCAGACCAATCTGCTGGCACTTAATGCTTCCATTGAAGCTGCCCGCGCAGGGGAAGCCGGAAAAGGATTCTCCGTCGTTGCAGAACAGATTCGCAAGCTGAGTACCGAAACCAAAGATTCTTCCGGACAGATCAGCGAAGCACTCTCGCGGCTGGATGAAATTTCAGGAAAAATGACTTCTTCCATTGAAGAAACCTTAAAACTTATTCAGGTCACTCTGGAAAAAGTAACCCAGACCGGTGAAAATGTAAATAAAATTACACAGGATTCTTCTCTTCTGGGTGAACACATCCAGACAATTGATTCCGCCATGAAAGAAGTGGAATCTTCCAATCGTCAGCTGGTAGAAAATATGGAACAGGTATCTTCCATCGTGGAAACCATGACCACATGCATCAGTGATTCCGATGAAACAAGCAAACGCATGCTCAGCAAATATGAGGAAAGTGCTTCCAACATCAATAACATAGAAAATGTAATTCAGGAGCTGATGTGTGAACTGGGCATCGGTGGTTTCATGGGTCTGGATGATATTCATGCCGGTATGAAAGCAAAAGTTATTCTTCCAAAACATCTGGAACGCATGGAGTATCACGGAGAAGTCAGATCTGTTGCGGAAAATAGTATTTCCCTGATTTTGTCTGACAATCCACAGTTAAACGGATCCGAAACCTGTAAGGTTCAGGTCACGGTTGACAATGTTCTCTACTGTTGGGATCAGGCGCAGATACAGGCTGACACGGCATCCGGTTCCCATGCCTATGCATTGCAGCTTTCCGCACGTCCGGAAATCAAAAACCGCCGGAAATACCCACGGGCAGATGTGTCCAATCCATGTACCATCACGCTGAAAGATTCCGACACAACGTTCTCCGGTCAGCTTGACAATATCAGTGCCAATGGATTTGCATTTCTGATCCGGGATCCGTTTTTCATGGATCACAAACATGCAGATGTTGCTATCGATATCCAAAATTTTGCCCTTTCGGATCAGTCCCATCTGGAAGGACATGTCATCCGGTGCTCGGATGATGAAGGTGTATATATTGTGGGATGTCAGATGCCGGAAGACAATTATGCAATACGCAATTATGTAGATTCCCTTCTCGGTCAATAAATAAAACAGGGAAAACTTCTATGATTCCATAAAAGTTTTCCCTGTTTTCTTATCATTTAAGCTGTCAGCAAAAGTTTTTCAAACTCTTCTTTGGGAAGCGGTCTCGAATAGTAATATCCCTGAATACTGTCACACTTCATCTGTTTGAGGAAATCCACCTGTTCTTCTCTCTCAACACCTTCTGCCGTAACGCACAATCCAAGTTCCTTTGCAAGTAAAATCGTATGTTCCAGCAATCGTTCCCCACTGAAATCTCCGATGTAATCAATCAGACTTTTGTCAATTTTTAACGTATCGAAACATTTCATGTTCAGTGTTGCAAGGGAAGAATACCCTGATCCAAAATCATCTACAAGCAATGGAAAACCATTGTCATGGAACTTATCTGCCAGCCCCTTGATATTGTCATTGTCAATTGCTGCGCTCTCTGTAATCTCAATCGGAACCAGATGGGTTTTTACTCCGATTTCATCAGCGATCTGCTGATACCGGCTGACCACACTGTCAAAATACAGACTCGCCCTGGACAGATTGATGGATACCGGAATAATCTCCTTTCCCTGTTTCTGCCATTCTAACTGCTGCATACATACTTTTCGGAAAACATACTCATCCAGAACTTTTATCAGTCCGTCTCTCTCAAACAACGGAATGAATTTGCCGGGTGGAATAACATTTCCCTTTTCATCTCTCCAGCGGATCAGACCTTCTGCCCCTACCATCCGCTCTGTTTCCGGATCATATTTCGGCTGATACCACACCTCAAAACAGTTATTTTCCAGAGAATGTTTAAATTCATCCTCCATGGCTTTATCTTCAAGCATGCGGATCGTATCTTCATGGCTGTAAAACTGATAGCTGATATCTTTGCGATCCTTGATCTGATTCTTGGCAAAATTTGCTTCGCTGTATGCCTCTTCCACTTTAGCATCCGGTTTCCACTTCGTCACTCCAAAATAAGGGATCAGCTTCGGAACCTTCAGTCTTTCCGACAATTCTGCCAGTATGGTCCCCAGCTGCTGTAACTGCCGGATCGTCTTCTCCTGATCCTTTCCACTACTGTAAATCACAAAACGGTCTGCATTGATATGTCCTGCCAGATCATCTTTTTCCAGTATCCCCTGAATACACTTCCAGATTCCTTTGAGTGTTTCATCCCCTTTGATAATTCCACAGATCGAATTGATAATTTTAAAGGAGTGGATGTCCATGGACACCAGATATCCCGGTTGCCGGAAATCCCGGATTTTCTTCTTAAAACTTTCGTAATTATTTCCACCGGTTACACTGTCCACATATGCCATGCGCTCAAGTTCCCTCTGTTTTTCGGAACTGATATCGGAAAATCCTGCTACCATCCGGTGCAGCTGTCCTCCATCCGATGTATTTACAAATTTTGCACGGCAGTATTTTACTTTCCCATCCCGCACAATCCGGTAATCATACTGATATGCTTTTTTCAGGCTCAGCTGCTTACGGAGATTTTCAATGGAGGTCTCATACAGCATTGTCTCACGATCTTCGGTAAGGACAACCTTCCCCACATATTCTGCCATGATAGATTCATATCCCGGAATTGCCTTAAGCGTATCATTGAGCACAGAGCGCACTGCGGAGTTCACCTTATATGCATATACCTTATCATGATCCACATCTACATAATATACACTGTTAAAATTGCTTCCAAGTGCCTGAATAATCTCATTCTGGCGTGTGTCTGCCCTGATCTGTTCGATCAGACCCAATACATATTCCGGTTGTTTCTGTGAACCGCCCTGAATCCTACCCATAGAGATCTGATATACCATGTCTTTTCCCGAAGACTGAATCTTTGCACTTACCGTCTTTGCGCCATGGTCAATATCCTGAAACAGTTTTAACAGTTTTTCTTTTTCCATAATTCTGTCCATGAGGATACTATGCTCCAGATCCGCAGCATTCTCCACGATTCCCATGTGACGGGCTGCAAACTCTGATGGTCTGATCCTGTGTTCTTTGGGATAATAGTAAAAAAAATACTTTCCCCATTTTGCCAGAGTCTCCTGAATCTCTGTTGATATATCCCTGCACTTCTTCTGATCGATTTTTTCTACCATAGGCCTGCCTTTCCCTGGTAAACTGTAAATATTGTCTGATTATTTCTGTACAAATATACTATAGCATAAACTATTTTCCTCGTAAAGGTAGTAAATTTTCACAAAAGCACACGAAAAGCGCATGCAACAGAGATGTCACATGCGCTTTCCAACTACACAGCATTCGCTTATGTTCTATTTTATTTTACGGTTTCTACCTTAATCACATTCGTATTTCCTACTTTGCCATTGATCAGACCACCGGTCAGAACAACAGCATCTCCGGTCTGTAATGAAAGTACTTCTTTTGCCTTTTTCATTGCATGGTAGAACATAACTTCCATCGAACTGAATTCCTCGCAGAGAACCGGAGTTACGCCCCAGCTTAAGTTCAGTTTCCGCCATACCTTCTCGGAAGTCGTCATTCCGATGATATCTACCGGACAACGGAAACGGCTGACCATACGTGCGGTAGTTCCGCTGAGTGTACTTGCGACAATACATTTTGCCTGGACATCAACTGCCATCGCACAGGTTGCATGCGAAATAGCATCCTGAATGCTTCTGGTCTCAAAATCAGAAGTGCGGAAACGCTTGGTATATTTGATCTGGGATTCCGTATACTCAGCAATCTCTGCCATGTTGCGCACGGCATCTACCGGATATTTACCGGCAGCTGATTCCCCGGACAGCATGATCGCGGATGATCCATCGTATACCGCATTTGCCACATCGGAAAGCTCTGCACGTGTCGGACGCGGATTGTGAATCATGGACTCGAGCATCTCGGTCGCGGTTATGACACGTTTTCCGAGCATACGGCACTTGCTGATCAGATACTTCTGAACCGCAGGCACTTCCATGCCCGGGATTTCGACTCCGAGATCTCCACGGGCAATCATGACACCATTGGCAATCTCACAGATTTCTTCAATGTGCTCCACACCCGAACGGTTCTCAATCTTTGCAATAATATCAATATCTTCGCCGCCGTTCTCGTCAAGGAATTTACGCATATCCTCGACATCTTTCTTTACGGAGACGAAAGATGCCGCAACGAAATCCACGTCGTTTTTGATACCAAACAGCAGGTCTTTCTTATCCTGCTCACTCAAAAATGCATGATCCATGACCTTGTTCGGAAAATTCATGCTCTTTTTATCCGACACCTCGCCTCCGACAAGAACCTTACAGATGGCATCCGGTGCTTTCAGCTTTTCTACTTCCAGAATAATCAGACCATTGTTGATCAGGACATGATCTCCCACCTTCAGATTGTTGATCAGATTCTTGTAGGTTACGGAAACTCTCTCCTGATTTCCCACAATATCATCCGTTGTCAGTGTAAATGTATCTCCATCTTTTAATGTGATCTTTCCGTTTTCAAAGGTTTTGATCCGGTACTCCGGTCCTTTGGTATCCAGCATGATCGCAATTGGAAGACCTAACGCCTTACGCACTTTTTTGATCGTATCAATCTTCTTCTGATGTTCCTCATGGCTTCCATGGGAAAAGTTTAATCTGGCTACATTCATGCCAGCTTTGCACATCTGTGTCAGTACAGATTCACTCTCACTTGCAGGTCCGATGGTACAAATAATTTTTGTTTTTCTCATAATGCTTGTTCTCCTGTCTCTATCCAAATTTTTGTATCCCCTGAGTTTCATCCTATCACGCACAGACGGGATTTGCGCGGATATACCGCCCGACGATCAGCCGACGCGCCGGTGGAACAAGAAATTTGGGCTTCGAGGTCAGAATTCTCTGTACCAGCAGCCACTGCTGTGTCATATGGCTCACCGGAAGGAAACGAAGCCCGATTCGCCTGACTTGCGGAACAACGGACGTTTTCCCTTCCCTGAGCACTGTCTGGGAAATGCAAAACTCTCCTGCATCATTCAGGTAATCCTCCGCCTGCCGGTTATGCATACTGCTGCTAAGCACATTGACCTTCTGCTGCATTCCACAGGCATCTGCTGCATTCATCTCCACAGGCACCCGAAGCACAAATGCCGCAATGACCACAGCGGAACAGATCAGCACGATATGATGTTTCTTTTTTGTCCGCTTTCGGAAATGTTTATGCATTTGCAATCACATCTGCCAGAGCTTCCATCGCTGGTAGGTCGGACTCTTTCATGGTGGAACGGATCGTTACCATCGGCTCCACAATGGTAATATTTTTCATGGTTTCCAGAATTCCCTTCATCGTTCTTCCGGCCGTCGGTCCCCAGGTACCGTTCTCAATAATACCTACGGTACGGTTCTGGAATGCCTTGGACTGTAAATGATGCAGGAAGTCCTGCATACATGGGAATACACCGCCATCGTAACTTGCTGCTGCAAGAACCATACGGTCATAACGGAACGCATCTTCCACAACTTCTGCCATATCATCACGGGAAAGATCCATGACAGAAACTTTCTCTACTCCTTTGGCACGCAGCATCTCAGCAAATTTCTGTGCTGCTTTTGCAGTATTTCCATGGATCGATGCATATGCTACAAGAACACCCTTATCCTCTGGCTTATAGCTGCTCCAGGTATCATATAATCCAATGTAATAACCAAGGTTTTCTTTTAATACCGGACCATGCAGTGGACAGATCGTCTGGATATCCAGTCCTGCCGCTTTCTTTAACAGTGCCTGTACCGGTGCACCGTATTTTCCTACAATATTAAAGTAATATCTTCTCGCTTCGCAGGCCCATCCTTCCGGATCTTCATAATCCAGTGCACCGAATTTTCCAAATCCGTCTGCCGAGAATAAAATCTTTTCACTGCTCTCGTATGTTACCATAACTTCCGGCCAGTGTACCATCGGTGCCATATAAAAATTCAGCGTATGGGTACCAAGGGACAAAGACTCTCCTTCTGCCACGGTAATTTTATGGTTCTCATCTACCGGAAGCTCGTCAAAAAACTGTGGAAGCATCTGAAATGTCTTGGCATTTCCCACCAGGGTCACTTCCGGGAAAAGCTCTACCAGACGTCCGATACTTCCGGCATGATCCGGCTCCAGATGGGAAACTATCAGATAATCCACTTTCCGTCCGTCTAATGCGGCCAGCAGATTTTTCTCCCACTGCTCCATGCCCCTGGCATCTACCGTATCCATCAAAGCTACCTTTTCATCAAAAATCAGATAAGAATTATAAGATACGCCATGCGGAACCACATACTGGCTCTCGAACAGGTCAATCGTCTTATCATCTACTCCGATATACTTTACTGCTTCTGAAATTGTTACACTCATTTTTTCTCCCTCTCTTTTTGTTTTTATTTATGTATTATGATGCATACATATCATTTTCTTTTTCGCGCTCTAAATCCTCCGGACTCATATAGCGGCGGAACAGACGCTCTAAAATAAAATCAAATACAATCGATGCAACTGCCGGAATTACCACAAGCAGTACCGGTATAATATAAATCGACAGAGCCGATGCAATTAAAATCACCAGCAGCAACAGTGACCATGGCAGATGTCTTACCATCAGCAGGAATGCATTTTTCAACGTCTGTTTTACGGTATTTTCAAATCTTGCAATATATGGGAACAAAAACGCACTCCACATAACAGCAACAGCAATCATAACCAGAAAGAAATAGAAAAATGCGCCCGACATACGACCGGTTTTTAATACCTGATAGGTGATATAGGCATCACAGCCCAGAATAATCATAACGGCCAGCCATATAAGATATGGCAGTGTTGCAGCCTTAAAGTTGTCCCTGAACGCTCCGAAAAAGGTTCTTGTGGTATATCCGCGGTCACCGCGGATGGATTTATGTACCGTGTAATACAACGCGGTGGTCGATGCCCCGATCGTAAAAACCGGAATGCAGCAGATCACCCATAAAATGCTGACCCACACGCAGTCCACAAGTTTTCCCAGCATCTGAAATACAATATTATCCCAATTAAATTTCACGCTTATTCCTCCAGTCGCCCAATAATTTCTTCTGCGATTTCTTCTTTTGTTTTTCTATCCGTAGCTACGAGAATGTCTGCAGCCGCCTCATACTTTGGCCGGCGTGCTTCCATCAGTTCAGAAATGTATGCAACATTCATATGACCGTTTAAAAGTGGACGATCCGTACTGTTTTTTACACGTTCGTATATGGTCTGCGGTGTTGCCGTAAGAAATACGATTCTTCCCCCATCCCGCATGCAGTCTACATTTTCCTGTCGCATTGCCACACCGCCTCCACAGGATACGATTGTCGGCTCCTGCTGATTTAGTGACTGGATCAGTTTTGTCTCAAGCTCCCGGAAATAAAGTTCTCCGTATGTTTCAAAAATTTTGCTGATCGGCATTCCCTGTTCTTTTACGATACGCTCATCCATCTCCACAACCGGATAACCCAGCTTTTGCTTTATCGCACGTGCAATCGTGCTTTTACCGGCTCCCATAAAACCGATCAGGAAAATATTTTTCTTTTCTTTATTCATGAAAAAATTTCTCCTTCACTTCTTCTACCGGCATATCCATACCTGTATATAACCGGAATGCGGCCACTCCCTGCCACAGAAGCATTCCCTTGCCTCCAATGCAGGTACATCCTGCTTCTTTTGCTTCCCGCAACAGTTTTGTCTCTGCCGGATTATAAACCGCATCACATACAACCAATCCCGGGCGAAATGCAGATAAATCTTTTACCACACTCTGGTCATCCATCGGTTTCATACCAACGATCGTCGCATTTGCAAAAATGTCACTGGATGTGATCTCCTCTGTCATCTTTGCCGTATCTGCAATGTCATATACATTGACAACAATTCCCGGCACTGCTTTTCGAATCTTTTCTGCGGTCTGAAGAGTACGCTCAAAAAATGCATCCTTAATATTGAAAATCGTGATCTCTCTGGCTCCATCTAATGCACATTGTACCTGAATGGCTGTCGCAGCTCCGCCACCGCCTGCGACCGTGATCTTTTTTCCTTTAATATCTACGCCATGGTCCTTGAGGTTGTGTACAAAGCCTTCTCCGTCCGTGATATATCCGGTCAATCTGCCGTCATCGTTGACAATTGTGTTTACAGCTCCGATAATCTGTGCTGCCGGAGACAGCTCATCCACATACTTTGCCGCCTCGGTCTTATCCGGCATCGTCACATTGATTCCACGCATATGAAACAGTTTCACCGCGTCAAGTGCTTCTTTTACCTGATCTTCTTTTACATCAAATGCAACATATGCATAATCCAGCCCCAGCTTTGCAAAGCTGTAATTGTACATTGCCGGGGAACCGGAATGTCCTACCGGCGAACCGATCAGTGCAAGTAACCCTGTATGTCCTGAAATTCTTTCTTCCATCTTTTTTCTCCTGTCCTTGTATGTTGGTTATATGATACCATAACTTTTAAATTAAGTACAACAATTCCAGTGGTCTTTGAATAAGTACCTGTGCTCTGTTTTTACGAAGGAACTCCGCATCGCGGAATCCCCACATGACCGAAACACATGGAAGTCCCGTGTTTTCCGCGGTCTGAATATCCACCTCGGAATCACCTACATAAATGGCCTTCTTCGTGTCCGTTTTTAAAATTTTCATGGCTTTTTGTACCATATCGGGTGCCGGTTTTTTTGCCACACCTTCCATCTCACCGATTGCCGTAGTCATATAACCCCGGAAAAAACGTTCATCCAATTCTTTTACTGCCGAGTCCAGCTTATTGGATACAATTGCTGTCTTCACTCCGCGCGCCTTTAATTCAGTCAAAAGATGCATGATATCCGGATATGGTTTTGTATGATCCAGACAATGCTCCCCGTAATATTTTTTAAATTCCGCAAATGTCTCTTCAAACTTCGGGTTTTTCTCCCCATCCGGCACGGCACGCACCATCAGCATGCGCACCCCGTTTCCTACATATCTGCGCACCTGATCCAGCGTACAAGTCGGCATATTCTGTGACTCCAATGCCGCGTTGGTAGCGTTTTTTAAATCTTCCAACGAATATAACAAGGTTCCGTCCAGATCAAAGATCACACTTTTTTGCTCTTCCTGCTCACCGGAATCCCGATAGATTTCTTCAAACAGATCTTTACGCATAATCCGGATATTGTTGATCGTATCACTGCTGTCAACCATGTAATCTCCAACCCGGCCAAGTGTATACTGTTCGTTTTCATCTTTATCCCGGAACAGTTTTACCTTGCGCTCCAGCCTGCGTGCACTAACAATTGTAGTTCCCTTTGGCACGCAGACCTTTGCACATTTCATCGGTTCTACGATGATTCCTTTCTCTACATCTTTGATGGTAGGTTCATACTCTGCATTTCTCAGATCAAACTTCCAATCCGTGTAAATCCGGAATTCTTCCATAAAAGCCTCTTCATTACGAAAGAAACATTCCCCTTTCGGTCCAATGATAAAAACAATTCCTGCTTCCACTGTAGCTTTCATATCTCCCTGCAGAGTCCGCACAGTCACCTGCGTTCCCTCCGCAAAGAGATCCGTTGCCCGGACATATCCCCACGGAACGGAGCGTCTGCAGTACGTCTTTGCATCCTCTGCCTCTATTCTGCAATCCTGTGCATACACAATATCGGTATTTCCCATATAGTCCCGCATACGCTGCTCGATAACAGATTTAATACCCGAAGCTGCCGGCTGTTCATGTCTTCCCTGTGCATCATACTCCATGCGCGGTGCAAAATGATGTTCTTTGCAAAACTTTAAATATTCCTGTGTCATCAATTCCATCGGAATCAGGCCACCCGCTTTTTCCAGATGTCCTCCGCCGGAACCAATTCCTTTGCACAACTCTGCCGCAAGTTCACTCGCCTTGACTTCTTTCACACAGCTTCTCACTGAAAACTTCACACCTTCTGGTTGCAGATTAAATGCCACACAGATATCAATCGCATCCACTTCCAGTACCAGATCGGAAATCAGTCCGAGAATATTCGGATCACACTGCCCCACTTTTACAATCGCGGCACGAAATTCTTCTACATAATCCGTATGAAGAAGTGCTGCTCCAGCAACTTCCAGTTCTTCCAGCGAAAGATTGGCATTGCGGAGTTTCCTCATGATTGCCGGGTCAAAGTTTGCCTCATCACGCAGATCCCGGTCTAGCGGATGTACAATTTCCGTCAAACTTCCGGTATCCGTATATAATCCATAATACAGTGCTGTTGACAACTCACGATTACCCCGTACATCAAATCCTTCTGTTTTGAGCATATTCCAGACCAGTGTCGAGCACGCGCCCAGATTAGAACGCACCTCGGAAAGCTCTGGTAATTCCGTGCAGATCCGGTGATGGTCAATTACAGCAATATGTTCTGCTTCAAACACTGCAGAATTTCCGGAATGGTACTGGCAGTCCACCATCACCAATAACTCTGGTTTGTGCAGATAATCCACATGCTCGATTGGTATTTTCAGATCCCGGATCAGCATCACCAGATTCGTTTTCCGGATCACATTCTGCCCTCCGTAAATCAGACGTGGTTCTTTTCCTTTGGATTTCAAATACAGATAGACCCCAAATCCACATGCAATGGTATCTGCATCCGGATTGTTATGGCACTGTATTACAATATTGTCATACGCTAATAACTCACTCAGTTTCATCTTAATTCCCCTTGCCTGATTGTTCTACTTGCTTTTTAGATTATATGGGAAGAAAAAGCTGCTGCGGTTCTTTTTGTCAAACATCGAATTATATTGCAGCATATGATACTTTTCAATCCATTCTTTTTCTTCTCCCTCGGCCTCATCGATATGCAAATAGCAACCTTTACTTTTGGAATAATAGCCTCTGGAATTGATGGCTGGAACAACCTCCTGCATATC
>OJOH01000506.1_pt1 | contig 25336 bp, 27 predicted proteins | sample 1598201 | NCBI WGS metagenome assembly OJOH01 (sample SAMN03922462, study PRJEB24848) | human gut metagenome | isolation source: stool sample | host: Homo sapiens | place: Germany | collected 2009-11 | reverse complement strand
TCAAAGATATGGCACCGTGGGGACACATGTATGTCAATCCTGGTCTAACAGAGCCTTTTTTAATCCCCGTCTCAGAACAATCATTTAGCGACGGGCGCGGAGCTTTTCGTAGCCTTCGGCGAAGAAGGCGACCGTCGCGGCGTCCGTCGCGGCGGCATCGGTATCGTCGGCAGGGACCACGCCGTGTTCGTCGCTCACCAGGAACAGCGCGCCCTTGAGCTGAGCGGGGATGTCTACGCGCGTGACCGGGATGCCCTTGGTCTGGGCCAGCTGCTCGATGAGCGTCGCCGTGCCGCACAGGCACTCGTCCGCCGGCGCCACAAAGGCCAGCTCGCCGTCGTTGACGGCAGCGAGCAGCTCGGGCGCCACGCCGGTCTCGTCGGCTTCGGAGCGAGCCTCGGCAGAACGGGCACGCAGCGCCTTGGCCGACGTATCGGCCAGCGACTCGTACTCCCCCACCGTCATGGCGGCGTTGCCGTTAACGTCGATCACCAGCATGAGCACGCCGTCGTGGGCGGTGTAGTCGCCCTCGGCAAGTGACCACTCAACGTGCTGCTTGGCCCAGCTGAGCATGTTATGGGTAAGTGGCTCGCCCTGCACCAGACGCTCGGACAGCGCGCGGATGTGACGGTTGAGCATGGGCACCTTTTTGCTGGACATGCGCCAACGGCAGACAAGCGCGGGCTTGTCGAGCGTGAACTTCTCGACTGCCTCCTGATTGGCGCAAAATTCCTCGTACGCACGCTGGTCCTCGGCATTACCAAATAGCTCGGCATCATCAATCTGGGACATGGTTGTACCTTTCGTGTTAGTCATACCGTCCTCTTATACCAAAAAGACGGCCCTCCAAACGGAGCGACCGTCTTTTGCGGAGATTATTTTAGGAGCGAGGCCAGTCCAAGGGACGAGATAACATCCCATTCTCCTCAGTCAACCTAACAGGTCGGCGAGGGTTGCCCAGGTGCCGCAGATTGCCGTGAAAGAGGAGCGACGCGTACTTCGGTACGCGAGCGACGAATGAACGGCAAGGTGCGGTGGCTGGGCAAGCCGCAGCGCCGCTTCCCTACTTAGTGGCGGAAATGCCTGGCACCGGTGAAGACCATAGCAATATTGTGCTCGTTGCAGGCCTGGATGCCCTCGTCGTCGCGCTTGGAGCCGCCGGGCTGAATGATGCAGGTCACGCCGTGCGCGGCAAGCACGTCGACGTTGTCGCGGAACGGGAAGAATGCGTCGCTTGCGCAGGCAAAGCCGCCCTTCTCCACGCCCTCGCGCTCGCAGAAGTCCTCGGCACGCTCGCAGGCCAGCAGCGCAGAATCCACGCGGTTGGGCTGACCCGGGCCCATGCCAATGCCGGCCTTGCCCTTGGAGACCAGGATGGCGTTGGACTTAACGCCCTTGCAGACCTTCCAGGCAAACTCGAGCTCGGCCATCTCGGCGTCGGTGGGCTTGCGGTCGGTGGGGAACGTAAAGGTCGCGGGGTCCTCGGTCACGTGGTCGACTTCCTGCACCAGCATGCCGCCGTCGACGGAGCGCAGCTCCACCTGGGCGCCGTGGTCCACGCCGCCGGTAGCCAGCACGCGCAGGTTGGGGCGCTTAGCCATGCGCTCGAGTGCCTCGGCAGTGTAGCTCGGGGCGATGATGACCTCGACGAACTGCTTGTTCTGATCGGCGAAGTGCTCAACCAGATCAAAGGGAACCTCGCGGTTGCAGGCGATGATGCCGCCAAAGGCGCTCTTGGGATCGCAGGCGAAGGCGCGGTCGTAGGCGGCCGTGATGTCCTCGGCAACGGCGGAACCGCAGGGGTTCTGGTGCTTGAGGATCACGCAGGCCGGCTCGTCGAACTCGCGGACCAGGTTCCAAGCGGCGTCGGCGTCCAGATAGTTGTTGTAGCTGAGCGGCTTGCCCTGGATCTGCTCGGAGCCCACGAGCGGGAACTGCGAGCTCGCGGTGTTCTCGCAGCCCTCGGCAAAGCGGTAGACCGTAGCCTTCTGCTGAGGATTCTCGCCATAGCGCAGGTCGTCGACCTTCTCCAGCGAGATCTCGAGCTTGGCAGAGGTGTCCGCCACGTCGCTTGCCTGGGCGGCAAGCCAACGGGAGATAGCCGTGTCGTAGGCGGCGGTGGTCTGGTAGACCTTCACCTGCAGGCGACGACGGGTGGAAAGCGTGGTGCAGCCACCGGTCTCGCGCATCTCGGCCAGGACGGCGTCGTAGTCGGCCGGGTCGGAAATGACGGTAACGCTCGCGGCGTTCTTAGCGGCAGAGCGCAGCATGGAGGGGCCACCGATGTCGATGTGCTCGATGGCATCCGCGAAGGTAACCTCGGGGTTGGCGACGGTCTTCTCGAACTCGTACAGGTTGACAACGACCAGGTCAATCAGCTTAATGCCGTGCTGGGCGGCCTCCTGCATGTGCTGCTCGGAATCGCGACGGGCAAGCAGCGCGCCGTGAACCTTGGGATGCAGCGTCTTGACGCGGCCGTCCATCATCTCGGGATAGCCCGTGAACTCCTCGATGGGGGTTACGGGAACGCCCGCGTCCTCGATGGCACGAGCCGTGCCGCCCGTAGAGATGATCTCGACGCCAAAGTCGTCAACCAGCGTCCGTGCGAAATCGACGACGCCCGTCTTATCGGTAACCGAGATCAACGCGCGTGCGATCTTCACATCAGATCCCATGCAGTCCTCCTGTCTGGTACGCCGCCGTGCTCTGTGAGTCGGTGATACGTCGATCTGCAGCGCTCGCGCAGCGGCATTGAAAATACTGATTCAATGTAGCGCATCGAGCGCGGCGTTGCACCCCGCAACGCACGGCTGTGCAGAAAAAGCTTCGAGCGGGGGTATGGGCGTGGCACCGGGCGCGGTGAGTTCATGGAACACAGCGGCACCATAATTAGATGCCAACGGCGTGGTAGAACTGTGCTCGATATGCATCCGCAATAGAAAGAGGCACCATGGTCTCGCGGGTTCTCTACCGACCGTTTGATACCGAAGATTTCGACGCCATCGCGCTGATCTTGCAGCAGCTTTGGCACAACAACTCGGATAACGATGAGTACAACCGCCTTGAGGCCGCGTGCGATCTTGCCTACTGCCTTTCGTCATCGACGTTTTCGCAGGTAGCGGTGATTGACGGCGAGGCGCGCGGCATTGCGCTTGCGCGCGCAGGACAGAGCTCCGGCGTCACTATCAACGAACATTGGATGGATACTGAGCGTGCACTGCTGTCGCAGATGCGCGAGCTAGAACCCGAGTCGTGCGCCGAGTATCTCTCGTTTGTGCGCACCACCATTCGAACCAACAACCGCCTGCTCGAGAGCAGCCCGTTGCCACACGACAACGAGGTCACACTGCTTGCCGTGGATCGCGATGTCCACGGCCTGGGCGTTGGCACGGTTCTGCTCGACGCCGCAATCTCGCATCTGTCCTCGCGCGGGGCGACCAGCGCACACCTGTACACCGACTCCAACTGCTCGTGGAAGTTCTACGAGTTGCACGGCTTCAAGCGCACGGCCACGCACCGCGCCAACCGCGAGGAACGCCGCCACGCCATGCCGCGCGAAAGCTTCCTCTACGAACTGGACCTAACCGTCTAGGCCCAGCAGCCATACCTAGTCGTTGGGGACGTTCTTAAATGACTAGTCGTTGGGGACAGTCTTCGTAGGTAGCGCATAAAAAGGGGATGGGCTTTCCCCGACAGCTGTCGAGAAAAGCCCATCCCATAGCTTACGACCGTTAGAACGTTCCGCCGCCGCCTCCGCCGACGCCACCACCGCCGCCGCCCGAGAAGCCGCCGCCTCCGCCGCCGCCCGAGCTATCGGAACTCGAAGCCAGCTCACGGATGCTCTCATGATACACATCGTTAAACGAATCGAGCGGCGACTCGGTACCGTAGTGATGGTAGTACCACCAGTAGCAGGGGTAATTGTCGTAGAAACCGTCGGCCTCGCGCACCTCGGGAGGAACAGCCTCGGCAAGCTGACGCAGGACTTCCTTCGAAACGCCCAGCGCCACGCCCATCACCAGAAGTTTATTCCACAGGACCAGATCGCCGGGGACGGCTTCCTTTAGGCGCGTGAAGTCCTCGAGCCAATGCTTAAGCGCCTTGCAGCGCGCCGCCACCTCGGCGCCCTCCGGCGTAAAGCGGCGGAACGTAAGGCCCACGCCAATACCCACCAGCACAATCGGCACCGAGATAAGCGCGGCGATAATGTTCACCTGTGCGCCGTCGGTAAAGAAAATGGATCCCATGGGAACAAAGGCGATCAGAATACCGAGAACCAGGCAAAACACCATTGCAACGATGCCGTCCGAGGCAACGTACTCGCTATCGGCCAGCTTGCCCTTAACGGTGTTCTGATAGTCCTCGAGCTTGTCGCCCACGGGCGTAGCGTGCTGCTTGACGTAGTGCTGCAGCTCGTCAAACGTGCGCGAGCGATCGCCGTTCTCGTCGGGCTTAGCACCGGCAAAGAAGACCTTGAGCACCATGCGGTCAATGCCCTTGGCCGACTTCCAGCCCGCATCACTCACCGTCACGCGATACGTCTGCTCTTCTTTTTCGCGCCCCAACAGACCCTTCTTGGCCTTGGTCACGGTCACCTGCTCCAGCTTGATCACACGGTCGTCAGTGAGCTTCATGAGCGTGGCGATATATGCCTGATCGGGCACCTCGTTCCAGCTCATAAGGGCCGAAAGCACGGCGGGATGGTCGGCCGAAGGCACATCGCGGAAATATTCGTCCTGGAAAAGCGGCTTGGGCTTGCGGCGGCGCAGCTTGAGCGCAACGATTGTGCCGGTAAAGGCCACCGCCGCGACAATACTTAGCACGGCAAGTGCATTGGCAATCATGCGAGCGTGAGCGCGGCGGGCGTTAGCTTCGTCGGCCCACGCCTTCTCCTCGCTCAGGATTGTCGGCATGCGCTCCTCGCTTGAAGCGGAAAGCCATGGCACCCAGTCGCTGGGGAAGGCGATGCGCGCCTCGGCGAATTCGCCCTGATGCACGCAGGGAATGGTATAGGTGACCATGGGTTCGTCCGCATCGAGCGACACGTCGCCCGTCAGCGGGCCGTGGCCCCATGCACGGAAGTTATCGCCCTTGACGGCCGCCGTCCCGGCAGCAGCATTTGCGAAGTACACTTCCATCTCGACGTCATCGGAATCCGCAGACCAGCCGTCGCCCACAAACTTCCAGTAGAGCTCGGCGGTGTCGGCCCAGTTCATAACCGCACCAGTCATGGTGTAGCTCACGTAATAGATCGCGCTGTCACCGCTCTCGTGGGGGCTGAATACCTTAATCCTTACGCCGTCACCGGTCTGCTCGACCGTGTAGACGCCAGAGTCTCCCTTGTTCGCGCTATCGACTTTGTTAAACGCGGTGTCGTCTTCCTCGACGCTCAGCACATTGACGCCCGCCGCGCCTCCCTGCTGATTGGTGCCCGTATTGATCTCCCAAAACACGCCGTTGATGTCGTCATCGAAATCAAACTGGCGCCCCTCGACAACGGTCAACGACCCATCGGCCTCAACCGTGGCGCCGATGTAGGTTTGGCTCATGGAGTAGCCGTCGGCGTGTGCGGCGGCAGGCAGCAGCAACAACGCAAGCGCGACGAGTGCGCAGACGGAAGCGAATCGCGCGAATAGGCGGCGCTGCCGACAGGTCTTGGCAACGGGGGCGTTCATAGGCACATCCTTTGTCTGTGATACCAACAGCGCCATTGTCCCACGTTTACGGGCGCACATGACGAATATCTAGGCGACCGGAGCGCCAAACGGGATGAAAGTCACGCCCGCCGCCAGCAGCTAGTCATTGGGGACGTTCTTAAATGACTAGCCGTTAGGGACACTCTTTGGCACGGCCTGCGCCAACGATAGATACCATTTCACAGCTCCGTCACAGGTGTAGTGGCTTTGTGTTGCTGCGACGCGCTCTGATTGAGCCCGCGGGCAAGGGGCATAAAACAGTTGAGCGAAAACGGTTTGCCCCTTTGCCGTTCGCTCGAGGATCATGTCCCCCTTTTCCGCGGAAACCCCGGCAGTTGCGAAGAGCTGCCGGGGTTTCTGTCGTCTAAGGTGCCGAGTTAATGGACAGGAATCAAAGCGCCGAGTCTGCGGCCCGCCATACGCAATGCGGGGCTTCGACAACTTACGGACCACAGTGACGTCTCCCCACCGCGCCCCGCGCTATACTCGTCCGCATGGATATCAACGCACGCAACATAGCAACACACGCCGCGGACGCGCCAGCGATGCCGCCCGCCTCTGCCCCCGCGCCCGTCGTGGGCCGTTTTGCGCCGTCGCCCTCGGGCCGCATGCACCTGGGCAACGTGTTCAGTTGCCTGTGCGCGTGGCTTTCGGCCCGCAGCCAGGGCGGCCGCATCGTACTGCGCATCGAGGACCTGGACGATCGCTGCAAGCGCCCGGAACTTGCCGCTCAACTGATTGACGACCTGGCCTGGCTGGGGCTTGAGTGGGACGAAGGCCCCTACTACCAGCACGATCGCCTAGACTTGTACGAGGACGCCCTGCACCAGCTGCAAGACGCCGGCCTCACCTACCCCTGCTTTTGCACGCGCGCCGAACTCCACGCCGCGAGCGCACCGCACGCCAGCGACGGCACGCCCATCTATCGTGGCGCCTGCCGAGGGCTTTCGGCCGAAGAGGTCGCCCGCCGCAGTGCCCTGCGCGCCCCGGCCACGCGCCTGCGCGTGCCCGCCGTCGACGACCTCGCAAACGATGTGGTCGAATTTGTGGACCGCACGTATGGTGCCCAATGCGAGGCGCTCGCCACCGAATGCGGCGACTTTTTGGTGCGTCGCAGCGACGGCGTGTTTGCCTACCAGTTAGCCGTGGTGGTCGATGACGCTGCCATGGGCGTCACCGAGGTCGTGCGCGGATGCGATCTGCTGGGCTCCACGCCCCGCCAAATCTACCTGCAGCATCTGCTGGGACTTCCCACGCCGCACTACGCGCACATTCCGCTGCTCATGTCGCCGGACGGCCGCCGCCTTTCCAAGCGCGACCGCGATCTGGACCTGGGCGAATTACGCGCCCGCTTTGGCACATCCGAGGCACTGCTGGGATGGCTCGCCGGGCAAACAGGCATCGCACCGGACACCACGCCGCGCTCTGCCGAGCAGTTGGTCGAGCACTTTAGCTGGGACGTCATCCGCGCGCACCGGGAGAACATCACTGTAACGGTCGAGTAGCCAGCCACCCCACCCCTACACAACGTCCCAGGGCTGGAGTTCGTCACCCAAGCGAACGATGCAGTCGTAGAGCACGGTGTGGCGTTCGGCCGGGTTGGCATCCCGATGGAAATGCCCGTAGTACCAGCGTTTGTAATCCAAGTGGTCTTCCAGCTCATCGAAAAACGCCGTAAGTCGATCAACCGCGGGGTAATTCCAGCCGGGTGCCGGATAAAGCGTGGGCGAAAGCATGCGCGTGGAGCAGGTGTGGGTGATCACGTAGTCGACCTTCCAGCCCACGCTGTCGAGCTTTGCCCGCGCCTCCTCAAAGTTGCGCTCGTCCGGCAGCTCCTGCGGCCACCAGCTGGAATAGGGAATGCGGTATTCTTTGTCCACGCTCGTGGCACCGCCCATGGTAAAGATCGTTGAGCCGTCGAGCTCAAAAACCTCGCCGCGCGTCAGGCGCCGTATGGGAGAGGTATCCGACAGGCGCTGCGTCAGCCCACCGTGCCACAACTCCATGGGTCGCTCCGCCCAGTGATCGAAACGCTCGTGGTTGCCGTCGACAAACAGCACGGTATAGGGGCGCGACTCCAGCCAGGCGATATCGACGCATTCCTCGGCAGAGAAATCCCACGGAAAGCCAAAGTCGCCGGCGACAATCAGATAATCGTCGCTCGTCAGGCTATCCCCAAGCTCCCAATCGCGCAGCTTTTGCATGTCGAGGCCGCCGTGAATATCGCCCGTCACATAGACCGTCATCGGATCACCACTTCGCTGTAAGTCGCTAGACCGCATTCTGCACGATCACTAAGCCAACCGTTCCAGCCCTTCCATCCTTAGGGCTTACTCCTCGTTCTTCCATCCAAACGGGTCAAGCACCCAAAAAACCAGATCGAGCACGCCGCCGGTCATCATGGCGGCGGCAAGGGCCATGCAAACGTGCAGAGAGACGGCACTTCTGAGCACGTCGAATGGCCCCAGAACAGCCAGCAGCGCAACCGCTGCGCCGACAAGACACAACGCGAAGCACGGCCCCGCGTCCTTGACGCACTTCTTTGCGAGATGCTTGGTGTTGTCACTCATCAATATCGAACTCCTTAGAGGGTCGTCGTTCAGATGCATGCCGCCGCGGCAGAGCAGGGCGGCAGGGAAAGTATCACATGTCGTGCGGACATCAATGGAGAAACCGCCTGCTCGACCAACCCTTGACGCCGTTTTGCACCGGCACCCCATCCTCTGCTATCGAGGTCTAATACTTTTCCGCGAAGTGAACGTGTGCTTTTGGACCCCTGGTACATCCGCATTTTTCAACGGCATAAACGCAGGATTATGGCATCAAAACCGCAGGAAACGGCACCTCTAAAGTGTCGATGCTTCGGGGGTCCGTTTTCACTCGTTCACTTCTCGGGAAAGTATTAGACCTCGCCATCAGCTGTCCCAAAGATCAGACCGCCCCTCCTTCACGCCCCGCAAAACCTGCCTTTTCTGCCCTTCCCCACCGCCACCCAAAAACTCATCCAACATTAATCTTGGCTCAAGAATCGCTTAATCTATAACCTGCACTATAAAGTTCGACCAAGGGCGGGGCGACGCCGCGCAACGCAGACCGCCGAACGCAACGCTCGCGCCCGGGCAGATCGCCCGACATCGCGCCCATCGAACGAAAGGACAGGTCATGGACGACCTCGAAAAAGTTGAAACCATCCGCACCAAGTGCAACGTGAGCTACACCGATGCCAAGGCCGTGCTCGACGCCGCCGACGGCAACGTTTTGGACGCCATCATTTGGCTCGAGTCGCAAGGCAAGACCCAGACCACATCGGCGCACGCCGCCACCGAGTCCGCGCCGGTCGACGAGCCCTCGGCCGAGATGGTCGCCGCGCAGGCCGCCTACGAGAAGTCGAGCGAAAAGACCGATTTCTCCAAGAAGATGGACAGCGTGTGGGAGTACCTCAAAAAGCTCTTCCGCCTGAGCCTGGACACCAAGTTTATCGCCACGCGCCGCGATGCGATCATCCTCAACATTCCCATCCTGATCCCCATCGTCGCGCTGTTTGCCTGGGGCGCCACGATATGGCTGATGCTGATTGGCCTGTTCTTTGATATGCGTTACCGTATCGACAGCGACGGTGACGTGCCCGGCAGCATCAACAACCTTATGAATCACGCTGCCGATGCCGCGGACGACATCAAACAAAATCTGAACGACGACAAGTAATCGCAGACGGGGGCACGCATGGCACGGATCCTGATCGTAGAGGACGAGGAGAAAATCGCCCGCTTTGTGACGCTCGAACTGGAGCACGAGGGCTACCAGGTGGAGCACGCCGCCGACGGCCGCACCGCCGTGGACCTGGCGCTGAAGCGCGACTACGATTTGATTCTGCTCGATGTGCTGCTGCCGCAGCTCAACGGCATGGAGGTCTTGCGGCGTGTCCGCAAGCACAAGGACGTGCCGGTGATCATGGTCACCGCGCGCGATGCCGTGATGGATAAGGTTGCCGGGCTCGATGCCGGCGCCGATGACTATCTGACCAAGCCGTTTGCGATTGAGGAGCTGTTCGCACGGATCCGCGTGGCGTTGAAGCGCTCGGAGGCCGTGCGGGCGGCTTCGGGCGTTGGCGGCGTTGGGGCCGGGACGGGCGCTACGGGCGCCGCTGCGATACCCCCGGCTGGCGACTCGACCCAGGCATCCGCCTCGCCCTCCCCCGCCGCGCTCACCGTGAGTTCGGTCGCGCTCGATCCCGACCGCCGCGAAGTCACGGTCGGCGGCTCGCCCATCGCGCTCACTGCCCGCGAGTTCGACGTCCTCGCCCTGCTTATGGCGCACGCCGGCACCGTGCTCACGCGCGAGCGCATCGCGCACGAGGCGCTGGGCTACGAATACGTGGGCGACACCAACAACGTCGACGTGCACATCGCGCACCTGCGCGCCAAGATCGAGGACGCCGGCGGCGCCCGCATCATCCAGACCGTGCGTGGGGTGGGCTATGTCTGCCGCGCGTAACGCCGAGGCCAAGCGCGTCACATCCATCGCCCGCGCCATCAACTGGAGCTATATGTGGCGCCGCTTGATGAGCTACGTCTGGCTCGATCTGCTGCTGATGGTGATTGCGGCGGCGATCCTCGTCTATGGATACAACCAGATGCTGCCCGACGGCGCGTTTACCGCAGGATGGATCCCCGGCGTCGCCGTTCACGGCATGTCGCTGGCGCCTGCGCGCGGCTGGGACCTGGCAACGCTCACCTATACCGTCGAGCTTGCGCGTACCACCAAGACTTTCCCCCTCGCGCAGGACCTCGTCGCGCTATGGCCTCTCTACCTTGTCGTTGTGGGTTGGCAGGTCATCAGCGTGCTCGACATGCTCGGCGGCGCCCGTCGCGTGCGCCGCACCATGGCACCGCTCAACGACCTGGCCTTGCGCGTGGACGAGCTCGGCCGTATGCAGCTCTCCGGCGGCAAGATGGAAACACTGGAGCAGGCCATCGAGCGCGCAAGCGTCGACTCGCCGAGCGTCACTACCGGCGACGCCGACCTGGCAAGCATCGAGGTTGCACTCAACCGCCTACTGCGCCAGATGCAAGAGGCCAAACTGCAGCAAATGCGCTTTGTCAACGATGCGAGCCACGAGCTGCGCACGCCCATCGCGGTGATTCAGGGCTACGTAAACATGCTCGACCGCTGGGGCAAAGACGACCCGGACGTGCTGGCAGAATCCATCGCGTCCCTCAAGGCCGAAAGCGAGCACATGCAGGAGCTCGTGGAGCAGCTGCTGTTTTTGGCGCGCGGCGATGCCGGACGCACGGTCCTGCGGCGTGCGGATACCAACCTGGCCGCACTGGTCGGCGAGGTATGCGAGGAATCGCAGATGATCGATACCGCGCACACGTATCAGCTGGCATACGACGCCGCGCTTGTCAGCGACCCGCGCTGCGATGCGCCCGTCGACGTGGCGCTCGTGAAGCAAGCCCTGCGTGTGATCGTGCAAAACGCCGCCAAGTACTCGGATGCGGGAACGACCGTCACATTTGGCATAACGCCGGATGCGGGCGCGGGCACAATCGACATAAGTGTTGAGGACGAGGGCATCGGCATGAACCAGGAATCCGCAGCTCACGCGTTTGAACGGTTCTACCGCGCCGACAACGCACGCGATGCCGGCGCGCAGGGCTCGGGTCTGGGGCTTGCCATTGCCAAGTGGATCGTCGATAGCCATGGCGGCGTCATCGGCGTGACCTCGGTCGAGGGCGTCGGCAGCCGCTTTACGATTCACCTGCCGCGGTAGGAAGCCCCTCGGCATAAATAAAGGGATAGGGCCACGCGGCCCTATCCCTTTTTGCTAGCTATGGCAGCTTGTGCGCTACTCGCGGCACAGATGCACGGCGAAGCCGGCGAACTCGCGCTTAAAGTACACGAGCTTGGTGCCGCCGTCGGGCAGCAGCACGCGCGACTCCTCGTTGACCTCGAGCCCGCGCTCGGCAAACCACTTCTCAGCTGCATCGATGTCGTTAACGGCAAAGCCGATGTGGCCCTTGGTGCCACGACCGTTCTGCTTCATGATCTCGACCAGCGAATCGTTAAAGTACGAAACCGGGGTCTCGATGACGGGCAAGCCCATCATCGTCGAGAACAGCTCCGCGATCTCCAGGGCGTCTGCCGGGTCGGCGGCGTTAATGCCCACATGGGCAACGCGCATGCCAAAGAGCTCGACCGGGTTGGCGTTCTGCTCACTCATACAGGCAGTGCCTACTGAGCCATGACGTCGAGAACGGCCTTCTCGGCAGCGACGCGGTTCATGCCGGTCATGAAGGGCACGCCGCTCACGTACGGGCAGGTGAGGCCTTCGGGGGCAACGGTGGTGGCGATCAGCAGGTCGGCGCCCTCGTCGCAGTAGTCCTTGGCCTCGGAGATGGCGCACTGCACGATCTCGTACTTGTCGGCGTAACCGTTGGCGTCGAGCAAGGTGGCGACCTTCTGGGCAACGAGCGTGGAAGTAGCAGCGCCAGCACCGCAAGCCAAAACGATCTTCTTCATAGGTAATGTCTCCCTTCATGGTTTACTTTAGGTAAGTGTACCGCAGCGAGCGATGGCGCTCGGCCTCGATGCACTTTTATGCCAGTTTGCTTGCGCGCTGCGTATAATACATCTAGTACGTGTTGTCATACCGCTCGCTTTATGAGCGACTAAGGACCCCAATATGCCCGATTCCCGCACCCTCTGGACCGCCGTCGTTATCATCTGCATCGCCGTGTCGGTGTTCTTTAGCGTCAAAAAACGCACCACGTTCAAGCGTCTGCAGCAGCTTATGGCTGCCAAGCAGTGGGACGAGTTCGATCGTTTGCTCGACGGCAAACTCACCAGCATGCTGTACCCGCGCTACAACCGCGACTACCTGCGTCTGAACTCCTATCTGCTGCGCGAGGACCACGAGCGCGCCAGCGAGATGTTCGACCTGCTGCTGGGACTCAATCTCCCCAAGATGCAGCGCGTCGACCTGGTGATTAAGGCCTTTAACTACTATGTTGGCCAGGAGGACCGCAAAAAGTCCAAGGAGCTTCTGCACGAGATCAAGGGCTTTGAGGGCGGTCAGGCCGAGGCGGTCGCGCACGAGTGCCAGCTGATGTACGACACGATGATCCTCAAGCGCCACAACGACATTCCCGAGCTGGAGCGCATGCTCGAGGATGCCGGTGACGACAAGGTCAAGAGCTGCCGCCTGGAATACCTGTTGGCCCTGCAGTACAAGAACAAAGGCGACGAAGCCAAGTTCCAAGAGTTCCTGGAGAAGTCAGGCCAACACTCGATGGCCGTCAACGCGTAACGGACGGCTTGTGCTAGACTTCTAGTCTCACGGGGGCGTGGCGGAATTGGCATACGCAGGAGACTTAAAATCTCTCGCCGCAAGGATTGTGGGTTCGAGTCCCACCGCCCCTACCATGTGATTGCTTGCGAGCCCGTGTTCCCCAGGGATGCGGGCTCGCTTCTTTTAGATGCCGGTGAGACTCGAACCCGCGAGGGGGCGAGCGTTAAGCGGACGCGCAGCGTCCGTAGCGAGCCGGCGAGGGCGCCGACAGGCGGCCGAAGCCGGTGCGTATTTGCGCAGCAAATGCGCGGACGTCCCACCGCCCCTACCACGTATTGTTTGCGAGCCCGTGTCCCCCAGGGATGCGGGCTCGTTTCTTTTACACGCCGGCGGGGCTATAAGTTGCGGTGGAATAGATCCTGTTTATACCGTTTACCAGCTTATTTAGGAACTATTTCACCGCAACTCAGAGGAAGACGGTTAAAGAGCACTCAGGCTCGGGGTCCAGGCGATGGTGGGGGTCGCGCCGTCGAGAGTCTCGTTGATGGTGGCGGCCATGCCAGCGAGTAGGCTGTTCTCGCTTACGGTGAGCGTCTTGTAGCCGCCGGCTCGCATGAGCTCGCGAATCACCACGGCGCCGGCCAGAATCACGCCCGCGCGTTTGGGCTGTACACCCGGTAGCGCGGCGATACCTTCCACATCCAGCGTAGACATACGATCGATGGCGGCCGAGACCTGCTCCAGCGACAGCTCGCGTAGGTGTACAAAGCTCGAATCGTACGGTTCCAGCTCGTGGACCAGCGCCACCAGCGTAGTCACCGTGCCACCCACCGCGACCAAGCGTTCGGCGCGCTCAAAGTCGACAGGTAGGCCCTCAAAGTAAGCCCCGAACTGCTCGCCCGCCCATGCGCCAGCGGCGGCAAGTTCACTGTCCGTTGGCGGCAGCGCAGAGAAAAACCGCTCGGTCACGCGACGGCAACCGATGTCCAGCGAACGCGTTCCCTCCAGCGCAAAGACCCCGCGCTCCGGCGCGTACACGCCCGTCGCGAGCTCCGTAGAGCCGCCGCCCGAATCGGCGACGATAATGCGTTCACCGGCAAAGTCGTGCGCCACGCCAAAAAATGTCAGGCGTGCCTCGACCTCGCCCGGAATCACCTGCGGTTCGAGCCCCAGCCCGCGCAGGCCGTCCAGCAGCAATGCGGCGTTGGACGCATCGCGCGCGGCACTCGTGCAGGTGGTGCAGATGCACGCGGCGCCAAAGTCGCGCGCCTCGTCCACAAACATGCGGCATGCGGCGAGTACGCGCTCAACGGCCGCCTCGCAAAAGCGGCCCGTCGCGTCGACGCCCTCGCCCAGATCGGTAATCTCGGTATGCTTGGACGATTCCACGATCGCCCCGGCCTCGACCTGCGCCAGCACCAGTCGCGACGACACCGTTCCCAGGTCGATCGCGGCCACCTTATATCGTTTGCAATCTGCCATTGCGGCCCCCCTCCGGGCGCTACTCGCCTACTCGCCGCTGGACGCGACCGTCTGACCCTCGACGCCGTTAAATCCAAACAGCATGTCGAGCGTCTGAATGTACCACGGCGCGTCCTTGCCGACTTCTTCGATCTCCTTGGCCACCTCGCTGGCCTTCTTGGCGTTCGACGACTTCTTTTCAGCCGACGACGAGTCCGAATCATCGTCCAGGCCCAAGACATCAATCCTAGTCTCGCCGGGCATCACCAAGCCCAGGTCCTCGGATGCCGCATCCTTGATACCCTCCTCCGAGAGCAGCTTGTCGACGCTTTTTTGCAGCCCATCATTGTATTGCTGGCGAATCTCGACCTGCTTGGTCAAGATATCGCTCGAACGCTTTGCCACGTACAGGTCGCGCACGGGGAAATACAGGCTCACGAGCACCAGGGCAACGACGATGCCGATGAATAGCCCTCGCTGAGGACCGTGGGTAAAGTCGTAGATCGCCTTGACCACCGCGTTGTCGTTGGCGTAGTGCATAAAGTCCGAGCCCGAAAAACGGTTCGAGGGCCTGCTCGACCTATCGTGCGTTTGAGCCGACGAGCGCTGAGCATGCGACGAACGTGCCGGGCGCACTGGTCCATCTGTCGAAGTATTCACTTGAGCATTGGGGCGCGAGGTACTTGTCGGGCGCTGCATGGAGCGGTCGGCGCCAGCGTAGGCGGACCCACCGAGCTGCACCGTGCGCGCACGACGAGGTGACGGCTCACGCGAACCGGCGGAATAGTACCTGTTGTCGTAAATCTGATCCATGTGCGCCTTGTGCGGTTGAGGTTTGTTTGCGCTAAGTATTCTAGTTATAGCACGAGCGCGCGCACCGCCTTCGCCAGCCTTTGCTCGACATAAAAAAGGCGCTGAGCCGTATGGCCCAGCGCCCATAGCGCTTTGCGGCATCCAGCCAAGGCGAGGCGGAACCGAGTCAGCCTCCCCCTCGCCAAATTTGCCCGTTTAGCGAATGTTGTAGAACGCGGCCTTGCCGGCGTAGCGCGCGCTACCCTCGAGCTCGTCCTCGATGCGGATGAGCTGGTTGTACTTGGCGATACGGTCGCTGCGGCACGGGGCGCCCGACTTGATCTGGCCGGCGTTGACGCCCACGACCAGGTCGGCGATCGTGGAGTCCTCGGTCTCGCCGGAACGGTGGCTCACGATGCAAGCGTAGCCGGCCTCCTTGGCGGTCTCGATGGCCTCGAGTGACTCGGTAAGCGTGCCGATCTGGTTGACCTTGACCAGGATCGCGTTGGCGGCACCCAGCTCGATGCCCTTCTTGAGGCGCTCGGTGTTGGTGACGAACAGGTCGTCGCCCACCAGCTGCACCTTGTTGCCAATGCGACGGGTAAGCTCGACCCAGCCGTCCCAGTCCTCCTCGGCCATGCCGTCCTCGATGGAGATGATGGGATAGGTGTCGACGAGCTTCTCCCAGTAATCGACCATCTGAGCGCTCGTGTACTCCACGCCCTCGCCCTTGAGCTCGTACATGCCGGTCTCGGCGTTGTAGAACTCGGTCGAGGCCGGGTCCATGGCGTACATGAAGTCGACGCCGGGCTTAAAGCCGGCCTTCTCCACGGCCTTGGTGATGTACTCGAACGGCTCGGCATTGGTCTTGAGGTTGGGGGCAAAGCCGCCCTCGTCGCCCACGCCGCCGCCCAGGCCGGCCTCGTGCAGCACGCCCTTGAGGGTGTGGTAGACCTCGGCGCACCAACGCAGGCCCTCGGCAAAGCTCGGGGCGCCCACCGGCATGATCATGAACTCCTGGAAGTCGACGTTATTGTCGGCATGCACACCGCCGTTGAGGATGTTCATCATGGGCGTGGGCAGCAGGTGGGCATTGACGCCGCCCAGATACTGGTACAGCGACAGGCCCGCCGACTCGGCAGCGGCGCGGGCAACGGCCAGCGACACGCCCAGGATGGCGTTGGCACCGAGCTTGGTCTTGTTGGGGGTACCGTCCGCGGCAATCAGCGCGGCATCGACGGCGCGCTGATCGAAAGCGTCGAGGCCCACGACGGCGTTAGCGCACTCGTTGTTGACGTGCTCGACGGCCTGCGAAACGCCCTTGCCCAGGTAGCGGCCCTTGTCGCCATCGCGCAGCTCGCAGGCCTCAAAGGCGCCGGTCGAAGCACCCGAAGGCACCATCGCGCGGCCAAAGCTGCCGTCCTCGAGCACGACCTCGACCTCGACGGTGGGATTGCCGCGGCTGTCGAGCACCTCGCGACCGTAGACGTCCAAAATATCGCTCATGTTGTCTCCCTCTCACTTGGAAACGGATTGAATGCTTGGCGACACGGCTTGCACGCTGCAGCGGCGCGCAGGTTCATAAGTTAGCCTTGTCGCACTTTTTGCATTATGCCCTAAGTTAGCCAAGGGATACAATCTTTTTATAAAAATAATGGGAGCAATGGGACAAGTCCGTCCCGTCGCTCCCGCGGTTATTACTCCCCTGCCTTTGCGACATCCCAGAGGTCGTTGAGGCCATGGGTCGAAAGCTCGGCAAGATCCACGTGGGCATCGGCCGCCATCTGCTCCATTGCGGCCCAGCGGCGACGGAACTTGGCCGTGCTCGCGCGCAGGGCGCTCTCGGCGTCAATCCCCTCTTTGCGCGCAACGTTGACTAGGGCAAAGAGCAAGTCGCCAAACTCCATCTCGCGCTCGGGCGAGCCGGGCTCCTCGGCCTCAAACTCGGCACGCTCCTCGGCAACCTCGTCCCAAACATCCTGGACCGTCTCCCACTCAAAGCCCACGGCAGCCGCCTTGCGTGACACCTTCTGAGCCTGCATCAGCGCCGGCAGATGCGTGGGCACGCCGTCGAGCAGGCCCTCGGGCGCAGCCTCACCCGCCGCTACGGCCTTGTCCTTGGCGGCCTTCTCGGCAAGCTTAACCTCGTCCCAAATCTTTAGCACCTCGTCGGAGTTGTCGGCATCCGCATCGCCAAACACGTGTGGGTGACGACGGATGAGCTTGGCGTCGATATCGCGCGCCACGTCGGCCAGCGTAAACTCTCCGGCGTCCGCCGCGATCTGCGCATGCAACACTACCTGCATGAGCACGTCGCCCAGCTCCTCGCGCAGATGCGCCGCGTCGTCGGCCTCGATGCAGTCGAGCGCCTCGTAGGCCTCCTCAATCATGTTCTTGCCGATGCTCTGATGTGTCTGCTCGCGATCCCACGGGCAGCCATCGGGCTGACGCAAGCGCCAGATGGTCTGTACCAGATGTTGAAGCTCGGCCGACGCATCGACCAGCGTGGACAGATCGCGCGAGCCCTCGGCATTTTGCTGAGCCATGTGCTGCGCCATGGTTATTCCTCCTCCAGGATCACGTGACGGAACACGCCGCCCTCGTAGATGCCGTAGCTGTGCGTTCCGTCCTTGGGAATGCTCACGCTGCCGGGGTTGAAGAGCCACAGGCCCGGGTGCGCGGCGCTTTCTTCGTTAACCTTGATGTGCGTGTGGCCGTAGACGAGCGCGGAGCCCTCGGGCAGCGCGGGCGCGTGGTCAACGCTGTTGTGCACGCCGGCGCCAAAGACGTGGCCGTGCGTCAGGAACAGCTCGCGGCCGGTCTCGTCGAACAGGGTGGCGTAGTCGGCCATGACGGGGAAATCGAGCACCATCTGGTCGACCTCGGCGTCGCAGTTGCCGCGCACCGCGATGATGCGGTCGGCCAGGGCGTTGAGCAGCGGAATCACGCGCTTGGGGGCGTAATCGCGCGGCAGGTCGTTACGCGGTCCGTGGTAGAGCAGGTCGCCCAGTAGCACGATGCGGTCGGGCTGCTCGGATTCGATAGCGGTGCAGAGGCGCTCGGCCCAATATGCCGAGCCGTGGATGTCAGAGGCGATGAGGTATTTCATGGGAAGATCCTTTCGAATGGGGTTGATATGGCTGGGCGCAGAATGTCGCCACCAGCCGCGTTACTCAAATCGCAGTGCCGCGCTCTGGGCCGCCTGCATCACGCGTTGGAGCGGCACATTGTGCTCGCGGGCAAGGCGGGCGCAGTCCTCGTACTCGGGCGCCGCGCGCTCACTGCCGTCGGGTAGGGTGGCCACCTTGACGGATACCTCGCCCCATGGCGTCGTTACGCGCTCAAAGCGGCGTGGCAGGCAAACGCGCTCCATGACCTGGCGACGAATGCCGTTGGTCGTGGTTTCCAAAAAGATAATCGTCTGCAGGCGTTCGATATCCTCGTGCGAGCAGATCACCTGCAGCTGCCAACCGGGGCGGCCTTTTTTGCAGTAGAGGGGCAGCCAGTGCACCTCGCGCGCACCCGCCTCGCGCAGGCGGTCGGCAGCGTAGGCGAGCACCTCGGGCGATGCGTCGTCGATATCGCATTCCAACTTGACGATGGTTTCGGGTGCATCGGTCTCGCGGGACAGCGGGGATGTGCTATCGCATGGCATACGGTCCGACTCCTTTCCGCACGGGCTCGTTTTGTTCATCCAAACGCTAGCACATCGGACGTGGCACAGGCGTGACTTTCGTCCGTCGCCGCCCTCGCCCCTATCCAAACATGTACATCAGCCTCCAAACATGTCATTTTCTGCAGCTTTTGGAGGCTGATGTACATGTTTTGAGAGCGCAAGCGAGGCCGCGCCGCGCACCGCACAGCCTTTCCAATCGATTTCGAGCTCCGGCGTGCCCGGCGTGTTAAAAGCTACACCATTACAATGGAGCGGATTCGCTTGACGCAAAGGAGCTGCCATGTCTGCTTGCCCGATGGTCGATTGCCATACCCACACCTCGTTTTCGGACGGACATGCCTCGTTTGAGGACAACGTCCGTGCCGCTGCTGCGGCCGGCTGCCGCGTCATGGTCTCGACCGATCACCTCACCCTGCCCGCCAGCATGGACGCCAACTGCGAAGTACAGGTTGTCGAGGGTGACCTGACGGCACATCGTCTGGCCTTTGAGGACGCCCGCAAACTCGCCGCGCAGATCGCTCCGGAGCTCACCTTTATCTACGGTTTTGAATGCGATTGGTACGAGGGTTGCGAGCCCTTGGTAGAGCGCTGGTCCCAGGGCGCCGTCGTACGCCTTGGCAGCGTGCATTGGATTGGCAACCCAGGCGATATCATGACCGGTGCCGCGGGTACGGCGAAAACGGAAAACGTCGCTCGCCCCGATACACCCGATTCCCTTTGCGGTTGGATCGACGACGACACCGACCTGCACGTTTGGGAAAACCTGGGCGTGCGCGGCGTGTGGGAGCGCTACGTCGACGACTGGTGCCGCGCCTGCGAAAGCCCACTTAACTTTGATGTGATGGCTCATCCCGACCTGGTCATGCGCTTTTCGAAGGAAGGCTTTGCGCCCGACTTTGACCCCGCACCGTTTTGGCAGCAGATGGCCGAGTGCGCGCACGATACGGGTCGCCGCGTTGAGGTCTCGACCGCCGCACCCCGCAAGGGCCTCGACGACTACTATCCCGCGACTGGGCTGTTGCGTTGCTTCGCCCACGCCGAGGTACCGATTACCTTTGGCTCGGACGCGCACCGCGCCTGCGACATCTGCTGGAACATCCGCGAGGCCCAGGCCCACGCCTACGACTGCGGTTATCGAACCTTCGATATCCCCCACCCCACCGGCGAATGGCAACCCACGCCCCTCGCCTAACTAGTCGTTTAAGAACGTCCCCAATGACTAGTGGCGGCGGGCGTTGAGTTCGCCGGCTAGCTCGTCGAGGGTGATGCCGTAGCGCTCGAGCGTCACGAGCAGGTGGTAGACCAGGTCGCCGGCCTCGTAGCGGATGTGATCGTGATCGTTATCCTTGCAGGCCATGATCACCTCGCTCGCCTCCTCGGCAAGCTTCTTGAGCAGCTCGTCCTCGACGTCGGTCAACAGACGAGCGGTATAGCTCTCCTGCGGCGATGCATCACGACGACCGTGAATCACCTCGGCGAGCCCCGTCAGCGTCTCACCGATATTTCCATCCTGAACGTTTGCGGTGCGCACACCCATAGTTCAATCCTTTCTGGTTGGCCGAGCGTCTAATCGAGCGCCCGCCCTACGCGAGTTTCTTAAAGAAGCAGGTACGGTTGCCGGTATGGCAGGCCGGACCCGGCGAGTCAACCTTGACCAGCAGCGTATCGCTATCGCAGTCGGCCCAAAGCTCCTTGACCTCCTGCATGTTGCCACTCGTCGCGCCCTTGTTCCAGAGCTCCTGACGGCTGCGGCTCCAAAACCACGTGGTACCGGTCTTGAGCGTCAGCCCCACCGATTCCTCGTTCATCCAAGCAACCATAAGCACCTCGCCGGTGTCATATTGCTGAACCACACAAGGAATCAGCCCGTGGGCGTCGTACGTAAGTTTTGAAGGATCGGTTATCTCTTCCATTTCTCTCCCCAAATTCAAACTTCGCAGGTCGGCGAGGGTTGTCCAGGTGCCCGAGATTCCGAGCGACAAGCCCGACGACGCGTACTTAAAGTACGCGAGGAGGGTTGGAGCCGGAAGGTCGGGCGCCTGGGCAAGCCGCAGCGCTAGAAGTCCAACCTGACAGGGATGCCTTGAGAGGCCATATATTCTTTGACTTCGCGAATGCTGAAAGTTCCAAAGTGAAAGACGCTGGCCGCCAGTACGGCGTCGGCTTCGCCCTCGATCACGCCCTCGGCAAAATGCTCGAGCGTGCCCACGCCGCCGCTTGCGATCACCGGGATCGGCACCGCGCGCGCCACGGCGCGGGTGAGTGCCAGGTCGAAGCCAGCCTTGGTGCCGTCGCGATCCATGCTGGTGAGCAAGATCTCACCGGCGCCGCGACGAGTCGCTTCCTCGGCCCACGCCACCGCATCGATACCCGTGGCGTTGCGACCGCCCGCCGTGAAGACCTCCCACTTGTCGGCATCCGGCTGACCGGGCAGGCCCACGCGCTTGGCATCAATCGCCACGACCACGGCCTGGCTGCCAAACGCCGCGGCGGCCTGGCTGATCAACGACGGATCGCGCACGGCGGCAGAGTTAAGCGACACCTTGTCGGCACCGGCGGCAACCATGGTTCGCATGCCCGCCAAGTCGCGGAAACCGCCGCCCACGGTATAGGGAATAGCGAGCTCCTCGGCCGCGTGCGCCGCCATCTCGATGGTCGTCGCGCGGTTGTCGCTCGTCGCGGTAATGTCCAAAAATACAACCTCGTCTGCACCCTCGCGGTCGTAGGCGCGCGCCAGCTCCACCGGGTCGCCAGCATCGCGCAGGCTCACAAAGTTGACGCCCTTGACCACGCGGCCGTCCTTAACATCCAGACAGGGAATCACGCGTTTGGCAAGCATGGGCTACTCCTTCCCTCGGGCGGCGGCCAACGCCTGGGCCAGCGTAAAGTTGCCCTCGTAGAGCGCACGACCGGTAATGGCACCCTCGATGGCATCCTCGCCCACCGCGGCCAGTGCGCGGATATCGTCGAGCGTCGAGATGCCGCCCGAAGCCACGACGGGAAAGCCCGCGACCTCGGCCACATGGCGATACGCCGCCACGTCGATGCCCGTCTGCATGCCATCGCGCGCGATGTCGGTATACACCAGATGCTTAAAGCCCAGCTCGGTGAGCTGCGCCACGGCATCGTCGAGCGCCACACCCGCGCCGTCGCGCCAACCATTCACCTTGACCTGGCCGTCACGGGCGGCAATGTCTGCCACCAGTAACTCGCCAAAGCCTTGCGCCGCCACCTCGGCAAATCCCGGCTCGGTCACGAGCACCGTGCCTAGCGCGATGCGACGCGCGCCGTAGCCGGCCAGCTCGTCGATGCGCGCGAGCGAACGAACGCCGCCGCCCACGTCCGCGGACAGACCGTCGACGCCGCAGATGGCCTTAATCGCTGCCGAGTTGGCAGCGCACGCGTCCTCGTCCTCGCCAAAGGCAGCGGACAGGTCGACGACGTGCACCCAACTCGCGCCCTGCTCGGCAAAGGAGCGGGCAACGGCCACGGGGTCGTCAGAATACACCTTACAGCGGCTCCGGTCGCCGCGCTCCAGGCGCACGACCTTGCCGCCAATCAAATCGATTGCGGGAAACAGAATCATCGGCCGGCCCCCTCGACGATGCTCACGAAGTTCTTAAGGATGCGCTGACCCAGCGCAGAGGATTTCTCGGGATGGAACTGGCAGCCCCACACGTTGCCGTGGCGCACGACGCACGGGAAGCTCCGTGTATAGTGCGTGCGCGCCAACACATCGGCGGCATCGACGTCGTCGGCCACCGCGTAGCTGTGAGTGAAATACATGTTGGCGCCCTCGGCAAAACCGGCAAGCAACGGATCGGCCGCACCGGCGGGCGTCATGCGCACCTGGTCCCAGCCCACGTGCGGGACCTTCAGACGGCTCGACTCCAGGTGCGTGCACGAGCCACGCATGATGCCCAGGCCATCGACCCAGGGACCACCGGCCTGCTCGGAGGCATCGTCGTCCGCGTCCGCGTCCTCGTTCGCAGGCACGCCCTCGTTGCCGCGCTCAAAAAACAGCTGAAGGCCCAGGCAGATGCCGAGCAGCGGAGTTCCGGCGGCAACGGCATCGAGCACGGCCACCTCCTCGCCGCTCTGACGCATAAAGGCGATCGCGTCATAGAACGCACCCACGCCCGGGATGACCAGGCCGTCGGCGTTGCGGATCTGCTCCGGATCGTCCGACGTGCAGGCGGCAGCACCGGCGCGCGCAAGCCCGCGCACGACGCTCGACAAGTTGCCCTTGTGGTAGTCGACCACCACGATCTTCGGTTCGCCCACGCGACCCCTCCACTTCTCATCATCCAAAACCACCACAAAGAGGACAGGCATCTTCGTGGTGGTTTTACCCTTGTGACGGTTACAGCGAGCCCTTGGTGCTGGGGATACCCTGCACGCGGGGATCGAGTTCGCAGGCGCGGCGCATCGTGCGGCCCACGGCCTTAAAGGCGGCCTCGATAATGTGGTGCGAATTGCCGCCCGCCAGCTCGCGCACGTGCAGCGTGAGCTTGGCATCGCGCGCAAAGGCATAGAAGAACTCGACGGCCAGCTCGGTATCAAAGCTGCCCACGCGCTCAGTCGGCACGGGCAGCTCGCAATAGGCCTGCCCGCGACCCGAGATATCCACGGCGGCCATCACGAGTGTCTCGTCCATGGCGATCGCCGCGTCGGCAAAGCGCGTAATACCCGCCTTGTCGCCCAGCGCCTGGCAAAACGCCTCGCCCAGCACAATGCCCGTGTCCTCAACGGTGTGGTGCGCGTCGACCTCGACGTCGCCCACCGCATGCACCGTCAGATCGAACAGGCCATGGCGGCCAAAAGCGTTGAGCATGTGGTCGAAAAACGGCACGCCGGTCGAGATATCGCACACGCCAGATCCGTCCAGGTCGAGCTTTACGACAATGTCGGTCTCGCCCGTCTTGCGGGTTACCTCGGCATAGCGGTCCATCTACATCTCCTCCTTCACCAGCGCGGCAAACGCGGCCAGCACCTCGTCGTTTTCCTGCGGCGTACCCACAGTGATGCGCAGACAGTCCGCAAGCCCCGGCGCGTAGCTAAAGTCGCGCACCAAAATCGAATACTCGTCGCGCAGACGCTCGCGCACGTGCGTGGCATGCGGCGTGCGCACGAGCACAAAGTTCGCCGCGCTCGGCCATGCCTCCACGGGCATGCCCTCGGTAGCCATCGCGCGCAGGGCGCACAGCTCACGCTCGCGCTCGGATGCGACCTGCGCCACCACGGGCGCGTACGCATCGCGGGCACGCACGCAGGCAAGCGCGGCGGCCTGGCTCAGCACGTTAACCGAGTAGATCTGGCGAATCGCCGCGAACACGTCGATGACCTCGGGCGCCGCAATCACATAGCCCAGGCGCGTGCCGGCGGCGCCAAACGCCTTGGACAGCGTATGCAAAATCACCAGGTTGGGATGCTCGGCGATAAGGCCTTGCGCCGTGGTTGCCGCGCCAAACGAATCGTCGGCAAACTCAACGTAGGCCTCGTCGACCATGACCATGCCGGGACACGCATCGCACAGCGCCGCGACAAAGTCGAGCGGCGCCGCATCACCCGTGGGGTTATTGGGCGAGGTCACGATTGCCAGGTTGCACTCGGGCGCCGCCGCAAGCACGGCTGCCTGGTCGAGCTCAAAGGTCGCCGGGTCGCGCCACACGTCGCGTACCTCGGTCTGGCAGAGCGACGCAAAGAACGCGTACTCGCTAAAGCACGGCGGGCAGTTGAGCAGGGTCCGTCCCGCGCCGCCAAACGCCAGCAGGTAGTTATAGAGCAGCTCGTCGCCGCCGTTTCCCACGCAGATGTTCTCGCGCGTCACGCCATGCCAGGCAGCAAGCTCGTCGCGCAGGTCGTTCGACATGGGATCGGGATAGCGATTGAGCGGCGTGGCAGCCAGGGCCGCGTCGACCGCCTCGCGCACGCCGGCCGGCACGGGATAGGTGTTCTCGTTGGCCGAAAGATTGATGCGCGTGGGCGTAAAGTTGGGATCGTAGGGCTCGATACCGGCCAAGTAGGGCTGGACGAGCTCCTTCATGCGCGGCGTGAGTTCGGCCATGTTAGGCCTCCTCGCCGGTCGCGCCAGCGCCATCCGCGCCTGCAGCCGCCAGGTCCACGCCCTCGGCAACCGTCACGGTCGTATCGCCCGGCCAGGCGACCTTGGTCAGGTCGGTCGCGGCCAGAGACTCGGCACTCACGGCATCCTCGCCCTGCTCCAGCACACGGCGACGCAGAGCGGCGGAAAGCGCGTGCGCCCACAGGCCCTCGGCCTCGGCCAGGCGCTGCGTAGCGGGAGCATCGGAGAGCAGGCCTTCGGGCGTATAGCAAATGACACTCGAGCGCTTAACGAACTCTTCGACCGAAAGCGGGTTGGAGAACATGGCCGCTGTCTCTTATACACATCTGACGCTG
>OJOH01000493.1_pt1 | contig 25771 bp, 26 predicted proteins | sample 1598201 | NCBI WGS metagenome assembly OJOH01 (sample SAMN03922462, study PRJEB24848) | human gut metagenome | isolation source: stool sample | host: Homo sapiens | place: Germany | collected 2009-11 | reverse complement strand
ACGAGATTGCCTCTTGTCTCGTGGGCTCGGAGATGTGTATAAGAGACAGGGTTCATGGAGGTGATCCAGGAGGGCAAGGTCTGGCACGGCTTCTTCTACGCGGAGCTGACTACCGGCCTGCGCCGGGGAGAGATCTGCGGCCTCATGTGGCAGGACTTCGACGAGGCCCACGGCACTCTCACCGTCCGACGGACCATCCATGCGGAACGGGGCGGCGGGCTGACCGCCGGAGAGACAAAGACCGGGGCCGGGAAGCGGATCATCACCCTGCCGCCCAGCACGGCCCAGCTTCTATCGGAGCGCAGGAAACGCTCCTATACAGAGTGGATCTTCCCTGATCCTCTCCACCCGGAGCGGCCCACCCGTCCCAATGCTGCCTACGTCCGCATGAAGGAGCTGTTGAAAAAGGCGGGATTGCCCAGTATCAGATTCCATGATTTACGGCATACCTTTGCCACTCACGCCCTAGCCCTCTGGGGTGGACGTCAAGACCCTCTCGGGTATTCTGGGCCACACCTAGGCATCCTTTACCCTGGATACCTACACTCATGTGACGGGGGATATGCAGAAACGGGCCAGCGAGATCGTGGGCGGATTCATGGAAAGTATCATGGTGAGGTGAGAGCATGGCAGGAAAGAGATAACGGGGCGAGGGTACCGTCCGTCTGCGGAAGGACGGCCGCTGGGAGGGCCGGGTGGTAGTGGGCTACGACGAGGCCGGCAATCCCAAAACAAAAAATGTGCTGGCCAAGACGAAGAAGGAATGCGTGGAGAAGCTGGAACAGCTGAAGGAGCAGTGCGGCAACCACCGCCCCACTCAGGTACGGCCTGATATGCCCTTTGGGGCATGGTTGGACTACTGGTACCAGAATTTTTCCAAGCCACGGCTCCGGCCCACCACCCAGCTGGGCTATGAGGGCTGGATCTATAACCACCTGATCTCCGGCCTGGGCAGCATCCAGCTCAACCGGCTGACCCAGGCTGACCTCCAGCAGTTCTTTCGGACCATGAAGGAGCGCGGCAGAAAGAACAATGCGGAAAAGCGTGGAAAGGGCATGGCAGACCGCTCGGTGCGAAGCTGCCACGCTGTCTGCCAGATGGCCCTGGACAGGGCGGTGGAGGCGAAACTGATCCACGGCAATCCTGCGGCCGGGTGCAGGCTCCCGCCTATCAAGGGGAGGGAGATGCAAGTGCTGACCCAGGAGGAGATGCGCCGGTTCCTCATCCAGGCCAAGGCGGAGGGAATGTACGAGCTGTTCCTGCTGGACCTGACCACCGGGATGCGCCGGGGCGAGCTACTGGCCCTCCGGTGGGATGATCTGGACTTCGCCACGGGAAAGCTTCGCATCGACAAGCAGTTCTGTCCGGTGGGCGGAAAGCTGATCGTCAGCGAACCCAAGACCAAGGCGGCCAACCGCGCCATCATCCTGCCGCCCGCCATGCTGGAGGTGCTGGCGGAGTACAAAAAGGGCATCTTCTCTGACCTGATGTTCCCGTCGAGAATCAAGCCGGACCAGCCCATCGATCCCGGCTATGTGCGCAAGCGCCTTCAGGTCATTCTGAAGCGGGCCGGGTGCAAGTCCGTCAGATTTCACGATCTGCGCCATACCTTTGCCACCATGTCCTTGGAAAACGAAATGGATGTAAAGACGCTCTCCGCCATCATCGGCCATGTCTCCTCCGCCACCAACCTGAATACCTATACCCACATCACCGACGAGATGCGCCGGAAGGCGGCGATAAGCATCGACCAGGGGATCGCAGGCGTAGAGGCGGCAGCGGCCGGAAAGGAAGAAAAGGCCGCCTGCCCGGAGCCGGAGTTCACCCCCGTCCAGCCCGCCCGCCGCAGGCCAGGAACCGGCTACCTCAAGCAGATCAAAGAAAACCTCTGGGAGGGAAGATACTCCCCCATCTGGCCGGACGGCAAAAAGCACTCCCGGAATGTCTACGGACACACAGAGAAGGAGTGCGAGGAGAAACTGAAGGAACTGATCCTCCAGATGAAGACGGAGATCGCCGCCCTGCGCTCTGGGGCCAGCACGGAGTATTCCGACGGGGTCAGCCCCAAGAAGAAAGCCATCGCTGCCTATCTGCGGGCGTACCTTGAAGTGACCAATAAAGCCAAAATCGCAAGAGAGCTGAACATGGACCGTACAACAGTGCAGAAATACTATGATGAGGTTTGGGCCGAACTCAGGGGCGAGGAAAGTCTGGTACTGCAAACGTAAAACACAAAAATGCCACCTCAGATTTTGCGGGACAGTAAACAAGAAAGGGTACTCCTTCCGAAAAGGAGTGCCCTTAAGTGGTCAAACCAGAACCTGTCTGTGGTATTTCTGTGGTCAAACGAGAAATCGCCGTGGTTTTTACCACGGCGATTTCCATTTTGGTGGACCCAATCGGGATCGAACCGACGACCTTACGGATGCGAACCGTACGCTCTCGCAAGGTGGTAAGTTTTCTGCCAATGGACTGCGGTGTATGGTTTTCTAAATAGAGTTTGTCCCGCAAGTACTTTCATATGGATGGTGCGCCGAGTGAAGCACTGTAAAAATATAGCAGGGCATATAAATTGGATATTGTATTATTTGGGAAATTATTTGATGAATAAATATGAGAGAGGCACCGATGCAAACCTACATAGATGCCCATTCATTTTACGCAGCACACAGGACAAAGCCAGACTTTGTAAGGGGCAACGTGGTCAAGGAGGACCGCCCACGGTCCTTCTTGATGGTACCAATTGACTCATGCTGCGCAGACTGACACCCAGGGTGGAGAGATTGTGCAGCGTGGCAGAGGTGGCGGGCGGCAGAACACCGGCCACACCAAGGGCAATCAGGGCGCCGTTGAAGCCGATAACGAAGCGGTAGTTGGAGTGGATGCGCGCCATCAGCGCCATGGCGATCCGGCGCAGCTCCACCAGCTCCCAGAGACTGTCAGCAGCGATGGTGATGTCCGCGATTTCCCGGGCGATGGCGGCACCGTCGCTGATGGCAATGCCCGCATCTGCCTCGGACAAGGCCGGTGAGTCGTTGATGCCGTCGCCCACCATCAGGACGGTATGCCCCTCCCGGCGGAGCCGTACCACATACTCTGCCTTGTCCGCTGGCAGGACTCCGGCGCGGAAGTCATCCACTCCCACCTGGGCGGCGATGGCTGCGGCGGTGCGGTAGCTGTCGCCGGTGAGCATGACGGTACTGGTGATCCCCAAAGCGCGGAGGGCGGACAGGACTTCCTTCGCCTCCTCACGCAGCGGATCGGAGATGCAGATCACAGCGGCAAGCTGTCTCCCCACCGCCAGATAAAGGTGGGAATACTCCGGCGGCAGGGCGTCAAAGCGTTCCTGCTCGCCCTCCGGAATGATGCAGCCCTCATCCTCAAAGACAAAGTGGGCGCTGCCGATGAGGACTCGCTCCCCATCGACGGTGCTGGCGATGCCGTGGGCCACCAGATACTCCACCTTGGAATGGTATTCCTCGTGGCGCAGGCCCCGGCGTTTGGCCTCCTCCACCACGGCGTTGGCCATGGAATGGGGGAAGTGCTCCTCCAGACAGGCGGCCAGCCGCAGCATTTCGGCTTCCTCTTTGCCGCCGAAGGGCACCACCTGCGCCACCCGGGGACAGGCGTGGGTCAGGGTGCCGGTCTTGTCAAAGACGATGGTATCGGCGGCCGCCACGGCCTCCAGAAATTTGCCGCCCTTGACGGTGATGTGGGCGCGTCCCGCCTCCCGCATGGCGGAGAGGACGGCCAAGGGCATAGCCAGTTTCAGGGCGCAGGAGAAGTCCACCATCAGCACCGACAGGGCTCGTGCCACATTCCGGGTGAGGGCAAAACTCAGCAGGCTCCCGGCGAAGGTATAGGGCACCAGCTTGTCTGCCAGATTGGCAGCCTTGCTCTCGGCCTCCGACTTCATCTGCTCCGACTGCTCGATCATGTGGACAATCTGGTCATAGCGGCTCTGACCGGAGGCTTGCTTCACCTCCAGCACACACTCGCCCTCCTCCACCACAGTGCCGGCATAGACCGCGCCGCCGGGGCGCTTGGGTACCGGGATGGACTCACCGGTGAGGGACGCCTGATTGACGGTGACCTCCCCCTCCAGCACAAGACCGTCTACGGGGACGATGCCGCCGGCGCGGACGACTACTGCATCCCCCGGCTGGATCTGGGACACAGGAACCAGCACTTCGCCCTGGGCTGTTTGCAGCCAGACCCGATCCACATTCAGCGACATGCACCGGGCCAGATCCGCCACGGATTTCTTCCTTGTCCACTCCTCCAGCAGCTCACCCACCTCCAGCAGGAACATGACCATTCCTGCGGTTCCAAAGTCCCTTCTGCAGGCGGAAATGGAAATAGACAAAGCATCCAGCAGTTCCACCTTGATACGGCGGCGCAGCAGGCAGCGCAGGCCCCGCCGCACAAAGGGGACCATGTGCCAGAGTATGCGGGCAAGGCGCAGTGGAGGCGGGAGAAACAGGGTACAGGCAGCTTTGCACACTACCTTAGTTACCAGCTTCTCCTCAAATTCCCGGTTCAGCGCCCGGGTGCTGTGGGCGGGCAGTGATGTGGTCCGCTCCGCCTTCTGCCAGGAAAACTGCCGGATGGCCTCCAGCACAGTTTGTCGATCCCCATCGTAGTACAGGATCACAGCACAGGTGCGTTCATGGACGGTGACCTGGCTTGTCCAGGATTTTCCTTGGAGCCAGGCTTCCAGCAGATCCGCTTGAGCGAGTGTCATCTGTTTCTGGCGCAGCCGGAACCGGATGCGCCCCCGGCTCTCGTGCAATATGGTTGCGTTCATAGGTTCTCCTTCACGAAAAGAGGGAGCCGCTGGCGGCTCCTTCTGGGTCAATCAGGCTTCTTCGCTTTCCAGATTGGCAGCGGTGGCTTCCTCCGCTTCCTTTGCAGCCCGGTCCTCGTTCAGCTCCTTGGCGGAGGCCAGAATGTCCGCAGCGTTCTCCTGCACCGTGGTTACGGTCCCCATAACCGAGTCCTTCATCCGCAGACCGGCGGCCGTGACATGGACATAGGCCTTTTTGGCGTCCTTGCTGGACAGCAGCTTAACGCCAAAAGAGCCAAACAACGCACCGCCCGCAAAGCAGGCCAGTTTCGTATAAACACTCATTGCAATACTTCCTTTCCCTTATTTCCGCTTGTAGCCGGTGACCATGACCATAATCATGCAGATCACAGCGCCCCAGGCCCAAAAACGATGTTGTTTCATCGCTCTCACTCCTTTGATCACTTTGGAATGTCTGGTTATTATAGCAGGAAATGTGGGGGCTTGTCGCTGTCAAAACGGACGCAGAGTTGCGGTTTCCGACATTTTTCTGTACTGGCCGGGGGTCATGCCATACTCCCGCTTGAACGCTGCGTTGAACTGGCTCATACCCTCATACCCCACAGCCTGCGCAATTTGCTGAATGGGCATCCGGGTGGTGCAGATCAGCTCTTGTGCCCGACGGAGGCGCTGTTGAACCAAAAAGCTGTGAATCGGCATGCCATAGGCGCGGCGGAAACCTTCTTTCAAGAAGGTCGGGGAAAGGGAAAACTGTTTGCAGAGGAACGCAATGGTGAGCTTATCAGACAGATGCGTCTGGATGTATACCTTGACTTCCAACAGACTGTGGGATACTGGGCAGCCTGAGCCGGAGAAAGATTCATCCGATTCAGATACCTCGGTGCAGAGCAGATACAGCAGTTCCACCGACTTGAAAACACAGTAGCGTTCCTGCTCCTGCTCTGACAGATAGCGAACGGTTTCAAAAAACGCCTGCGTCCAAGGTGTGCCGCACAGGGCCGTGTAGCCGTTTCTCGCCGTCATCTTCTCCTTGACGATCCTGGTGTCCAGCTTCATTCCCAGAGTGGAGCAGACCGTCACAAGGCTTTCTCTTGCAGCTTTTGCGTCTACGGCAATCAAAACACCGCTCAGGTTTCCGCTGTACCGACATGAGCGGAGAGCGGAGCTGTCGGAGAGCAGGAAAATCCCCGGCGCCTCCACCGTGCAGGAGGTACCTTGTAACGCCCGGACAGTAAGGCGGCCGGTCAGGCAGAACAGTACCTCAAACTGGAGCGGTGCGCCGCACACCGGGACAGACCGCAGAGGCTCCTGCTCCAGCTCCGGCAGAGAAAACCGGCAGATCTGCACCCCTGGCATACTGCTGCTCCAACGGCCTGTGCCGGAGTTCTGGCTCGATAAATATTCTTTCAGCATGATTTCTCACGACCTGTTTCTCTGGGTTCGGAAATGGTTTTGCCTATGCTGACTGGGGATACAGGCAGAAGGCAGGAGACGAGCGCCTCCTGCCTTCTGCGGTGTTTTTGTCAGGCCAGCGACGCGCCCAGTTCGCGGCAAGCCGCCAGAGCGTCATCGTCCGGAGCTTCGTTGCAGATCACGCTGTCACAGGCCAGATTGGCGCCGTCGTCGTTGCAGCGAGATTCCCAGCTGCGCATCCATTCGCCATTGCCCCAGCCGTAGGAGCCGAACAGGGCGATATTCTTCCCGCTCAGCCTGCCCTCACAGGCGGTGAACATGGGCTCGAACTCGCTCTCCTCCAGCTGTTCCGCCCCCATGGAGGGGCAGCCAAAGGCGATGGCGGAATATTCGCTGACCTGCTCCGGGGAGAACTCCGCGGCAGTGATCACAGATACCTCGGCGCCCTTGCCCTTGGCGCCTTCGGCCACCGCCATGGCCATGGCCTCGGTGTTTCCCGTGCCGCTCCAATACACAACTGCAACTTTACTCATAAGACTCAACGACCTTTCTTTCTGGATTTGTTATGGTAGAAACATCAACCAGCTACGGTAAGCTGCTCGATGGATTTCCCTTGCTGCCACTGCCGGAAGTAGATTTTGCTGCACATCTCGTATTTCTCAAAGATATTTCTGGCGGCCTGTTCGTCGCCGTAGACCTTCCAGCAGCCCACGCATTTGTGATTGCATGCCCGATTGCAGATGAAGCCCAGCACATCCTCAGGGGGATAGCTCAAAAACAGGCCAATCTCATGGGGGAATTCCCCCTCGCTCCGGAGCCGGTGGATGAGGTGAACCACGCAGCCATTGGGGTTTTCCGGCACATAGCCGTATTTCAGAAGCAAGGCTCTGGCGCGGTGATCGGACAGATCGCTCTCCAGCGCATTGGGCCGGTAGGCGTAAATCAAAGCGCGGCCTTTGCAAACCCGGAGCGGCAGAACGCGGATGCCCTTGGGCACCAGTTTCTTGTTCAGCCGGCATAAGTCTCTCGTCAGATCCTTCCGGCTGGGGCAGGCGCAGGAAAAGAGGTTTCCCGTCTTGATCCCGGCCAGGGTGGGAGAACAATGGCGAATCAGCAGATCCTCTGACATAGGCGTTTCCCTCACAAAATCATGTCCATTCGAAGACTGTACGGCGAAATAGAAAAACTGACAGTAAATGTGGTTAGCGATTGCTAACCAATGCGTTAAATATATAGCTGCCGCTTTTGGTTAGCGGTAGCTAACTAACGCAATTATATACAGGACAAATTCGCTTGTCAAGAGGACGGATGGATTTTGTTGACAGAAAAAATGACGCTTGTCGGACGCCTGTGTTATAATAAGCAAAACGCCCGTTTTTTTGGAGGTTCCTATGGCGATTCACGAGTCTGGCCAGATGTATCTGGAAACCATCTATATTCTTTCACAGAACAGCACCTTTGTTCGAGCTATCGATGTGGGAGAGCAGTTGGGCTTTACCAAGCCCAGCGTCAGCAGAGCCATGTCCATTCTGAAAAAGGATGGATATGTGAATGTGGATGCTGACGGAGCAATTACCCTGACGGAGACCGGGCTTGCCATTGCTAAGACGATGTACACCCGCCACACGGTGTTGAGCCAGATGCTGATGGAATTAGGCGTGGACGAAGAGACTGCGACCGAAGATGCCTGCCGGATCGAGCATGTGATCAGCGAAAAATCCTTTGCGGCGGTGCAGGCGCACTTGGAGCAGGTAACGAAAATGCGGGAAGATGCGCACGGGCAATGAGCCTATGCAAATTTGGCGGACTTTGCTATCGAGCGGCAACGCGATAAGTGAATACCTGCCATTTGGCACGGAATATCAAATGAGGTGGAGCCTTGATATGGCCTCCACCTCATTTTTATGTGATCTGCGCTTTTAAATCAGGAGCGACCTGCTGTGTAAGTTCACCGCCAAGCGTACCTGCTCCATAGCTCCAAACGCTTACGGTAGCTCATCCTTATGTGTCTGCTGGCTTTTCAAAACCTTTCGGGTGGCTTTTTTGATTTTATGGCACACGCCAAGAATAGCGATGCAAAATAGCAGAGCCGCTAATCCATATCCAAACGACTGCGTTGCCGTGTTCATGTTCATGCCTCTTTTCTGGCCGCTGCTGCCAATGAACTCAACCGAACAATCCTCTTTTTTTGTACGGCTCCTTTTGGATTGTGCCGACCTCATACCCCGTGCTGCGAATGGCGTTCATAACAGCCTCTGTGTCCAGCTCTGTTTCAGAGAGGATCACGGTCTGGTTTTTGCTTCGGGAAGAAATCACCTTTTTGACCGGGCAGGCTTTGCGAACAGCGTCATTGACATGAGCCTCGCACATCCCGCACATCATTCCGTTGACTTCCACTGTGTACTTCCACATGATTTCTCATTCCTCCTTGACTTTTGGATCATCGAGCTGCGCGGACCGGACGGTGGTCTGCCGTGCCGCAGTCCGTTCATCCGGGATCTTCCTGGCCATCAGACAGCACAGCGGTGCCAACGAACTTCCGAGAAGCTGATGGCGAATGATGGAATAGCCGCGCTCGGACAGGTATGCCATCAGCTCCCCGGCAGTCCAGACATGATACACCCGAAAGCCTGACAGCTCCATGAACCAGAGCCGGAGTCTGGCGCTTCGGCTTTTGCCCCAGACAAAGGTGGGGGCGAACAGCCATCCCCCCGGCTTCAGAACCCGCCAGGCTTCCGCCAGAGCTTTTTCCGGGTGAGGCATGACATGGAGGGCGTTGGAGATCACGACCGCATCGAAGCTCTCCGGGCCGTAGGGCAGTTTGGTGGCGTCCTGGACGGAGAAATGGAGCCGAGACGAATGCACCTGCTTTTTGGCCTGACGGATCATTTCAGCTGAAAAGTCGGTTGCCTCCCAGCTCCGGACACATGGAGACAGCGGCACGGACAGCTGGCCTGTTCCGCAGGCCAACTCCAGCACATCCATGTCCCGTTTCAGAAAAGGGCGCATTGCTTTGCATATCTGCTGATAGGTTGCCTGGGAGCGGCGCATGAAACCGGAGTAATGCCGTGAAAACCGCTCCCAAAACTGCTTGTTGTCATCCATACAATATGGTCACCTCAATGATGGTTAGCGATTGCTAACTACATCATACTCTTTGTCGCACGAAATTGCAAGATGCCGCCATAACATCTTTCTATCAATGGATGGCCAACGCTCCAAACGAAACAATGGCGCCATATCCTCAAAGCTGATAGCCTTGTTATCACTGGACTGCGGTGTGAAAGCCGCTTGCTATGGTTTATTGCGCTGGAAAGAAAGCATGATCTGATGCGAAAATAGCTTGACTGGTTAGCGATAGCTAACTATAATCAAACATAGGGTACTACACTTTCTGAGGAGGGCCTATGGAGAAGTACAAAATCGAGAAGGACTCCGTGCAGGAGACGCTTATCATCCCGCTGTATGGCCGGCGGCTTTGCTCGCAGCGGTTCCCCGGACTGTATCAGGATGCCACGGCGGCCATGCTGATGGAGAAGGTGGACTACGACTTCTCCCCTTTGGAGCGGCAGGCAAACGGCCTGATGCAAACCTTCGGTGCGCTGGAGGCGGCCATGCGCCAGAATGACCTCGCCTGGGAGGTGCGGGACTATCTGAATGCCCATCCCAGAGCCGCCGTCATCAATCTGGGCTGCGGTCTGGACAACACGGGCCTGTGACAACGGCCGGTGCAGCATCTGGAATATCGACCTGCCGGATGTGATCGAACTGCGGGATCGCCTGTTTCCTGCCGGAGAGCGGGAGAAAAACCTGGCCTTTGATCTGAAAGACCCGCGCTGGATGGATGCCGTCCGCACTGATCCTGATGATGGAGCGGTGCTGTTTGCCGCCGGAGTATTCTACTATTTCACGACAGAAGAGGTCAAATCTCTGGCCACAGGCGTCGCAAAACGCTTCCCAAGAGGGCGGCTGGTCTTTGACGCGGCCGGGAAAACGGCTGTCCGGCTTATGCTGAAAACCTGGGTGAAGCAGGCGGGCATCCGGGATGTGGGCGCCTATTTTTCCGTCAAGGACGCCAAGCGGGAGCTGGAGCCATGGTCGCCGCTTTTTTCTGTTTCCAGCCGGGGCTATATGCTGGGCTATCAATCGCTTCATGATCCGGCGGTTCGGCCCGTCCACCGGCTGCTGGCGAAGCTGGCCGACGGACCGATGCATCTGCAGATCGTCCGAATCGACTTTGCAGAATGATGATACCTAACCAATTTTTTCACCCGAAATACGAGCAAATGATCGTGATAGGGGATGTGTATGAACTGGACGCGCACCGTTTTGGACGGGTTCGCTATAGCGGCCTACTCTAACCTGTTCGCTGGGTTTGTAGCACTCTATCGACCCCGGCTGATGTTCCCCTGTTATCTGCCTGCCATCATCAAGGCGGCGAAAGATCCGCCCACCGGGGTGGAAAACCGTTTTTACTGGCTATGGATCTGCTTTGGAAAGCTGCTGCCTCTCCTTCTTTATGGTGCGGTCAGCACTGTGGAGGGCGGGACAACCGGATTCTGGGTTCTGGTTCTGACAGCCTATATCCAGTGGATGATGGTCAATTTCTGCGACCTGTTCTTTCTGGATTGCTGGCTGATTCAGAGGAAAGCGAAAAGCCGGTTTATCATCCCGGGGACCGAAGGGCACCCCGGCTACGGGTTCAACGCCTGGGTGAAGGACTACGCTCTGCCGGAGTACCTGCTCCAGTGGCCGTTTTTGATGTGTCCCATCCTGGCGGCGGCCCAGGCAGGGTTGGGGCTGCTCATCGATATATTTTGGTGAACGGTAAGAAAACAAGATGTGCCGCATGAGTGCTCCTTTTCAAATCATCAGTCCGGCAGTCAAGATGATGGGGATGCAAAAATTGTTTTCCATACTCCCAGAGGGACCGCTGGAGGAAGCAAAAAAAGATGAATGAAGAGTGTGGCTTTCAGCGGCATTAAATGAAATGATTCCGAAGATATCAGTGAAAAAGCGCTCCAATGTGGGACCCGCACTGTTTGGTACAAACTCTGCCCTCATGATGACGCTGGATGTGGTGTTGGGTGCTTGAGTGAGTGAAGGTGAAAAAATGGGACAAGAAGAGCGGATTCAAAACGCCTACCGGGGATTGGGAGGCAAACGGACATTTTATGATGGCATGATCACCTGTTCCACCCTGTCAGGCTGGGCGGTATGCCGCCTGGTATGGGGAATGGGCCGGGCGGAAACCCAAGACTACCTTTGCGCTGCCTTTTGGGGACGGCAGTTTCGACATCGTACTCTCACTCAACGGCTTTCATGCGTTCCCGGACAAGGAGGCTGCCTGGCGGGAGATCTTTCGTGTACTGCGGCCCGGCGGGACCTTCTGCGGCTGCTTCTATGTGAGGGGGCAAAACCGCCGCACCGACTGGCTGATCCGCAGGCTGTATGTGCCAAAGGGCTATTTCACCCCGCCCTTTGAGACGGCGGAGAGCCTGTGGCATCGTCTGGAGGAAACATTCGGGCCGGCAAAGGTTCGAACCGTTCAGGGCATAGCCTCTTTTGTCTGCCGGAAGGCGAAGGCGAAACACCCGTAAACGAATTGTATACAAATTTTAAATGACAGGGAGGAAAATCGAATGCAGCAAAAGCGTAATCAACAAGCAGAAATCCGTCTTGGCAGCCATGGTGAAGACTACGGAAGCTGGATGTCCAATCCCGTGTTCTATATTATTGGCGGTATCACGGCTCTGGCCGTAGTTTTGGCCGTACTCTCCTTTTCGGTGTTCCACATCACGGTTCTCGGTGTTCTGTTCTCTGTTGTTGCGGCGGCGCTGGTGGCCCTGCTGGTCTGGATCACATGGATCAGGCGTCAGTATGCCTTTGGCGGTGGCGGGATCATGGAACAGGTTCACCGGGTCGTTCTCTCTCACCTGGACTATGACGGCCAGGGCAGTCTCTTGGAGGTCGGATGCGGTTCCGGGGCCCTGTCGATCCGTGCGGCCCTAACCTGGCCGGAGACAAAGGTCACTGGCATGGACTACTGGGGAGCTGTTTACAATTACAGCAAGGCCCTCTGTGAGAAAAACGCCGCAAGTGAAGGTGTGGCCTCCCGGTGTGTATTCCAGCATGGCGACGCCAATCATCTGGATTTCCCCGATGAGAGTTTTGATGCGGTCATCAGCAACTATGTCTACCACAATGTCATGGGAGCCGATATGCACAAGCTGCTGCTGGAGAGCCTGCGGGTGCTGAAAAAAGGAGGCGTCTTTGCTCTGAACGATGATATGAAGCCCAAGCTGTACGGCGATATGGATGCCTTTGCGCAAAAGCTGCGGGAGATGGGCTATCAGGATGTCCGGCTCATTGATACCGCAGAAGAAGCCTTCGGCTCCCGCCGCCGGGCTGCCATGATGATGCTGGGCTCTTCCCGGCTGCTTGTGGGCAGAAAGTAATTCGTCCAAATAGGAGGGTTGACCATGTCCAAGTTGGGTGTTGTAGAGGACACGCTGTTTGTCCCCATGCTGGGCAGGATCTATGCCAGCGAGTACTGCCCGCAGATCCTGTACGATCCAAAGGCGCTGGAACTGAAAAAGAAACTGCCTTCCAGCCTGCCGGAGCAGGACGGACAGAGCCAGTATACTCTGCTGGCCTCCGCCGCCCGATCCGCCAATATGGACCGGTACATCCGGGCGTTTCTGGAGCACAGGCCGGACGGCGTGATCGTCCAGCTCGGCTGCGGTCTGGAGACGGCCTATTACCGCTGCGACAATGGAAGGTCACGCTGGTATGCGGTGGATCTGCCCCATGTGGTGGAGTACCGGCGGGCGCTGCTGCCGGAGCCGGAGCGGGAGACCTATTTCGCTGGGGACGCCTTTGCCGAGGACTGGATCAGGCAGATCCGCACGGATGTGCCGGATGCTCCTATTCTGGTCACCGCTGGCGGCCTGTTCCACTATTTTGAGGAAAGCAAGGTTGTGGGACTCCTGCGGATGCTCACGGGGTTTGGAGAGATTGAAATCGTCTTTGACTCCGTGAGTAAAAGCGGTATGGCCATGATGCGGAAAAAGTACATGAAGCAAGTGGGCCACGGAGATGCGCAGATGTTTTTCTATGTGGATTCCGCATCGGTGCTGGCCGGAAAAATCGGCAGTGGGGTCAGGGTGCTGGCTGAGGAGCCCTATTACCGCCATATCCCCCGAACGGGATTGAAGCTTCCCACCAAGATCAGTATGGCGGTTTCAGACCGGTTTTGGATGGTCAAGATGGTCCATCTGGCAGCCGAATGATGCCTTCGACAAAAGCCGACCGGAGTTTTCCGGTCGGCTTTCGCACGGAGGTGGCTGTTTCCCCTTGACAAATCATCCCGTAGGCCCTATTATAACGGTGTTATATATCACTGTTATATGGAGGCGCAGATGGAAGAGAAGTCTACCGCGACCCTGGAAAAGATCCAGCAGGCCGCCATGGAGGAGTTTTCAGAGAAAGGCTTTCAGGGCGCCTCCCTGCGGCAGATCGTGAAGCAGGCCGGTGTCACCACCGGCGCATTTTACGGCTATTTCTCCAGTAAGGAGGCGCTTTTTGCCTCCATCGTGGAGCCCCACGCCGCCGCGCTGATGGGCCGGTTCATGGAGGCGCAGACCGCCTTTGCCGAGATGCCCGAGAAGGAGCAGCCGGAGCACATGGGGCTGGAATCCAGCCAGTGCGTCCACTGGATGGTGGACTACATCTGCGGCCACAGGGAGCCGGTGAAGCTGCTGCTGTGCAAGGCCGAGGGCACCAGCTACGAGCATTTCGTCCACAATATGGTGGAGGTCGAGGTGGAATACACCCTCCAATACCTGGAGGTGCTCCACCGTCTGGGGCACGAATGCCCCCGGCTGGATGCACAGCTGTGCCACATCATCGCCAGCGGGATGTTCAACGGCATCTTTGAGATCGTCGTCCACGATATGCCCAAGGAGCAGGCCATGCGCTATGTGGATCAGCTGCGGGATTTCTACACTGCCGGCTGGCTGAAGCTGATCGGCCAGTAACGTACCGCCAATCTTTTTCGTAAGATCGGGGCTTCGCCCCTTTCTTTTTACACAATCGGTTAGCGGTAGCTAACTTTAAAAGGAGGAGTATTTGTGCAGCAAAAGAAGCAAAACGCGCTGTCTGTCCTGCTGGGGTACGCAGGCAGCCACCGGCGGCTCACCTTTCTGGGGTTGGGGTTGTCGGCGGTGTCCATGGTGTGCAGCATGATCCCGTACCTCTGCATCTGGCTGGCAGCACGGGATCTGATCGCCGTGGCGCCGGACTGGACGCAGGCCCGGAGTGTGACGGACTACGGTTGGATTGCCTTCGCTTTTGCGGTGGGCGGTATCCTCATCTACTTTCTGGGCCTGATGTGTACCCATTTGGCCGCATTCCGCACAGCGGCCAACATCCGCAAGCAGGGCATGGCCCATGTGATGCAGGCGCCTCTGGGCTACTTTGACGCCAACGCCTCCGGGCTGATCCGCAGCAGGCTGGATGCGGCGGCCGCCGATACCGAGACGCTGCTGGCCCACAATCTGGCGGACATTGTGGGCACCATCACTCTGTTTCTCGCCATGCTGGTGCTGATGTTCGTGTTCGACTGGCGCATGGGCGCGGCCTGCCTGCTGGCGGCGGTGATCTCCATCCTCGCCATGTGCAGCATGATGGGCGGCAAGAACGCTGCACTGATGGCGGAATACCAGGCAGCCCAGGACCGCATGACCAAATCCGGCACGGAGTATGTGCGCGGCATTCCGGTGGTCAAGATCTTTCAGCAGACTGTGTACTCCTTCAAGGCCTTTCAGCAGGCCATCGAGGACTACAGCGCCAAGGCAGAGCACTATCAGGGCGATGTTTGCCGTGTGCCCCAGTCCATCAACCTGACCTTCACCGAGGGCGCCTTTTTGTTTCTGGTGCCGGTGGTGCTGTTCCTGGCTCCCGGCGCGCTGGTTTCCGGCGATTTTGCGGGGCTTATCACCAACTTCGCCTTTTACGCCGTGTTCTCCGCTATCCTGTCCACCGCCCTGGCCAGGATCATGTTCGCGGCCTCAGGCATGATGCTGGCCAGCACCGCTCTGGGCCGCATCCAGCCGGTCATGGACGCACCGACACTGGCGGTACCGGAGCACCCCCAGACGTCCAAGGACAATCGGGTGGTATTCCGGGATGTGAGCTTTACCTACGCCGGCGGGCACATTCCCGCCCTATCCCACGTATCCTTCACCGCCGAGCCGGGACAGACGGTGGCACTGGTGGGGCCCTCCGGCGGGGGCAAGACCACCGCTGCCAGCCTGATCCCCCGGTTCTGGGATGCGGACAGCGGCACTGTCGAAGTAGGCGGCGTGGATGTGCGGAAAATCGATCCCCATGTGCTAATGGATCAGGTGGCTTTTGTCTTCCAGAACAACCGGCTGTTCAAGGCCAGCATTCTGGAAAATGTCCGGGCCGCCCGCCCCGACGCCAGCCGGGAGCAGGTGCTGGCCGCCCTGGAAGCCGCCCAGTGCGGCGACATTCTGGAAAAGCTGCCTCAGGGGCTGGATACGGTGATCGGAACCGAGGGAACCTACCTCTCCGGCGGCGAGGCCCAGCGCATCGCCTTGGCCCGGGCCATTTTGAAGGACGCCCCCATTGTGGTGCTGGATGAGGCCACAGCCTTTGCCGACCCGGAAAATGAGGCGCTGATCCAGAAAGCCTTTGCACAGCTGACGAAGGATCGCACCGTCATCATGATCGCCCACCGGCTCTCCACGGTGGTGGGCGCGGACAAGATCCTGGTTCTGGAGGGCGGCCGGGTGACGGAGCAAGGCACCCACGGAGAACTGATCGCTGCAGGCGGATTGTACACTCGGATGTGGGCCGATTACAATCAAGCGATTCAGTGGAAAATGGAAAGCGGTAAGGAGGAACGATAATGTTCGGAGCAAACTTTCAACGGAAATATGCCCTGACGGATCAGGGCGTACAGAACACCAAAAAGGGGACCTTCTGGACGGTGATTGTCAATCTGGTGGTTATGGGCGGAGTCAGTATCCTGTACCTTGTGATGTCCGGCCTGATGGAAACTCTGACGGACGATGCCTCCCTGCCCGCCTCCCTACCGGTGCTGGCCGGCCTTGCGGCGTTTGCACTTCTCTCCTTTCTCACGCATCTCCAGCAGTACAAGGCCACCTACGGCCTGGTGTACGGCGAGGTCAAGGCCACTCGCCTGCGTCTGGCGGAGCGGCTTCGCAAGCTGCCTCTCGGCTTTTTTGGCAAGCGGGATCTGGCCGATTTGACGGAGACCCTGATGGGCGACGTCAACCGCATGGAACATGTCTGGAGCCATGTGCTGGGCTACCTGTACGGCTCCTACATCTCCACCGCCGTAGTTGCGGTGTGCCTGCTCTGGTATGACTGGCGGCTGGCCCTTGCCTGCCTCTGGGGGGTACCGGTGGCCTTCGGCCTGCTGTTTGGAAGCCGGAAGCTCACCGAGCGTCAGGCGGAGCGGACCAAGCGCGCCGCTGTGCGGGTTTCGGACGGGATGCAGGAGGCGCTGGAAAATGTGCGGGAGATCCGTGCCACCAATCAGGAGGAGCGATACCTTGCCGGGCTGTACCGGAAGATCGACGACCATGAGAGGATCATGATCCGCGGCGAACTGGTCACCGGCCTGTTCGTCAACGGGGCCAGCGTCATCATGCGTCTGGGCGTGGCCACCACGATCCTTGTGGGTGCGGGGCTGATTCTGTCCGGGCAGATCGACTTCATGCTGCTGTTCCTGTTCCTGATGGTCATCACCCGGATCTATGCGCCCTTCGATCAGAGCCTGGCCCTGATCGCCGAGCTGTTTGTCTCCCAGGTGTCGGCAGACCGGATGAACGCGCTGTTCGACACGCCCATCGCCGAGGGGGCGGAAACCTTCCGGCCCAAGGGACACGACATTGTCTTTGACCATGTGGAGTTCGCCTATGATAAAGAGGCCGTCCTGCATGATGTCAGCTTTACCGCCAAAGAAGGCGAGATCACTGCGCTGGTGGGGCCCTCCGGCTCTGGCAAAAGCACCTGCGCCCGGCTGGCCGCCCGCCTGTGGGATATCACCGGGGGTACTATTAAAGTGGGCGGGGTGGATATCGCCACGGTGGACCCGGAGGTGCTGCTGACCGATTACTCCATGGTTTTTCAGGATGTGGTGCTGTTTGACGACACGGTGATGGAGAATATCCGCCTGGGCAGGCGAGGCGCCTCCGACGCGGAGGTGATGGCTGCGGCCAGGGCCGCCAACTGCGAGGAGTTTGTCAGTAAACTGCCACAGGGATATCAGACGCCCATCGGAGAAAACGGCGCCAAGCTCTCCGGCGGCGAGCGGCAGCGCATCTCCATTGCCCGGGCGCTGCTCAAGGACGCGCCCATCGTGCTGCTGGATGAGGCCACCGCCTCTCTGGATGTGGAAAATGAGACCAAGGTACAGGGGGCGCTCTCCCGGTTGCTGGCAGGCAAAACGGTGCTGGTCATCGCCCACCGGATGCGCACCGTGGCCGGGGCGGATCGTATCGTGGTGCTGAAGGACGGAAAGGTGGCGCAGCAAGGCTCCCCGCAGGAGCTGATGGCGGAGGGCGGCCTGTTCAGGCACATGGTGGAACTCCAGAGTGAAAGTGCCCAGTGGCAGTTGAGATAACTGTGTTTTGGTAGTTCTGAAGCGATAAAGAACTATATTAGGCGGTATTGCTATAGCCTTGCAGGGAACTGAGATAATCCAAATCAAGATATAAATAGTGGATATTTCCGCCGACATGTGCTATTGTGTCTTGCTGCAAGGAGGCGGGGCACATGAACGAAACTTTGAGATTGCTGTACGACAAATTCTACACCCCTCTGCCTATGGTGGAATCCGAACAGGAAGTTGAAACCTGCCACCGGCAGCTCATTGAGCGGCTGGACAAGCCGGAGCGTAAACTGGTGCTGCAGATCATCGACGCCCAGAATCTGATGATAGAGCAACGCTCCGTGGATAGCTTTATCTGCGGATTCCGTCTGGCGTGGGAACTGGCATACGAACTGAATCACTTTGAAACGAACAGGCATCCATCTCCAGCCGAAGAAGCGGAGATGGATGCCTGATTCTATCCCTACTGAATGACAAGGGTGCCGCCCAGCCGATACCGGCACAGACCAAAGCCAGTTTCCGAGCGCTCCAAAATAGGCTCCGGGATCTGCTTGAGATACTTCCGCCCAAAACTGGTGGTGCCGAAGTACGCGTCAAAGTTGGCCACCGGCAGCACCACCCAGTCGGAGTCCTGCGGCTTGTTGGCGAGGTAGTAGGACACCATCGTCTCGACCATATCCAGAGGAACGCCCTTGGGCGTGAGCGTGCGGAGTTGTTCCATCAGCGTGGGTGGAAGTTCCGGTTCTTCACCGCGAAGCGGCCCCAGTTCCAAAGCCTGAGCCAGAAAACTGTCAAACCGTAGCCCCCATTGCCCCTTGGTGGTGGGGGCGAACAGGGGGATCTGCATCTGGATCACCTTGTCCCGCCAGGCCCGGTCAAAGCCCTTTTCCATGGCAGCACACTTCTTCTGGGCACTGCTGGACACCCTCTCCGGATTTTCCCGCACAAAGGCTGCCACCCGATACACATGGCGGTGGAACCATCCGCTGCCGTTTTCATCCACGAGGCCGGGGAATTCCGAATGAAGGTCCCCAAAATCACTGCCGAACTGCCACGCCTCCCGGGGCGTGGCGTTTTTGTTGTCCGGCACACTGCACCAGGCGCATAAGCCCCGCTTGGCATAGTCGATGCGTTCCCGGGGCGCTTCGACGGAGCTGCCATCCTCGTTATGAAACAGAAATCCTCTTGCCAGGATGGTCAGCACCCGGTTGAGTCCCTCAAAGTCCAGGATGGTGTCGAATGTGAACCGGCCCAGGTAGGCGGTGTCCTGCTTGTTCCGGGCGGTGTAGTTTACCGCACCGGTGTAGTCCTGAAACTCCTTCCACTCATTCAGCATGGTCCACCTCCAGAACATGTTCCTCAATGTGGTCCGGCAGCAGATCCCACAGCAGGTTCCGCTTGCCCAGGGCTACCACATAGGGCACTGCCAGGCTGGGCCGGACGATCTTGTTCAGCAGTTTGCGGCAGACCTTGGACACCACGGCCCGCTCGCTGCCGTTGAAGGGGGCGGACAGATAGGCCTCCATCATCTTCCGAAAGGCTGGGGAGTCCGCCGGGCGGCGGAGCTGCTTCCGTTCCCTGGCTGTCGCCAGATCGTCCATGTCGCAGACCAGATCCCCCAGCAGACGGAATCCGCCGTGGCGGAAGTCGGTCAGCAGGTCGTAATAGTCCGCGCCCTCCGGCAGCCACTCCCGCAGAAATTCTTCTCTCTGCCCTTCTGTCATCAGGTGCCACTGCTGATCCACAATCGCCTTTCTCAAAGTAGAAATACGCTCCGGAGAGAGCTGCTGGAAGAAGGCATACAGTTCGTCGCTGTCGCAGACTTCTTCCTGCCCCCTGGCGTAGAGAATGCGGTTAATGTCCGCTTTCCGCTGCTGTCCCTTGGCGGGGGCGCGGCAGGCTCGGATGCGTGAGAGACAGTGCTCGTAGTCCCACAGCAAGGCAGAAACAGAAGAAAGTGTTTTCTCATCCAGCTGCCTTTTCCAGTTTCGCTCCTGGGCGAAAGCGAACAACTCGCCGTCCTTTGCCGGTTTCTCCTGAACCTTCGGCGTGTTGCGCTCCAGTTGACGGGCCAGCCAGGGCAGCCGCTCCACCGGAGAGTCCACCTGGTCCCAGTCGATCCCGGCAAAAAAGGCCTCCAGCCGTTCCCGGTGGGTGGGCTCGTACCAAGCACGGGGCTTCTCTTCCGCCCGTTCCACCAGATATTTGTACTGCAGGAAGGGCGTGCGTTTTACCTTCCGGCCGCCAATGTAGTCATTCAGATCGGGCCGTACGCCGGTCTTGGCCGCGTCGATCTCCAGTCCGCTGAGGATGGCCAGGGCCTCCAGCTCCTGACGGTACTGCTTCCGGGTCTTCTTGTCAGTGCGCTCACTGTAGGCAACGACGCTGCGGTCCAGGGCGGCGTTGCAGATCTGCCCGATGCGGGCGGCAAAGGTGTTCTCCACCGTTTGAAACCGGGCCTGCCAGTCGTTGGCGTCGGACTTGGGCGCGGACAGGGCGGGAATCTTCAACAGCGGCAGGTTCCTGTCATTGGAGAGCTTCTGGAAGAAATCGTAGTCATAGTTCCGCTTGACGCAGCGGTTCAGGATGGGATCGGCAATGGTCTTGATGAGATCCCCGTCATAGTCTGCGCCACCCAGCCGCTCCGCCGCCAGAGAGTCGGCGGACACCATGACCACATCGGTGAGATGGCCCAGGTAGTATTGGCGCAGCTCGTCTCCATCCGGATATGCGGACAGCTGCAGTTCCTCGTTCCGGGCGATGTGGGGATTTCGGAGAAGGGTGCAGCTGTCTTCGTGGGCGTAAGCTGCGCCGGGGGCGAAGAAACTGTCGTCCGCAAAGTAATCCGTCTGCGCCCGGGCATAAAACGCCTGCTGCGGCGGCAGCACGGCGCCGGGCGATTCAGCCAGCCGCCACATCAATTCCAGCAGATCGCCGGAGAGAAACCGGTTGTCTCCGGCCACCAGCAGCCGCCCCACAGCATAGCCTTTGAGGATCTTCCGGGCCTGCCCGTCCAGCTGCTCTGCGTAAACGGGTTCACGGATAAACTTCGGATTCTTCTCCAGTACCCGGGCCATGATGTCGGCCCGGCTTCCTTTTGGCTGGCGCAGGCCCCGGCGGAAATACGCCAGACGGTATCGTTCGTTGGCCCGGAAGTTGAAGTAGGCGGTCTCGGTGGCCTTGGTCAGCCACTGCCGGTGATCATCCTCCGGGCTGTGGCTCCAGCCATCCGGCAGATCGGCGGGACGGAACTCCTCCGGCTGGATGGAGATGGTGGAGAGGAACTGGTAGTTGAGCTCCACCAGTTTCTCCGGTTCTGTTTTGCTCAGATTGGTGATGTACAGAGCGTGGTTGTATTCCCGGAAGGCGTCCCAGTAGTCCTCCCAGGTCATATCGTTTTCCCGTAGCCAGTCGTATGCCTTGAACTGACTGCGGGTGAGGATGATGTCCACACTGCTGAGCGAGTGGATCTTGCCCCAGATGTCCACAAGGCTCATCGTTCCGCAGTTTCGGAAAAAGTCCTTGAAATCCACCTGGTGGAGCATCCCCTTGATATAGGGCATGCGAATCTGAAAGGACGTATGAATATGGCTGCCGCAGCAGGCCTTGTCCACCACCTCGGCGTACTCTTTGGAGATGAGTCCCACGCCGTCAAAGCAGGTGATCTTCATGTCCTCCAGCGCCTCATAGCGGAAGAAGGACCCTCTCTGGCCGCCTTCCTGCATCGAGACAACGGGAACGCGCTCCATTTTTTTGGTGGGATTGTCCACTACAATGACGCGGTGCTTCCTGTCGATCCGGATACCGTCCACCCGAACGCCGGTAGAAAACAGGAGGCCGTTGTAGGCGTAGAGCTTACTGAGCTGGCAGCGGTCCAGTTCCATGTCCAGCATGATCCTCCGGCGCATGGGTTCATACAGATCTGCCCGGATGAAGGAGAAGCGGGACTGGCGGCTCATACTGGCGGAGCGCTCAAAGGCCACATAGCAGCAGGGGCCGCTGCCAAAATCCAGGGTGATCCCCTCGGGACGGAACATATCTCTGGCCTTCTCCCGACGGACCTGCTGTGTTCTTCCGGTCCCGCGCCGGTCAAAGATCCCAGTGAAGTCCATGTAGAACAGCACATCCGATAGCGCGGTGATCTTCTCCTCACCGCGCTCCCGCCAGCGCTTTCCCTGAAGCTGGAACATCAGCTGGTGGAACATGGCGCAGCTGTCCTGCTCATGCTTGGCGCCTGGTATCTTGCAGTGCTCGGTGGCGCTGCGGTTCAGAGCAAAGGTGTAAACGCCGTCTTGCTCCGCGGCATAACTCATCACCGCCCGGGCAGAGAACTCATAGATCTGATAGGTCGCCATTGGCTCACCTCCATTTGTTCTATTCTACCACAAACCATTTCAAAGTCAAAAAGAATACTACTCCCACTTCTTATGAGGTGGGGGGCGTATTTGAATTTTTGAAATGGAGGTACCAAACATGAACAACAGAAAGAACCATCCCCTGATCACAGTGGACGGCAGGACCCTGATGGACCGGCCACTGGAGCCGCCCAATTTTGTGGTGGACACCCTGCTTGCGCAGGGCCTGCACATCCTGGCAGGTTCCCCAAAGGTGGGTAAGTCCTGGCTGGCTCTGTGGCTGGCGGTGACGGTGGCTAAGGGAGAACCGGTCTGGAACCTGACCACAAAACAGGGCACTACGCTCTATCTCTGTCTGGAGGATTCTGTCCTCCGCATCCAGAATCGGCTCTTTGAGATCACCGAGGACGCACCAGACAGCGTCCACTTCTGCACAGAGTGCGCGCTCATCGGTCAGGGACTGGAGGAGCAGGTGGAAACATTCCTCACCGCACACCCCGACACCGTGCTGGTCATCATCGATACCCTGCAGATGGTTCGACCAGTCCACGACGCCACCTATGCCAATGACTACCGGGATCTGTCTGTGCTCAAGCGGCTGGCGGACAAGCACGGCATTGCCATCCTGCTCATCCACCATCTGCGGAAGGAAAAGGCGGAGGATGTGTTTCACCGGATCTCCGGCACCACGGGAATCAGCGGCGCAGTGGATTCCAGCTTCACTCTGGTGGAAGAACGGCGCGGCAGCGGCAAGGCCAGGCTGACTTGTATCGGTCGTGACATCGAGTACCGGGAACTGGAACTCCAGCGCAGCGGCGACAATGTGTGGGAGTTGGTCTCGGACAGCAGAGAAGAGCCCGTGCCGCAGGAGGAACGGATCGTTATTCTTCTCTCTGCATTTATGAGTGCCGGAGCATTATTTATCGGCACTCCCACGGAACTCTCTGAAAGGATCGACCCTGACAGAACAGAAGGAGTCACGCCTAAGAAAATCTCCAGGATGATCTTACAAAGTGCTGAGGCTCTAAGAAAAGTCGGAATTGCGGCAGTGGTTCGCCGCAGCAACGGAAAACGCGTGATCGAACTGCACCGTGCCGATAGTGTCGATTTGGAGGGTGCCGGAGAAATTGTCCCTATCGACCCTGCTGTCATTGACCAACCGTCTGGAGAGGGTGCGGCGGGGGCCGGGGCTACGAATTCCTCCCATTTGGGAGGGCAAGCAGAGCCTTCGTCCGACTTTGTCGGACTTGGCGCCGCCGGAAACCGGCGGATTCCGGGCGGAAGCCCGGGCCCACTTTGAGAACGGAGGTGCCGCATGAAACAGAAAAAGGAAGTGCGGATCACGCTCCGGCTCACGCGGGAGCAGTACGACAGCATCGTGGCAAAAGCGGAAACGGCCCAGATGCCGGTGGGTGCGTATGTGCGCGCGGCTGCTCTGCGGCACAGAGTGGTGGTGATCGACGGGCTGAAAGAGATCACCCATGAACTCAAGGGCATCGGACGCAGCATCAATCAGTTGGTGGTGCTGTGCAACTTGGGCAGGATCAAGGAAGTCCATCTGGGGGATGCGTGGCAGTCGCTCAGCCAGGTCTATCTGAAATTGCAGGAACTGACCGACCGGGAGGTGCGCTGATGGCAACCGTCACATTCATCAAATACCAGAAGCAATCCGCCGGAGCACTTCGCGGCGTGGCGGGTTATGTGTCCCAAAAGCAGAAAACAGAGCAGGAGGACGGCTGGCAGCTGGTCAGTGGGCAGAACTGCACGCCGCAACTGGCCGCCCAGGAGTTCCTTGCCACCCGGCAGATGCACCGGAAGGACAGTCCGGTCTGGTTCTATCACTATGTCCAGTCCTTCTCCCCGAACGAGGACATCACCGGAGCCTTGGCACACCAGGTGGCTCGGGAATTCGCGGAGCAGGCGTGGCCGGACAGCGAGGTCCTCATCGCCACCCACACGGACGCTGAACACATCCACTCCCATTTCATTGTGAACGCGGTCTGTTATAAGTCCGGGAAGATGCTCCGCCAGGGGCCCAACACCTTGAACGGTCTGCGCACACTCTCCGACGGACTCTGCCTGAAACACAGCCTTTCCGTTTTGCCGAAGCAACAGCAGAGGAAAGCAAAAGGCATGAGCGCCAGAGAATACCGCTCCGCCGCTAAGGGTGAGAGCTGGAAGTTCCGGCTGATGAATACCATCGACCAGTGCATGCGGTACGCTTCCACCAGGGAGGAATTCATCTCTCTGATGGAGAGCGAGGGGTATCAGGTGCGCTGGACGGACAGCCGGAAGAACATCACCTACACCACGCCCACGGGGATGAAGTGCCGGGACGACCGGCTCCACGATGAAAAGTACACCAAGGAGGTCATGGAATATGAGTTTCGAATCCGGGCAGCGCTTGCCCATGGAGGAATTGAAGCGGAGGAACGCTCTGCAGCCGATACCAACTCAAACCTGTCCCAGCAAAGAGGAGTGGCAGGAGCTGCTCCATCGGCTGGACGAGCTGGAGCGGCACACAGCGGTCCATACAGCCCTTCTGCGGAAGGTTTCCAGCCAGAGGGAGCCGTGCCCCACCCAAGCGCAGATGGAGGCACTGACGCGGGATGTGGCGGAAGTACAGCGGCTGCTGCAACAGGCTGGGAAGAAGAAAGAGTTCTCTATCTCTCCGCCCAGCCTGGGGACCGCGATGTCAGTTGTGGTATGGCTGGCCCTGATCCTGCTGGGCACCATGGTAGCCATGGTGGTCTTGCAGGTGATCTGGTCCGGCTTGGCCGCTCTCTGGAGCGTGATCAAGCTGCTGATCCCGTGAGGGACGCCACCGCCATGCACCGGCACACGGACCGCAAGGTACTGCTCCAGGAGCGGGAGCTGAAGATCGCCATGGGCCACAGAGAGGACGATCACGAAGACGAACTAACTTGGAAACAGAGCATGTAAAGGAGGATGATCACATGAGTTATCAGCAGGCGATGTATAATCGGGAGCATCCCCGATACACCGAGCCGACAGAGTACATCACGATGAAGGTGGACGGACTGATTGTTGCCCTCCGCTTCAAAAATACCATCACTCACCCTGATACGGTGTCTAAAATTGAGCAGACGCTGTTGATGGCACAGGACTTTGAAAATCTGAACAAGCATGCTTGATTCAGTAGACTTTTTACCAGTGGTGTGGGATACTGTGTGTGCATATGAACCTTGACAACTGAATGACAGCAAACCATATGCACCGCAGTCCTACACCAGAAAGGACAAGGTGCAATCATGGAAAAAAACAAGAGAGTATATTGCCTCTATCGAGTCTCTACCAAAGGACAGGTAGAAAAAGATGATATCCCGATGCAGAAACAATACTGCCGTGAATTTGCGGAAAGCCAGGGATGGACGATCATCAAAGAATTTGCGGAAAAAGGTGTCTCAGGTTTCAAGGTAGCTGCCGCTGACCGCGACGCGATTCAGGAGATTCGTCAGGATGCCGAGGAACGGAAGTTTGACATCCTGCTGGTGTTCATGTTCGACCGCC
>OJOH01000492.1_pt1 | contig 25825 bp, 30 predicted proteins | sample 1598201 | NCBI WGS metagenome assembly OJOH01 (sample SAMN03922462, study PRJEB24848) | human gut metagenome | isolation source: stool sample | host: Homo sapiens | place: Germany | collected 2009-11 | reverse complement strand
TGCCCACCACGATGGAGATGACGATCTGGAAGAACTTCATCACGATGCCCACCACGGCCATGGGAATCTGGGCGTACTGCTCCTGCCCGAACACGGGGTCCAGTGCGCCGTACTTCCGGATCATGTTGTTGATGGCGGCCATGGCGGCCACCAGACTGATCTGGGACAGGAAACTGGTCATGCCCAGGGTCAGGGTGCGGCCGCAGATGGTGCCTTTCAGCCGGTAATCGCCCTTTTCCGGGCGGGTGATCTTCATGTGCAGCAGATACCACACCGACAGCACCGCCGTGACCACCTGCCCGATGACCGTGGCAACGGCCGCGCCCATCATGCCCCAGTGGCAGCCGAAGATAAAGACGGGGTCCAGGATGATGTTGAGCACTGCGCCCGCCAGCGTGGAGATCATGGCAAACCGGGGGCTGCCGTCGGCACGGATGATGGGATTCATGGCCTGGCCGAACATGTAGAACGGCACGCCCAGCGTGATATAGAAGAAGTATTCCTGCGAATGATGGTAGGTCTCGGCGTTCACCGTGCCGCCGAACATGGCCAGAATGGTATCGGCAAAGAGCAGGTAGACGGCCGTGAGCACAAGGCTGCTGACCACGCACAGCACCACCGCGTTGCCCACGCTCTGCTTTGCGCAGTGCACTTCGTCCTGCCCAAGGCTGATGCTGACGAAGGCACAGCAGCCGTCACCGATCATGACCGCGATGGCCAGCGCCACCACCGTGAGCGGGAACACCACCGTGTTGGCGGCATTGCCGTAGGAGCCGAGGTAGCTGGCGTTGGCAATGAAGATCTGGTCCACGATGTTGTACAGTGCGCCGACCAGCAGCGAAATAATGCACGGGATCGCATAGCTCCGCATCAGCTTGCCGATGCGCTCCGTGCCGAGAAATTGATTGGAATGTTCCATGGGATTCACCTTACCTTTCCTGTTTCAGGGCAAAAGAAAACAACGAGCCACGCTCATGCAACTGGTTTTACGCATGAGAGCCACTCGTTGTACGGAATCATTATACGGTTTTGCCGCCCGGTTTGCAAAGGTAGTTTTGCACAAGAATTGTGCTGGTCATTCTGCGCATCCTGCACAGTGCAAACTTTGTGGAAAAGCGCCTTTGAAGCCCCCCGCCGGTTTGTGGTACAATAATAAGGAACGAAAACTGCGCTGGAAAGTCCGTTTTTGCAGTTGCTTTCCATACAAGCGAAAGAGGTGCACGATGTCACAGTATCAAGCAGGAACGCTGGTCGTTTATGGAAACCTCGGTGTGCACGAGATCGAAGCCGTTGGCCCGCAGAGCTTCTGCGGCGAACCGACCCGGGAATATTATACCCTCCGCCCTTATTTTTCCGACTCTCACGACCGGAGCTATATCCCCACGGCCAAGGAGGGCGTTCTGCGCCCGGTGAGCACCCCGGAACAGGCCGCTGCCTGTCTGGAGCAGGTGCGCAGTGAACCGGACGCGGCCCCGGCGTCTGCCAACCAGACCGTGCTGGCGGAGCATTATCAGGCCGTGATCCACACCAATGATTTTTACGAGTACCTGAAGCTGTACCGGGAGCTTGCCCACAAGCAGAGCACCCAGCGCAGCAAGGGCCGCAAGGTGAACGCCATGGACGCCTACTTCTACCAGATGGCCGAGCGCACCCTGCGGGAGGAGCTGGCCGTGGCGTTCCACGAAACGCCGGAAGCTGCCGCCAGGCGGCTTGAAGCGGCGGTGTCCTGAATCCAGACCATCGCAAAGGGAGAGGCTTCCCTGTCCGGTCCACCCGGCAGAGGGGCCTCCCCCTTTTTGTTTTTGCTCTGCGTCCGGCTCCTTGCAGACATCCACCCAGCCCCGGTGGGCAGGCCGTTTGCTGTGTTGGGGGTATTATGATCCCATTTTCATATCGTGTCAATGGGTTTTGTGCGCAGACCGCCACCTGTACCGTGCATTATAAAAAGGAAGGAAAGTGTGTCAGAACTGTAAAAGATAAATTATTTTAGTTATTTTTGTTGACTTATCCAACGATTCGGCTATAATGGTCGTGTTCCGAATTACTCAAACATTTTAGCTATTTAAAAACATCCAACATACAAAAGGAGAACACTACCATGACGTTTGAAGAAATGAAGAAGATCGTTGTTGATACCCTGAACTGCGACGAGGACAAGGTGACCATGGAGGCCAGCCTGACCGAGGATCTGGAGGCCGACAGTCTGGATGCCGTGGAGCTGAACATGGCTCTGGAAGATGCCTGCGGCGTGTCCATCCCGGACGAAGAGCTGGCAAAGCTCAAGACCGTGGGCGATATCTACAACTACATCACTGCACATATCTGAGGCAAAAAGCAATGAACGATATCCGAGATCTTTTCCCCGGCCGAATGCGGGAGCGCACCTTCCAGCTGAAGGCCAAGCGGGATGCCGGTGCCGTCTGGCACGAGCAGCAGTTTGTGGAGTGCAAGCAGTGCGGCCGCCGCGCCGCACGCACCCTGTGGGCAAGAAGCCTTTACGTCTGCCCCAACTGCGGCTACCACATGCCCATTGGCGGGTACTACCGGCTCAGTCTGGTGCTGGACCACGGCAGCTTCCGGGAACTGGATGCCGACCTTGCTCCGCAGGATGTGCTGCATTTTCCGGGCTACCGTGAAAAGCTTGCCACCGCCCAGAACAAGACCGGCCTGCGTGAAGCCGCTGTAACGGCCACCGGCCGCATCGGCGGGGTGGCCTGCGTGGCTGCCGTGCTGGACAGCCGCTTTTTCATGGGCAGCATGAGCACTGCCGTGGGCGACAAGATCACCCGCGCCATCGAGTACGCCGCCGCAAAGCACCTGCCGCTGGTTATTTTTTCGGCCAGCGGCGGCGCGCGGATGCAGGAGGGCATTTTCAGCCTGATGCAGATGGCAAAGACCAGTGCCGCCATCCAGCGCTTTTCGGCAAAGGGCGGGTTGTACATCAGTGTGCTCACCCACCCCACCACCGGCGGTGTGACGGCCAGCTTTGCAAGCCTTGGCGACATCATGCTGGCAGAGCCTGGCGCGCTGATCGGCTTTGCAGGTCCGCGGGTCATTGAGCAGACCATTGGCGAAAAGCTGCCTGCCGGATTCCAGCGCAGCGAGTTCCAGATGGAGCACGGCTTTGTGGATCAGGTGGTGCCCCGCAGCCAGCTGCGGGATACCCTGATCCAGGTCTTGCAGCTCCATGCAGGAGGAAAACACGAATGATCAAGGAAATTTTAGAGCAGCTGGCTCCGCTGGATGCCCAGATCGCCGCGCTGAAAGGCAGCGGCAACGAGATGGATGCCATCACGGCCCATGCCTCCGAGCTGGCAGAGCTGGCTGTGGAAGAGGACGAGATCCTGCGCACCTGCGGCCCGCTGACCGCCGAGGATCGGGTGTTTCTGGCCCGGCACCCGGAGCGCCCCCACATTGATGAGACTGTTTCTGCCCTGTTCACCGACTTCTTTGAGCAGCGCGGCGACCGTCAGTGCAAGGAAGACCCTGCCATTCTGGGCGGCATCGCCCGTTTTCACGGATTGCCGGTGACGGTCATCGGCCACCGCAAGGGCAGCACACTGGAAGAAAATCTGGCCTGTAACTTTGGTATGCCGGGGCCGGAGGGCTACCGCAAGGCCCTGCGCCTGATGAAGCAGGCCGAAAAGTTTGGCCGGCCCATCATCACCTTCATTGACACGCCGGGCGCTTACCCCGGCAAGGATGCCGAGGAGCGCGGTCAGGGCGAAGCCATTGCACGCAACCTGATGGAAATGAGCGGCCTGACCGTGCCGGTCATTGCCGTTGTCACCGGCGAAGGCTCTTCCGGCGGTGCGCTGGCACTGGGTGTGGCAAACCACATCCTCATGCTGGAAAATGCCGTTTACTCGGTGCTCAGCCCCGAGGGCTTTGCCAGCATTCTGTGGAAGGATGCTTCCCGCAGCGGCGAAGCCTGCGAGATGATGAAGCTGACCGCGCAGGATCTGTACAGCGATGGCATCGTGGAGCAGGTGATCCCGGAACCGTTGGGCGGCGCACAGCGCAGCCACGCAGCCTTGTTTGAACAGTTGGATGTTGCTTTGCGGGTGCACCTGAAAGAGCTGTGCCGCATGAGCGGCCGCCAGCTGGCCGACCAGCGCTATAAAAAATACCGCCAGATCGGAGAAACGAGGAACGCATGAGTGGTTTACAGCTGATCGCCACCGGCGGGGCCATCCCCGGCCGAACGGTCACCAACGAAGATCTGAGCCGCATGGTGGATACCAGCGACGAGTGGATCACCAGCCGCACCGGCATCCGCACCCGGCACTGGTGCACGGAGGATGAATCTGCCGCCACGCTGGCCATTTCCGCCGCAAAGCAGGCTTTGGCCCGCAGCGGCCTTGCCCCTGCGCAGATCGGGTGCTGCATCTGTGCCACCCTGTCCGCCCCAGACGCGACCCCCAGTGTAGCCTGTCAGGTGCAGGCGGCGCTGGGCCTTCCCGAGGACCGGCCTGCGCTGGATGTCAACGCGGCCTGTTCCGGCTTCCTCTACGGCATAGCCGTGGCGCGGGGACTGCTGACAACTTTGGGTGGACAGTATGCCCTCGTCATTGGGTGCGAAGCCCTTTCCCGCCTGATGGACCCCGCCGACCGCTCCACCTGTGTACTGTTTGGGGATGGAGCCGGTGCTGCCATTTTTCAGCTGTCGGACACTCCCTTTGCTCTGACGCTGGGCGCGCGCGGCAGCGATGTTCTCCATGCGGGCGGGCCGAACCGCACAGGTTCTGCGCCCATCACCATGGACGGCAAGGCCGTATTCCGCTTTGCAGTGGATGCCCTGCCCAAGTGCCTGCACACTGTGCTGGATGAAACACAGCTGACCCTCGATGATCTTGAGTGGGTGGTCTGCCATCAGGCCAACAGCCGCATCATCGACCACTGCGTGCGGGCGCTGAAGGCCGACCCGGCAAAGTTCTACAAGAACATGGACCGCCACGGCAACACCAGCGCCGCCAGCATCCCGGTCGCCCTGAACGAGCTTGCCGAGAACGGGCAGCTGCAGCCGGGCCAGCTTCTGGCCTGCATCGGCTTTGGCGGCGGCCTGACATGGGGCGGCGCAATTTTTCAATACAAAGAGTAAAAATCATGTTCGGCAAACGGGCTCGCCCTCTCAGTCACCTTCGGTGACAGCTCCCCCAAAGTGGGAGCCTTTGGCAAAACCGAAAAGTTTACCGTACTGCCAAGGGCTCTCCCTTTGAGGAAAGACTTCCCCCGCGCCGGGGGAAGATGTCGCGAAGCGACAAAAGGGGGAATCTGTCGAGCAGAGCGAGACTGAGAGGGCGAGGACGCTTACCGATAGGATAAAACTATGAAACTTTTAAATGAAATTCTAGGCACAAAATACCCCATCATTCAGGGCGGCATGGCCAACATTGCCACCGGCGAATTTGCCGCCGCCTGCTCCAACGCGGGTGCACTGGGCATCATTGGTGCGGGCGGCATGAACGCCGACACCCTGCGCCAGAACATCCGCCGCTGCAAAGAGCTGACCGACAAGCCTTTTGGCGTGAACATCATGCTCATGCATCCGCAGGCAGATGAGTTTGCCAAGATCGTGGTGGAAGAGGGCGTGCCCGTTGTGACCACCGGTGCAGGCAACCCGGGCAAATATATCCCCGCGTGGAAAGCGGCAGGCATCAAGGTGATCCCGGTTGTCGCCGCCGCCGTGCTGGCAAAGCATCTGGAGCCGCTGGGCATCGATGCTGTCATTGCTGAGGGCACCGAGAGCGGCGGCCATGTGGGCGAAATGGCTACCATGGCGCTGGTGCCGCAGGTGGTGGATGCCGTCAGCATTCCGGTCATTGCGGCTGGCGGCATCGCCGATGGCCGCCAGCTGGCAGCAGCTCTGGCTCTGGGTGCCTGCGGCGTGCAGGTAGGCACCTGCCTGCTGGTGAGCGAGGAGTGCCCCATCCATGAAAACTACAAAGCCGCCCTGCTCAAGGCCAAGGACAGCGATACCATCGTGACCGGCCGAAGCGTGGGTGCGCCGGTGCGAGTGCTGAAAAACCGCATGAGCCGCGAATATGTCCGGCAGGAAAACGCCGGTGCCGACAAGATGGAGCTGGAAAAGTACACCCTTGGCAGCCTGCGCCGCGCCGTGTTTGAGGGCGACACCACCACCGGAAGCCTGATGGCCGGTCAGGTGGCAGGCATGCTGCACGAGGTGCGCCCGGTGGCGGATATTCTTGCAGACCTGTGGAACGGCGGGAGGCAGCGCATTGCCGCGCTGAGCACCGAATGCTGACCCTCGGCAGAAAGACCCTGTCTGTGCCCATCCTACAGGGCGGCATGGGTGTGGGCGTTTCCCTCGGCGGGCTGGCCGGTGCCGTTGCAGCCTGCGGCGGTATGGGGTGCATCTCCACCGCCGATGCAGGCTACCGTGAGCCGGACTTTGCCCGCGACCCGGCAAGTGCCAACCACCGTGCACTGACCGCCGAGATTCGGAAGGCAAAGGAGATCGCAAAGGGCGCGGGCATGGTAGCCATCAACGCCATGGTGGCAACGCAGGATTATGCGGCCGCGATCCGCACCGCTGTGGAAGCGGGCGTGGACGCGGTGGTGTCCGGCGCGGGCCTGCCGTTGGAGCTGCCCGGCATCGTGGGCACAACGGATGTTGCCATCGCTCCCATCGTTTCCAGCGGAAGAGCCGCAAAACTCATCCTGCGCCGCTGGGCCAAAGAGTTTGGCCGCACCGCTGATTTTGTGGTGATCGAAGGCTGCAAGGCAGGCGGACACCTCGGCTTTGCCGAAGATGATCTGCTGGCAGGCAAATGCCAGACCCTCGACGCCATCCTGCCCGAGGTGCTGGCCGAGGTAAAGCCCTTTGAAGCACAGTTTGGCCACAGCATCCCCGTATTTGTGGCAGGCGGCGTGTATACCGGTGCCGATATGGCCCACTTTACCGCAATGGGCGCTGCTGGCGTACAGCTTGCCACCCGCTTTATCACCACCTACGAGTGTGACGCATCCCAGGGCTACAAGGACGTTCTGCTGAACGCCCGGCCCGAGGATGTACGGATCATCCACAGTCCGGTGGGAATGCCGGGCCGTGCACTGAACACCCCGCTGGTGCAGGCGCTGGCAGAGGGGACCCGCTTCCCTCCCCGGCACTGTGCCCGCTGCCTGAAGACCTGCGACCCCGCCAAGGTGCCCTACTGCATCACCCACGCGCTCATCGAAGCCGTAAAGGGCAATGTGGAGGAGGGCCTGTTCTTCTGCGGGGCCAACGTGGGCAGGCTGGACCGGATGCGCACGGTACAGGAGCTGATGGATGAACTTGTGACCGAATGGAGGCAAAATCAATGAAGCTTGCCGTTTTATATGCCGGTCAGGGGGCACAGCACCCCGGCATGGGCAAAGAATTTTACGAAGGCTCTCCCGCGTTCCGGGCGGCATTTGACAGTGCAGAGCTGGACTTCGACCTGCACCGCGTCTGCTTTGAGGACCCGGACGGCCTTTTGAATCAGACCGAATACACCCAGCCCTGCATGGTGGCCTTTGCCTGCGGCGCGACCGCAGTGCTGGCCCAGCAGGGCGTGAAACCCGCTTATGTGGCCGGGCTTTCGCTGGGCGAATACTCCGCGCTGGAAGCTGCCGGGGTGTTCACCGCAAAGCAGGCCATCGAGCTGGCTGCTTACCGCGGCAAAGCCATGGCCGAAGCTGCAAAGGGCATCGACTGCGGCATGACCGCCGTGCTGAACCTTGACCGGCAGGCACTTGCAGCCTGCTGTGAGCAGGCGGCAGAGCTGGGCTGCGTGCAGATCTGCAACTACAACTGCCCGGGTCAGCTGGTCATCGGCGGCGAGAAAGCCGCTGTGGACAAAGCCGCCGCACTGGCCAAAGAAGCCGGTGCCCGCCGCTGCATCCCGCTCAAGGTAAGCGGCCCGTTCCACACCCGTCTCATGGCCCCCGCCGGGGATGCACTGGCAAAGCGTTTTGCGTCTGAGTCCTTTGGCGAGATGCAGGTGCCGGTGCTGTTCAACTGCCTTGGCCGTGAAAAAGCTGAGCAGGACAGCATCCCCGCCCTGCTCGTGAAGCAGGTGCAGAGCAGCGTTTACATGGAAGATACGCTCCACCGCCTCGGTGAGCTGGGCGTAGACCATATTCTGGAAGTTGGCCCGGGCAGTGCTCTGGCTGGCTTTGTGAAAAAGACCCTGCCCGGCGTGGTCTGCGCTTCGGTGGAGACCCCGGAGCAGCTGAACGCCGCACTGACAGCATGGAAGGAAGAGCTATGAGCGAAGAAACGATCATCCGCACCGCCGTTGTTACTGGCGGAAGCCGGGGCATTGGCCGGGCTGTGTGCATCCAGCTGGCAAAGCAGGGCTGCAATGTCGTGGTGAATTACTGCCACGGCGAAGCTGCAGCTGCCGAGACGGTGGCTCTGTGCAAGGCCGAAAACGCAAATGCCGTGGCTGTGCAGGCCGATGTTTCCACTGCCGAGGGCTGCAAAGTGCTCTTTGAACAGGCGGTGAACGCCTTTGGCCGGGTGGATATCCTTGTGAACAACGCGGGCATTACCCGCGATAATCTGATCCTGCGCATGAGCGAAGAGGACTTTGATGCAGTGCTGAACGCAAACCTCAAGGGTGCGTTCCTCTGCTGCAAGGAGGCCGCCCGCCGCATGGTGCGCCAGCGCTGGGGCCGCATCGTGAACCTTTCCAGTGTGGTGGCCCTGCGGGGCAACGCCGGCCAGACCAATTACGCCGCCAGCAAGGCGGGCCTGATTGGACTGACCAAAAGCCTTGCCCGCGAGCTGGCAAGCCGCAATGTGACCGTGAATGCGGTCGCGCCGGGCTTTATCGAGACCGACATGACCGCCGCCCTGCCGGAAGCCGTCCGTGCCGAAATGGCAAAGGGCATCCCCGCAGGCCGCGCAGGAAAGCCGGAGGATGTGGCAAATGCAGTGGCATTTTTTGCCGCAGAACAAAGCAGCTATCTCACCGGGCAGGTGCTCTGTGCAGACGGCGGCATGGCAATGTAAAAGGAGAAAACTCTCATGGAAAAACGCAGAGTCGTAATCACCGGCCTTGGCACCGTGAACCCGCTGGGCAACAACACCGCCGACAGCTGGGCCGCTGCCAAAGCGGGCAAATGCGGCATCGGCCCCATTACCCAGTTCGATACCACCGATTTTAAATGTAAGCTGGCCGGCGAGGTGAAGGGCTTTGACCCGGAAACCATCGTGGACAAAAAGGAAGCCCGCAAGATGGCCCGCTTTACCGTTCTGGCCCTTGCTGCCGCCGCTGAAGCAGTTGCAGACAGCGGTCTGGACACCGAAGCGGAAGCCAAACAGATCGGTGTCATCCTTTCCAGCGGCATCGGCGGTCTGCCCACCATTGAGGAGCAGCACACCCGTGGTGAAGAGAAGGGCATGGAAAAGGTAAGCCCCTATTTCGTGCCCATGTCCATTGCCAACATGGCAGCGGCACAGGTGGCCATCCGCTTTGGCCTGAAGGGCATGTGCACCTGCCCGGTGACGGCCTGCGCCGGCGGCACCAATGCCGTAGGCGATGCTTTCCACCGCATCCGTGACGGCTACGAGATCGCCATGGTCTGCGGCGGTGCAGAGAGCTGCATCAGCCCTCTGGGCATCGGCGGCTTTACCAGCATGAAAGCGCTTTCCACCGCGACCGATCCGGATGCAGCCAGCCTGCCCTTTGACGCACGGCGCGGCGGCTTCGTGATGGGCGAAGGCAGCGGTGTGCTGGTGCTGGAAGAGCTGGAACATGCCCGTGCCCGCGGTGCGCACATCTACGCCGAGGTGGTGGGCTACGGTGCCAACTGCGATGCCTACCACTTCACCGCCCCCGCCCCCGGCGGCGCAGGTGCCATCGACTGCATGGTGCTGACGCTGGCGGATGCAGGCATCGCACCGGAGCAGGTGGACCACATCAACGCCCACGGCACCGGCACCCACATGAACGATGCCTGCGAGACCGCCGCCATCCATGCGGTGTTCGGCGAACACGCAAAGCAGCTGACTGTGGTGAGCACCAAGAGCATGACCGGCCATCTGCTGGGCGGTGCGGGCGGCATCGAAGCCGTATTTACAGCGCTGGCCCTGCATGACCAGTTTGCGCCGCCCACCATCCACTATGAGCAGCCCGATCCCGAATGTGATCTGGACTATGTGCCGAACACTGGCCGTGCGCAGGCCATGACCTACGCACTGAGCAACAGTCTGGGCTTTGGCGGGCACAACGCCTGCATCGCCCTGCGCAGATGGGAGGGCTGACCCATGGCAGAACCCCGCACCGTGCGTGCAGACGCAAACGCCCTGAACAGTGAGGAGATCGCGGCGCTTCTGCCGCACCGCTATCCCTTTGCCCTTGTGGACCGCATTCTGGACTATGAGCCGGGCCAGTGGGCCATCGGCCGCAAGTGCGTGAGCCGCAATGAGGAATTTTTCTGCGGACATTTTCCCGGCCAGCCGGTGATGCCGGGAGTGCTCATTCTGGAAGCACTGGCCCAGACCGGTGCCGTTGCGGCGCTCAGCCTGCCGGAGAACAAGGGCAAACTGGCCCTCTTCGGCGGCATCAAGAATGCCCGCTTCCGCAAGCAGGTCACCCCCGGCGATGTGCTCACCCTGCACTGTGAACTGGTAGAACAGCACGGCCCGGTGGGCGTGGGCAAAGCCTCAGCGTGGGTGGACGGCAAGTGCGCCGCCACCGCCGAGCTGACCTTTGTGCTGACCGACCCCAACGCCTAAAAACACCCCTGTGAGTTTAAAAAAGCTCACAGGGGTGTTTTCCGTTATTTTACCATTGAGAAGCCGCTTCGCTCTCTCAGCCAAGCGCCACATCCAGAACCATCAGTGGTGCCCCACCAGATAGGCCACCCGTTCGATCTGCGCCGCCGTCATGCCGGTATCCGCCAGAAATTCCCGCACCAGCGGAGCACTCTCCTGCTCCTGATACTTTCCATTGGTGTTACTGCAATGGTAGGATCGCATATTTACTGATTTCTGTATCTGTTCAGGACAGCATCCGGGATATGGCAGTAACTGCAGTCTTCAGGGTGCCGTTCCAGATGGTGCTGATGCTCCTCAGCGCTCCGGACATAATTTGTCAGCGGCAGCACTTCCAGCATGATCTTGTCCCGGTCCTCCCGGCCGTTTATAAAAGCTCTTGCTTCTTCCAGATGTCTGGGATCTGTACTGTACAGCCCTGTCCGGTACTTTTTTCCAACGTCCACGCCCTGTTTGTTCAGGCTGTAGGGGTCGATGATCTCAAACAGGTGTGCCATCAGTTCTGAAATGTTTGTGTTTTTCTCATCATAGACCACTTTTACGCATTCTGCATATCCATCGTATGGGCCATCCAGAGAGCTCGTTGTTCCGTTGGCTCTGCCGGCTTCAGTCATCTGTACACCAGGCACTGTGTCAAAAAAATGCTGTACGCCCCAAAGGCATCCGCCTGCGATATAGACCGTTTCCATCTTGATTTTCCTCCTCCTGTTGATCATATATCAGCTTTGCTCCTATTCTACCACGCTTTCCCACTGTCGGAAAGATATCAGAAAACAAAAATGGCCCCGGAGGGCTTATCGCAGCTCTCCGGGGCCGCCTTGTGCAGAGTGATTTTCTCTCGATGGGCTTTCAGAAATGCTTTGCTGTAATCAGCTTGCGCGAACCACAGCGGAAGGACCCTCATAAGATACAGAAAAGATTTCTGTATTTTTCTTGACAGTTTTCCCATATTCTGTTTTAATACATCTGATAAAAGGGAGTAAAGGGCAGTATTCCGGCTTATTCTTCGGGAGACTGCTGCATGGCAGCGTCATCACGGCAGAAATGCCCGATGTCATGTGTTCGCTTGAGACTTTTGTCACAGACAAGGTGCTGTGGCAGGAGTCTCTTTTTCTTGTCACCGTACCGGAGCACAATAGGAGGCAAGAAAACTATGAACTTTCTGAACACATTCGCAAGTCTGTTTTCCAATTTTGGAAACCTGACTTGGCAGATGGTGGTGATGTGGGGCATTGGTGCATTGCTCATCTACCTTGCCATCGCCAAAAAAATGGAGCCGAGCCTGCTTTTACCCATGGGCTTTGGTGCCATTCTGGTCAATCTGCCGCTGTCCGGTGCCATCACGCAGGGCGATACCGTAGGCCCCATTTCTGCCCTGTTTGAAGCAGGCATGTCCAACGAGCTGTTTCCCCTGCTGCTTTTCATCGGCATTGGTGCTATGATCGACTTTGGCCCCCTGCTGGAAAAACCGTGGCTCATGCTCTTTGGTGCCGCAGCGCAGTTTGGTATTTTCTTCACCCTGTTTCTGGCAGGCTTCTTCTTTGATTTGAAGGATGCTGCTTCCATCGCTGTCATTGGTGCAGCGGACGGTCCCACCGCCATTTTTGTAGCTAACACCCTCAACTCCCAGTACCTTGGTGCCATCATGGTGGCAGCGTACAGTTACATGGCTCTGGTGCCCATCGTGCAGCCGCCGGTCATTAAACTGCTGACCACCCAGAAGGACCGCCGCATCCGGATGCCCTATGAAAAGGGCAATGTCAGCCAGCTGACGAAGATTCTGTTCCCCATTGTGGTAACCATCATTGCCGGTATGGTAGCTCCTGCCAGCGTAGCTCTAGTTGGTTTTCTGATGTTCGGCAACCTGCTGCGGGAGTGCGGCGTACTGAACGCCCTCAGCGAAACCGCGCAGAATGTGCTGGCAAACCTCATCACCATCGTGCTGGGCCTGACCGTGGCCGGACAGATGACCGCTGACAAGTTTGTCCGGCCCGATACTCTGCTCATCCTTGCACTGGGTCTGGTAGCCTTCGTTTTTGATACCGCAGGCGGCGTGCTGTTTGCAAAGCTGCTGAACCTGTTCCTGCCCGAAGGCAAAAAACTGAACCCGATGATCGGTGCAGCCGGCATCTCCGCCTTCCCCATGAGCGGCCGTGTGGTCAACAAGATGGGATTGGAAGAAGATAACCAGAATTTCCTGCTGATGTACTCCATCAGCGTCAACGTTTCGGGGCAGATCGCATCCGTCATTGCAGGCGGCCTGATTCTGACCCTGATGGCTTAACGGAGGTACACTTATGCTTCATCTTTCTTCGTGGATGACCACCCTGCCCCTGATGCTCATCGGCATGGTCGGCATTCTTCTCGTCATTGGTGTCATTGTCCTGGCTGTGATGCTGCTCAACCGGCTGACAAGTCGGAAATAATTCACCCCATCAAGCAGAAACGAATTTACGGCGAAATATCGCTATAAATATGATGCACAGGCCTTCTAAAGCTGTGATTTTGTGACAACTTGGTGTCACTTCAATAAAGAACCCGCTTTCACTTCAATTTGATGTTGAAAGCGGGTTCTTTTCGCTTTTATGCGTGTTTGACGGCGGTTTCAAAAAGATTGACTGCTGCGCCCTCTTGCGTGTCGGTGTTGTGGGTACCACGCTTTTTCACTTCCGAAAAGATGTCAGAATACAAAAACCCCCGAAGAGCTTCTTACGGTTCTCCGGGGGTTGGTTCTATGCGCCGGTGTTCCTCACACCGATGCACAAACGTTACTCGATTTCAATGAGATTGGGATTCGCAGGCAGAGCCTTCTGCTGCTGCGGTGCGGGCAGCACGATGTGCAGGATGCCATCCTCGAACTTTGCGTGGATGTCCTCCTTCTTCACGGCATCACCCACATAGAAGCTGCGGGCACAGGTACCGGAGAAGGTCTCACGGCGCAGATAACGGCCATTGTTGTCCTTCTCGTCATTGGAGTGGTTGCGGACGGCCTGAATGGTCAGGTAGCCGTCGCTCAGCTCCATCTGAACGTCTTCCTTCTTGCAGCCGGGCAGGTCAACAGCCACATCATAGTTGCCATCGGCGGTCTGCTTCACATCGGTTTTCATCATGTTTGCGCCGCGCTTGCCGAAGGTCTCACGCTCTTCACGATTCATTGCACGCTCCAGCGCACCGTCGTTCCAAAACGGATCAAAGAAATCATCGAACAGATTTTCATGGAAAACAGCAGGCATAAACATAAAACAACCCTCCAATCCCGGCGTTCGGGTCGGGCATAAAATCAAGATCGTGCATCAGAAGCGGAGTCTTCCCGGGAGCCTTGCGGTTCCCTCATGCCCCTTTCTCCTGAGCACGCCACTGTTATAACACTGTTTATTAGCAGTGTCAATAGTAGAGTGCTAAAATTCATAAAAGAATAATACTTTTATAATATTTCATGCAATTCTCGGCAAAATCGTTTGCACTGGATTCAATTTTTTCTTCTCTGATCGTAGTCTTTCGCTGTGACAGAACGGATGCAAGCCGTTTTTTCAGAACCAGGCGATCCATTGCCCGCGTAAACAATGCAGTTATCAAAAAGTCTCTCTGTCCTTGCAGCGTCTTGCGTTCTGCCGGTCCACCCGCTATAATAATGTAGAAACCGAGATGAAAAGAGCGTGATATTGTGGAAGAGACCGAGATCAGTCATTTTCTCCACATTCTGGTCCGAATGGGCGAAGCTTTACAAAACAGCGGCGCAGAAGTATTCCGCGTTGAGGACACTTTGAACCGGATCGCAATCGCCTATGGGGCAGAAGATGTGAATGTATTCGTGATCACATCCAGCATCGTGGTCACGCTTACCATGCCCTCGCTGCCGCCGCAGACCGAGACCCGCCGCCTGCGTCACGCTGCCAGCAATGACCTGCTGACATTGGAAAAGCTCAATGCGCTCAGCCGCCGTATCTGCACAGCGCCTCCTTCCATAGAAGAGTTTCAGCGCCAGCTGAATGCCATTCTGGCACAGCATCCGGACCCAAGACTGCATCTTGCCGGCAGTGTGTTGGCTGCTTCCAGTTTTGCCATCTTCTTTGGTGGAAATCTCTGGGACGGCCTGCTGGCCGGCGGCATTGCCGTTCTGATTTGCTGGATGGAGCGCTATCTCTCGCCTTTTTGTATGAATGGCGTAGAATTTCAGTTTATAGCATCATTTCTCAGCGGTGTCTCCACTCTGCTGCTCTGCCGCTTTGGGATGCAGTTTCATGCCGATAAAGTTCTGATTGGTATCATCATGCTGCTGATTCCCGGCATCATGCTGACAAATTCCATCCGGGACATCTTACTTGGGGACATTATTTCCGGCTCTCTTCGACTGGTGGAAGCCATTCTGATGGCCGCCACCCTTGCACTCGGCATGATGGCCGCCATCTGGTTGATGGGAGGAATTTCCGCATGATACAGGTTTTTTCGCAGTTGCTCAGTGCTGCCCTTGGTTCGGTCGGTTTCGGACTGATCTTCAATCTGAACCGGCGCTACTTACCCGCCGCCGGTGTAGGCGGACTTCTGGCATGGCTGGCTTATCTTCTTGCCGCCAACACCCTGCACAGCGTCTTTCTTGCCAATCTGTTGGCCGGTTTCTGTGCCGCTCTGTATGCCGAAATTCTTGCCCGATGCTGCAATGCACCCTCTACGCCTTTCTTCATCACCGCTGCCATTCCCCTCATTCCCGGAAGCACCCTCTACTACTGCATGAACGCAGTCGTCTCCAATGATTTGTCTGCTGCAGAGCATTTCGGAGAGCAGACCTTTCTGGCCGCTCTTGGAATTGCCGGCGGTATGGCAATCGCATGGTGTCTGGCCGATTTGAGCCGGAAGCTGCACGCACTTGCAATCCGTTCTTCGGGAAAGTAGCGATCTTCCACATTGAAGAATGCCGCTGATGATCGGGTCGTTTGAGCTGCTGCTCTGAAATACGAAGAAAGGCCGTCCGGCACCGCAGCAGGGCTGCCTTTACAATTACAAGGATGTGTCTCTATGAAACTCAAACAATTCATTCAGCAGGAAACGGTCCTCACCGCAGCCGCTGTGCTGGCCGTTGTCTCCGCCTTTTTTGTTCTGCCGGATGCGCAGTATCTCGGCTACATCGACCTGCGCACGCTGGCGATTTTATTTTCCCTGATGACGGTCATGGCCGGGCTGCGGCGGCAGGGCTTTTTTGATGGACTGGGCCGGGCATTGCTGTCCCGTACCCACAGCACCTTTCAGCTGACGCTGGTACTGGTCGGGCTGTGCTTTTTCGGAAGCATGTTCATCACCAACGATGTTTCCCTGCTGACCTTCGTCCCCTTTACGTTCGTGGTCCTGAGCCGTCTGGGAGCGGATGTCCGCCGCTCCCTTCTGATCCCGGTGGTCTGTATGCAGACCATTGCGGCAAACCTTGGCAGTATGCTGACCCCCATCGGCAACCCGCAGAACCTCTATCTTTACGGAAAAAGCGGCATGAGCATCGGGGGATTTGTTCTTCTTATGCTGCCCTACACTCTGGTCTCTCTGCTCCTGCTGCTGGCTTGGGCAGCGCTGGTCTGCCGGAAAGCCTCTGACGCCCTTTCCGTGGACGAGCTTGTTTCTTCTTCTGCATCTCAGGGAGATCAGAAGATCATCCTGCTGTATCTGGTTCTGTTTGCCGTCTGCCTGCTGTCCGTGATCCGGGTACTGCCCTATGGCATTGCCTTTGCCGCTGTACTCGTCTGCGTTCTTTTTGCAGACCCGCACACCTTACGGGCAGTGGACTATTCCCTGCTTCTGACCTTTGTGGCTTTTTTCATCTTCATTGGCAATCTGGGGCGCATTCCGGCCTTTTCCGGCTGGCTGCAGGAGTTTCTGACCGGCCGGGAAGTTCTTGTGGCGGTTCTTGCTTCGCAGGTCACAAGTAATGTTCCCGCCGCCCTGCTGCTGTCCGGGTTCACGGCAGAGACACAAGCCCTCATCATCGGCACCAATCTGGGAGGTCTTGGCACTTTGATCGCATCCATGGCCAGTCTTATTTCCTACCGGCAGATCGCACGGGAGCTGCCACAGGGGAAGAAGCGGTATTTTGGGCTGTTCACCCTGTCCAACCTGATCTTCCTTGCGATCCTGCTGGGTGTGTGGTTTTTGCTCCGCTGAGCGTGGCAGATGACTTATGGTTTTTCTATAAAGCTAAAAAAGGGGAGTTCCGTCACGGACGAAGGTCCGGGCAGAACTCCCTTTGGTTTTATCGTATGGTCAGAATGCCGGTGCCCACCGGCACCTCCAGCAGCTTGCCGGAAAAATGCTTCGGGATGCCGGACAGTGCCTTTTCCAGATAGGCATCATTTTCTGCCTTGTTCATGTCCCACACCAGACGGCACACCGCTTTCCCGCTCAGGGTGGAGCAGGTGATCATACCATCATAAAAATTATTGCCGCCTGTCAGCCGGTAGGCACTGCGGATTGCTTCTTTTCGTTCCATGCTCCGTCCTCCTTACACTATTTCACCGCTTTTGCGCCGTAACGCACAGCCAGCCTTTTTTATTTTTGTGGCTCTGGATCTGACAGAATCCTGCTTGTTCCAGATACGCTTTCAGTGCAGTGTCCGTATAGATGGTCATGCCATCAATGATCTGCGTCCATTTGTCGTCTTTTGTCGTTTCGCCGTTTGCTTCGTTACAGATGAAAAAGATTCCGCCGGGCTTCAGCACTCGATAAACCTCTCTGAAATTCTGTGCAAGCTCCGGCCAGAAATAGACCGTTTCAAAGGCGGTCACCACATCAAACTGCTCCGCTTCAAACGGAAGCTCTGCCACACTTGCCTGTTGCACGGTACACCGTCCTGCCGCAATGGCTCTGGCATTGACTTTTCGCGCTTTTTCCACGCTGACGGCTGAGTAGTCGATGCCCTGCACCCTGCCTTTGGGGCACAGTTTCAACAGCGTTTTAATGTTCGCTCCACCGCCGCAGCCGCAGTCCAGCACCATGGCATCCGGGGCAGGCTGTAAAAAACTCAGCCCCCATTCTGCCATTGCGCTGTGTCCAAGGTTCATCATAGCAACCATGATCTTCCCGCCAAGGCCTACGGGCTTGCGGGTGTTTTCAAAAAAGGACATAACGCCACCCTCTTTCTGTTTACCGTTCACATTGCAATACTATTTACCAGATGCGCCCACTGCACCGGATGACAGGCCAGCAATTCCTCGTGCTGCAAGTTAGGTAAATCTAACTTTCTGTTCTATAAAAAGCCGCTTCTCAGCGGTTCTTCTGCCAAAATAATACGCCCTGCCGTCTCCTCTGTCAAGGAGTTTAGGCATTTTCGGGTATTCCGAAAGAGATTTCGCCTTCGAGGGCTCCAACCGTCACCCCAGTGCCACATCCAGCACCATCATCACGCTGAAGCCCACCGCGAAAAACACCGTGCCAACGTTGGAGTGCTGTCCCTGCGACATTTCCGGGATCAGTTCCTCCACCACCACATACAGCATGGCTCCGGCGGCAAAGCTGAGCAGATAGGGCAAAGCAGGCACCACGATGCCTGCCGCCAGAATCGTCAACACTGCCCCGATGGGCTCTACGATGCCGGACAGCACGCCGCCCCAGAATGCCCGGCCTTTTTTCATTCCTTCCGCCCGCAGTGGCATGGAGATGATGGCACCTTCCGGGAAGTTCTGAATGGCAATGCCAAGAGAAAGTGCCAGCGCCCCGGCGGCGGTGATCTGAGCAGTTCCGGCAAGGTATCCGGCATAGACTACGCCCACTGCCATACCCTCCGGGATGTTGTGCAGCGTCACCGCCAGAACCATCATGGTGGTGCGCTGGAGCTGGCTTTTTGGCCCTTCGGCCTGCAAACTGTTCTGGTGCAGATGCGGGATGAGATGGTCCAGCAGCAGCAAAAACAGGATGCCCAGCCAAAAGCCCACCGCCGCCGGGAAAAACGCCAGCCTGTCCAGATCTGCGGCCTGCTCCATAGCCGGAATCAGCAAGCTCCATACCGATGCCGCCACCATCACTCCGGCGGCAAAGCCGGTGAGGGCGCGCTGGATGCGGTCACGCAGAGAGTTTTTCAAAAAGAACACACAGCCCGCCCCAAGGCTTGTACCTAGAAATGGAATCAGGATCCCCCAGAACGCGTCTTGCATGATGTAGTACCTCCTTATGGTTATTCATGACTAACTTCGCAAAAAGTATACTGCGCTCCGGCAAAAAGGTCAAGGGCTTTGCGGTATAGAGGATGCAGATCGTTTCCTGCATCGAAAAATTCACCTCTGCAAACTTTCCGGTTTCTACTTGACAACGCCCGGTGGGAGTGCTATTTTTACTTCGAGAATTTGTTTTGCCTAACCATCTGAGGGGTTTTTCCCCTGCATTTTTTTGCATCATTTGTTAGGTAAAGCTAACTGTTTTTTTAAAACTGAGATAGAGGTGTGTTACCATGAGATTAAAAAAAGTATTTGCAGGTGCACTTGCGGCCGCTATGCTGGTATGCGCTGTGGCAGTCCCGGCCTTCGCTGCGGAAGAGGTGGAACAGGAAAACTGCCTGACCTCCAGCTATGTCCAGATGAACATCCCCTACGCCGACTTCTACAAGGCTGCCGGTGTGGACAACGCATCTGAGATCGACGCTGTGACCAGCGCCACCAGGAACAAGACCCGTGCAGGCAACCTTGCCGCCGGTTCCTACCACGTCAACGCAGATGGCACCGACATCACCGGCGTTTCCTTCCCGGTCAAGGTGCTGACCCCGTGGGCGCTGAAGAATGCAAAGCAGGTCACCGATGCCGACAGCTACGACATTACCGTTACCCTGAAGGGCAAGGAATCCACCACCACCTACACCGGCGCAGATGCCTTGTTTGAGAACGAGAGCTACGCTTACTACAAGCTCAGTGAGACCCCTGCCTACTACATCACCGCATGGTATAACCTGCTGAGCGGCAAGTGGGAGTTTGGCAAGGTCCACGCTACCGAGACCACCGTAGAGGGCACCACTGTAGAGCTGAATACCAACGGTCACCATGCCACCTACGAGATGAAAATCTCCGGTTTTGATCTGGACTACAAGGCCAACAAGGTCTACGGCGTAGTTCTGACCACCGCCGATGGCAGTGAGTACGGCCTGCATCATGTGACCAACATCTGGCATGGTACCAAGCTGGGCTTCAATGCCGATGATCCTTACTTTGCATCCATCATCGGCAAAACGATTACTCAGATCACCTTCTACGCCGCCGACGGCGTGTATGTCCTGCCGGTCAATGTGGCGCTGTGAATACACGGGAAACTGCCTAATTTATTGTAAAATATAACACAAAACGGCAAGGTCGCTTGGCATCAGGCGGCCTTGCTTTTCCGTGTCAGGAGGAGTTGGAATGAACCAAAAACGATGCCATACACTGCTGCCGCTGGTGCAGCTGCTCCCGACGGTGGCGGCAGCGGCAGCTGTACTTTTTGCCCTGCCCCGCACCGTTCCGGTGCTGGCCGCCGTGCCGGAAAAGCTGACAACCGTGGTGGAGCAGCCTGTGGAAGCCGCTTCCTCCGAAGCGGAGGAAGAAACCCTGCCCAAGCTGCCCTATGCCGACGGCGTCTACGTCGGCTCTTCCCGGGGCTACGGCGGTGCCGTCCGAGTACAGGTCACCATGGAAAACGGCAGCATCACGGAGGTGGAGATCTTGGACGCATCCCACGAGACCAAGCAGTTTCTGCGGCGTGCCAAGCGGCTTTTGACCACCGTGGTGGAGATTCAGAGCTGGGAGGTGGATGCCGTTTCCGAGGCCACCTACACCAGCCGGGGCATTCTGGGCGCAGTGCAGAACGCCCTGACCGGCGAGGTGGTCAACAATCCCCTGCCGCCCCAGCCAAAGCCCGCTGCAACGCTTGTGGTGGAGGAATTTACGGCTCCCTCCATCTACTTGGACGGCATCTACACTGCCGAAGCCATGGGCTTTGAGGGGCAGATCACAGTGCAGGTCACGGTGGCAGAGGATAAAATTACCAATATCACGATCCTGAGCGCCGAGGACGAGGAGGAATATCTCTCCCGGGCAAAACAGGTCATCCCCGCCATTCTGGAGGGACAAAGCCCCAACGTGGATACTGTTTCCGGTGCCACCTACTCCTCCACCGGAATTCTGAACGCGGTCAAGCTGGCACTGGCAAAGGCCGCTGTTGCCCCGGCAGAGAAAACCGTTCCGGAGCAGACTGCATCGGAAGAGACGGCAGAGGGAACCGCACCGTCTGAAGCAGCAGAGCCCGGGGAAACGCCGGTCACCGCGCCTACCGTGGAGGTGGTGCAGCCGGAGGAAAAGAGCGCCGTTCCCGTATGGCTCAAGGAAGTATGGCAGCAGCTTTTCCCTGCAGATGCACCGGCATCCTCTGAACCGGAACCGGCATCTTCTGAGGAAGTGCTGCCGACATCCGAGCCGGCACTGCCGCCGGAAGAGACCGGGATTGAATCTGAAACGGAAGGAGCAGCAGAATGAAATACAAAAATTTTCTCCTCCGGGCGGTGAACCTGCTGCTCATTTTGGGGGTACTGTGGCAATACCAGCAGGTGGCGCTGATCCGGGCGGCAGCGGTAAGCCAGCGCAAGCAGGAAATTGCCGAAGTTGAAGCCTACAATTCGTGGCCGGGTTTTCCGGGGTAAAACAGATCTTTCTGCACATCGGTGCAGGCGAGGTGCTCTCTGTGGACAGCTTCACACTTTCCCTGATGGGGCTGTGCGGCTTCACCCTGCTTTTCGACCGTTTTTTCTGTGGGTACGCCTGCGCCTTCGGCAGCTTGGGCGATGCCGTCTGGGCGCTTTCCGGGCTTATTCAAAAAAAGCTGTTCCACCGCAAAAAGCAGCTCCGTCTGCCGGAGCGGGCGGTGCTTTTGGGGCAGAAGGTCAAATATCTGCTGCTGGCATGGCTGGTAGCACTGTATGTGACCCGGCAGGAAAAGATGCTGACCGGCGCAAGCCCGTGGGAGGTGTTTTCCCGCCTGACGGCTCTGCATCTGCCGCCGGAGGGCTTTGGTGTGGGCATCGGGCTGCTTGTGCTCATTTTGCTGGGTATGGCGGTGCAGCCCCGGTTCTTCTGTCAGTTCCTCTGCCCCATGGGAGCGGTGTTTGCCCTGCTGCCGGTGCTGCCATTTGCGCGGCTGCACCGGCAGAGCGACGGCTGCATCCCGGGCTGCAATGCCTGTAAACAGCAGTGCCCGGTGTGCCTGAAGCTGGAGGAAACCAGCCTGCGCAGCGGGGAATGCATCGCCTGTGAAGCCTGCGTTGGCACCTGCCCCAAGCAGAACATCCACCGGTGGGATACGGCCCTGTGCAAGTGCCTGTGGCTGCCGGTGCTGGGTAAAGCGCTGTTCTTCTTCCTGCTGGGCTGCTTGCTGGGCTTCTGCCGGTTTATCTGAAACAAAAAGGAGGCCGCCGCACAGTATTTGTGCAGCAGCCTCCGTTCTGGCTGGGATAATCTATCATTTCGGTACGCCGGAGCATCTGCGGACGCTCCGGCGTACCATTTTTATAGGGAAGGCTTCTGCTCCAACAGATCTGTCATGCTGCGCAGGCTGATGCCGAGGGTGGAAAGATTATGCAGCATCGCGCTGGTGGCAGGGGACAGGATGCCCAGAGCCCCCAGAAGGATGAGGGCCGAGTTGAAGCTGAGCACCGGCTTTTTGCCCTGCAGAACCGACAGCGTTTTGGCGATGCTGGCAGGCTCCACGCCCAGTGCGTGAGCTGCCTCTGCCACGGTTGCCGAGGACTCGTTCAGCACAATGACATGGTCTCCCAGACCTTTTTCTTCCAGGTCTGCTTTTGCTTTTTCAAAGGACATTTTCCCACTTCTCCGCTCTTATTCGGTAACAGCCCAGACCCGCGCAGGCAGACCAGTTGCACCTTCAATGCGGGGATAAGAAACGATGACCACCGCACCGGCAGGCTGCACTTTATCCAGATTTGCAAGCACCTCCACCTGCAGCTTGTCGTTGTCCAGAACATAGCGCTCGCAGGCAAGGTCACCCTTTTCCTCCGCCACCGCAGAGGAATCGGTATCCAGCGTTTCGTGGCCGTTGGCGGCGGCATTGCGCACCTTGTAGATATACTCCAATGCTTCCAGCGACCAGCCGGGAGCATTTTCTTTGCCCTCTGCGTCGATGCCGGACAGCGCATCCATATCCGGCCACTTCTTGTACCAGTCGCTGCGCAGAGCCACCAACGCACCATCCGGGATAGGACCGTACTTTGCTTCATAGGCCTTGATGTCCTCCACTGTCACAGCGTAGCGGGGGTCTTTCTTGGCCTGCTCAGAAATATCAATGACCACCAACGGGAAAATCAGGTCGTTTACATCATACTTTTCGGACAGTGCTTTGCCCTTGATGAAGTGACCCGGGAAGTCGATATGGGTACCGAACTGTCCGGGGAATTTGAAGGTCTGGATCAGACATTCCAGTTCCGGCTTGCCCCAGTCCCACACGGTCTTTGCCAGCTCCACAGAGCCTTCCGGGATGCCGGACCAGTAGGGGCTTTCGTTGTTCAGCGAGTGAGAAAGTTCCACCCAGCGATATTTTTTAGCGTCCTTCAGTGCATTCCACAGTTTATAATCAGCCATTGTCGGTTCTCCTTTTATTGTGACGATGTATGTTCGGGCACTTCTCCCAGACAACGGCATCTTCCTGTTTTTTCTCAGTCTGTCTGCCGGGAATTTGTCTGGGAGCAGCGCATTCGCCCGGGTAGTCTGTGCCGGGCATCTGCTGTATGTTTCATCTGCCTGTGCTCCCTTCCTTGTGTTGGGGATAGTATAAACCCATTTTCGCACCGTGTCAATAGGTTTATGCTATCAAAGACTTCCCCGGCAAACGACAGGTCAGCAAACCGTTCGCCCTTGCAATAACGTTTCGTCATCCCCTTTCCCTTTTATCGCAGCTCTTCCAGCAGGGCGGTGCACCCCTCCAGCACATCCTGCCATGGCAAACAAACAAGATCTTCTTCATCTTACTCTCCCAGCACCTCGCCCAGTGCCAGAACAGCGTTGCGGACGCACTCCGGGCACGGGCACAGCGGTGCGCCGTTCTCTATTCCCTTCAGATCCTTGCAGATGGTAGCACCGCACTTTTCCTGAAAGTTTTGCAGCAGTTCCTTAGAAATGCGGGGTGTGCCCTTGCCGTCGGTGACGATGCCCGCCACCATCACAGCGCCGATCAGTGCGCCGCAGGTGCTCTCCATGCAGCCCATGCCGGCGGCATAGCCTGCGCCCAGCTTCATCAGGGTGTCGGCATCCACCGGCAGCTTGTCCTCAAATGCCTTCATCACCGCCTGTGCACAGTTGCACTGTCCAGTAGCTTTCCATGCGGCAGCCTGTGCCGCCCGTTCTTCGATGTTCATTTTACAGTCCTCTTTCTTTGATGAATCGTAGTTTATTCGACATTATCATAAAATTCCTGTAACACTGTTGCCAATTCCTCCGGAGATTCTATGTTTGCTTCATGACCCGCTTTCAAAAGTTCATGGAAGTGGGAATCACTCAAATAACTGGCAAGTTCCTTTGAGGCTTTTTTGTTTGCGTTGTCCTTTTCCCCACAAACGATCAATACCGGACAGGACACCTTACATAATGAATCCCTGAAATCCAATTCCGTCATCGTACCGCACAAGCTGATCACATCAGCTTTTTTGAAGCCAAATTGCTTGAACATTGTATTCGGCATAAAGCGAAACAGCATATTCTGGAACTTCAATAGCTTTTCAGGCATTTTATATTGTGCTGCAATTAGCACCAGTGCCTTTACTTTATTCGGATGGTCTATCGCATAATTAAGTGCCAGAACAGCACCCAAGGAAAACCCGCACAAGATGATTTCATCATGTTCCTTGTTGCACTCTTCTGAGAATGCAGTATACAACTCCTTATAGGTGGCCGCTTTTCCTTCCAGCATCTCTGCCAAGCTCAAGCTGGCGCTTCTATCCGAGACCTTCGTTTCTTTTATTACTCTGTCCCAACTGTTTGGTTTTTGTCCCAACCCATGTAAGTACAAAAACTTCATCTAATTTCCGCTCTCCTTCACACGTCCTGCTTCTTTTCCAGTGCTTCAAAGTGATACCGGGGCTTGCCTTTGCTCTTTTTGCCGTACTCGATGGCTTCTTTGGGGCAATAGCAGATGCAGGCCATGCAATGGGTGCAGTTTTTGCCCCAGACCGGCTTTCCGTTTTCCAGACGGATGTTGTTCAAGGGGCACAGCTCCACGCACTTACTGCAGCCGATGCAGGCATCCGTTGCCCGGAAGGCATCCGCTTTTACAAAGAAGCGATAGAACACCGGGTTCACCGGGCCGCTCATAAAGCGGTCGTAGAGGTTTTCTCTCGGCGGAGGAAATTCCTGCCCGGCCTTGAGCTGCGCCAGCACCTTCTGAAGCGCAGGCTCTGCCTGCTCCACGATGCTCCGTGCCTGCTCCTTTTGAGGTGCATTGAACATGGCAATGTAGTTTTCCGGCATGATGATCTGAGCTGTGCCCATATACTGCAGCTGCTTTTGCGCTGCAAGCTGCCGGTTATAGCCTGCCGCATTGCCAATTTCGCTGCCGCAGTCCATCACAAACCAGATACGCTCTGCCCCGGTCAGCTCGGTCTTGCCCAGCCACTCCGACACCACCCGGGGGATACGCCATGCGTAGATAGGCGTGACCAGCACCACGTCACGCCCGGTCTGCACCGGGACGGTATTCCCTGCCTTGATGCAGGCGTTCAGGTCGTAAAGCGGCATCTCCAGCCCTTCGGCAATGCGCCGCGCCAGATATCGGCTGTTGCCGGTTCCCGTAAAATAAAGTACCATGGCTGCTTCCTCGTTTTTTGTGTGGTTTTCAGTTGCCTGTCTGCCCGGCAGACTGGAACTTGTCGGGGCGAGGCCCCTCCATCTTGCTGCCGCAAGACCATTCGGTCGCTTGAAAGCCCCACTGGGGCTTTCATTGTTCTGCTTCGCTCCACAAACGCGAACTTGTCGGGGCGAGGCCCCTCCATCTTGCTACGCAAGACTGTTCTGTCACTTAAAAGCCCCACTGGGGCTTTCATTGTTCCGCTTCGCTCCACAA
>OJOH01000455.1_pt1 | contig 27535 bp, 23 predicted proteins | sample 1598201 | NCBI WGS metagenome assembly OJOH01 (sample SAMN03922462, study PRJEB24848) | human gut metagenome | isolation source: stool sample | host: Homo sapiens | place: Germany | collected 2009-11 | reverse complement strand
TGCCGGCGTCGAACGTCACGGCGACCGTGATGTCGCCGTGCTTGCCGACGCCCGTACCCTCGGCGGTCACCGGAGCGGCCATCGAGGCGGCCGCAAAGCCGACGGCGAAGACCATGGCGACGGCGGATTTGATCATGGTGGATTTCATTTGCTTTTTCTCCTCAAAAGCAGGAGCGCCGCAGGGCACCCGGGCGCCCGAAGGAAAAGCCCCTCGGTACGGGGCGTCGGACGGGAGGACGCTCCCATTCTCCATACGAATGTGTGTTGTCGTTCATCGGCGGCGCGGTCCCGCCGCCGGATTTCCATTCTAGGACCGTCACACAGGGACGGCACCTAAGGAATTTTACCTAGAGAATCACCTGTCCGATCCCGCCGCCATGGCTGCATCAGGTGCAGAAATGTCCTCCGCCCGTGCGAAAAGTGGGGGTTTCGGCGCCTCAAGCGGTTTCGGGCGCAGTAAAATGGCGGTGTCCAAACTCCTGACGCCCTCATATGCAGCAGACTCGCTCCACGCTTCCGGGCCTTCTTCTCGCGCTTGTCGCGGTTTCCGCCTGGGGCCTTTCCTACATTGCGACCGAATGGCTCTACACGCAGGGCCTCGGTCCCTTTGCGGTTCTGACGATCCGCACCTTCCTCGCCTACGCGGTGCTTCTGATTCTCTCCCACAAGCAGTTCCTTGCCGACGAGCTGATCGACGAGGCGAAGTTCGCGCTTCTCGGCGTCGCCTGCATTCCGTTCTACCACGGGCTTGAGAATCTGGCGCTGCAGGAGACGAACGCGGGCACCGTCGCGACCATCATGGCCTCCGCGCCGCTCTTCACGGCCTTCGTCGTGATTGCGCTCCACCACAGCTTCAGGCTGCACTGGATGACGAAGCTCGGGATCGTGACGGTGGCGACCGGCATGTGCCTCATCTGGTTCGACAACCACGTGATCCAGCAGCTTCCCGCAGCGGGCTTTTATCTGGCGCTCGGTGCCGCGCTCGCCTGGGCGTGCTACTCGGCGCTCCTCAAGAGCGTGCACAAGTACGGCGCGGTCTTCATGGCCCGCAAGACCTTCGGCTGGGGTCTCATTGCCGTCATGCCCTTCTACCTGATGGAGGACGCGGCTCCCGTCGAGGCGCTCACGGATCCGGTCTCGGCCGCCCTGCTCGTCTTCCTCGCCGTGGGTCCCACGACGCTGTGCACGCTGCTCTGGCAGCGCGCCGCCAGGGAGGCGGGCGCACAGCAGATCAGGAACCTCCTCTTCCTCATCCCCGTCATTGCGATGATCGCGGGCCTCGTCATCCTCGACGAGTCCGTCACCTTCATCGGCGTGATGGGCGCCGCGATGATCCTCTGCGGCGTCTGGTGCTCCGACCTCGGCATGAAGCGCGTCAACGCCGTGCTCGCGGGCGCAGACGCCGATGCGCTGAGCGCGAAATTCACGCTCTTCTGACCGCCTTTCCCACCGCATCCTTCAGGCGGCGCCGGAGCCACGTGCTCCCGCGCCGCCTTTTCATTGTCCGCACGAAAGCCCGCGAGGGCCGCCCCGCAGCCCTCTCGCCCGTCATACCCTCATCTGCACGATCGTCTCACGAAAACGCGCGAAGGATCGAAAATTCACATGGGCCGAGACCCGAATCACTTGCCTGAAACTCTCACTTGACCCAAAGGGGACCGTGAGAAAACAAACGCGCCCGGCCTCCGCCCGCCCCTCCCCGTTCGCACCTCCGAAACGACGATGTTCGGGAGGCGTGAGCTCGACTGCTGAGGCTCGCAAGGCCCAGGGCAAGCACCGGACACCTCTCGACGGGATCATGCTCAGGCGCCACTGCAGAGGTCCGGACAGGGCTTCCCTGGGGCCCCAGGGCGCAACTGTGAGCAACGGCTCCTGAGCCCATCGGGATGCCCCGGGACGGCATCGGCGAGCGCATCGACACCGCCTTCAGAAGCCCCTCAGAGGCGCTTTTTTCGCCGTCCGGCAAAACCGAACGACACTTCTCTTCCTCTCCTGCATCAACGGTCGTTTAATTCCCGTTCAGGTTTTTATTGGTCATCTACTGCAGACTCCCCGAAGGCGGTCCTCCCCGACCTCAGGAAGGGAGGCGTGCAGTGCCAGCGTATCAAGTCGTGCAAAAACGACAGCCGGGCTCGGTCGAAAAAAGTCCCCCGAAGCGGGCGTTTTTGAGGCAAAATACGCACCCTGTGCCGCCGCTGTACGCCGCTTCCGACGGCTGCCTCAAGGCATCGTTAAGACCCCGTTAGGGTCCTAAACGCCATGAAAAAGGCGTCCGGACCCTCAAAAAAGAGGAAAAAACCGTCTTCTCAAGAAGGACGCGGATCGTCCGTCACTTGCAAACGCCTCCAGCAGTAGGCGATCAGGACGGGACGCAAACAAACGGGATGAATTTCGCGCAAGCGTGCTGCGACAGGACTCAGCACCGTTCATCTTCGCGCACCTTCCAAAGTTAAGCATTTTTGTTTAAAGAGGCGGTCTCGGAGGGTCTGTCGCCCCTTGGACGAAAGGAGGCATGAAGAAGCCTTCGAAAGTCCCTCCCGACGCTTCGCTTTTGAAGAGAGTGACGCAGACTCCCTGAAAGGGGAGAGCACAATCGTGAAGGCCGGCGCGTCGGACACGCGCCGGCGGGTTCGCGAATTTTCTCCGGATCGCGCTCAAAACCGCGCGAGTGAACCGTCGGTTTTTCGCCGGGGAGCCTGCAAAAACGAAGAATCCGCCTTTCAAAAAGCCTTCGAAATGACGCGCAGGTTCAGAATGACGCCCCCGAACCACCTCAAAAATCTTGCTTAATTCACAGCATTCGAGGGATGAAAGGCGTATAATTCACATTATTCGAGATGTTAGGACTTCGGACTGAACTTCGGATTCATGCGGAAAAGGGCCCGAAAACGGCGATTTTCCGCCTTTTCGAACGAAAAGCTCAAAAAAGACCTTAACTCTCTTTTCCTTCATGTAAAGTGGTTTAGTTCACAGGATTCTGCGTGTTATGAGACCCAGTTTTGCAGTTGAGGAGTCCGTCAGGACGCTTGGCGCCAACCTCAAGGCGGCGCGTCTTCGCCGCAGGCTCCCCCAATCCGTCGTGGCGGAGCGTGCGGGCATTTCGCTCAACACCCTCTCAAAACTTGAAAACGGCGACTGCGGGATCGCGATCGGCAACGTCGCCTCGGTCCTTCAGGCGCTCGGGCTAGGCACCCCCTTCTCCGACGTCGCCGCTGCGGGCGACGATGAGACGGGGCTCATGCTCGAGGCACGCCGCCTCCCCCGTCGGGCCCGCCAGCCGAAGAAGGAGATATGAGCAAAAATGAGAAGCCCTTCCCTGCGTCTTTATGAGATTCGTGCGCGCTGGCTCCCCGGCGACCCTCTCGTCGGACGCCTGGCCGTCCCTCTTTCAACAGGACCCCGTTCGGGAACTCTTCAAGATCCGGGCGCATCGCCGGCTCAGGCCGCCCGCGCCGCGGCGGTGATGCGCTTTCAGTACGACGGCGACTGGGTCGAGTCGGGCGTGCCGCTCGGCGCGGACCTCCCGCTCGAGCACGGCGTGCTGCGTCCGAGGCTCGGAAAGTCGGCGTTCGGTTTTCTGGAAGACCGCGCGATCAGCGCCCCGGTCTTCTCCATCTTCAATGACCCCGCCGCTCCGCTCTCGGGCCTTCCCGAAGGGGCGGGCAGGCTCGAGACGACCGCACTGCTTCTCCCCCACAGGACCGACTCGCTCGGGGCCCTTTCGGTGACGCCCGTCGATGTCGATCCCCTGCCCGAGCGTCCGCGCGTCAAGCGCCAGTCGGAGCTTCCCGAACTCATCTACGCCTACCACGCGATGGAGCGCGGCAAGGCCGGGAGCGATGAGGTCAGCCTGCTTCAGAACGGCCTCACGCTCCCCGGCCGCCGTCCCGTCTTCACGGTCGAGCGGCATCGCGAGGCGCAGACCGCAAGACTGAGGAGCATGCTCGATCCGATCGACCGCCCCCTCTGGATGCACATGGCGCTCGTCGCCGCCAAACGTTGCGGCATCCGCACGGTCGAGACGGACCTCGAGCACGAAATGGGCGAGAACATCCTCTTCACGCGCCGTGCGGACCGCAGGGGCGCGAATGCGGACGCGCCCGCCGACAAGCCCCTCCTGACCCTCACGGGCGCAACGCTTGCCGCCCGTCAGGAGTCCCCGAGACCCGTTCCGCCCGGCTATCTGGCGCTCGCCGACATCCTCAACGGCGGCGGCGCGGCCCCGAAGGAGGACCTCCCCCAGATGTGGCGGCGCATCGCCTTCCAGCTCCTCACGGGCGGCGCGGGCGACTCGCTCAACCGCTGGCAGTTCCACAGGGAGCCGCTCGGCTGGCGCCTCTCGCCCGCCCACACGCTCGAGTGGAATCCTTCGGCCCTGGGCCGGGGCCTCACGATGGACGGCCGCAGGCGTCTCTCCTGCGCGGACGACGCCATTCCCTACGCCCGCTACTTCGGGCTCACCGTGAGCGACGCCAAGGGCATCCTCATGGAGATGCGCCGCATCCTCTCGGGCTGGGAGGGACTCGCCGAGGAATTCGGAGCCGACCCGAGGGACATCGCCTACATGGCGCCGCTCTTCGAGGAAAACCTTTGAGTAGCCGCGGGCCTGATGCCGCTCCCGGCATCCCTCAGGCGCATTTGGAGCGCCGGAAATGACGAAGGGCAGGATGCTTCACGGCATTCTGCCCTTCTTTTGCGCTGCTGCGCTTTTGCTGCGGTCGCGCGTGCGGAGTTCGAACTCAGCCGCGGCCGTTGGTGTCCAGACGCATCGAGCCGCCGAAGTCGGTCACGGGGCTCGTGTCATCAGACTTGTTGCACTTGTTGCGGCGCTTGGGCTGTCGAAGGCATACTTCGACGTGCTTCTCCTTCTTCTTCGCGATGACGGGGTTCGTGTCGACCGTCTCGTAGACCAGAGTCCCTCCTTCTTCCCTCACGGAGGACTGGCGGCGGTACTTCAGGGCGACGGTGCCCGGCGTGCGGCCGCGGTGCGGCTTCTCGGACGCATCGGGGCGCTTCGGACGATCGACGCCCGACGAAAACTCCGCCTCCCAGACGTGCGGCGGATCTTCGGACTCGCGCTTGACGGCGGCCTGCGCAAGCTCCTCGGCCGTAAAGGAGACGCCGGGACCGCGGACCATGAGGCCAATGCCGAGCGCATCCAGGACGACCAGCATCTTGTCGAGCTGCACGGTGGGCTTGCCATTCTCGAGCTCGACAAGGAAGCGACGGCCGACGCCGCAGCAGATCGCCGCATCCGTCTGAGACATGCCCAGACGCTGGCGCGCAAGACGAACCAGTGCGCCAATCTCGGTTGCATTGTGCACGCAGATGCGTCTGGTGCGCCGGACGTGTCGCACGGTGACGTCCGTCGCTCCTGCTTCGTGGTTGCCTTCTGTCATAGTCTCTTCCCTTTATTGCCGCCGTCACCGTCGTTCCGGGTCTTCGCGACAGTGACTTGCGAAATATTTTCACGATAGCGGAAACGGGGGTCCGGCACATCGGAATAGTCTAGGATTATGGCCCATGCTACGATATTTTGCAAACAAAAAACGCAGTGCATGATGCCTGACGTTATGCACTCCTGTCAGTAGCGCAGGCGTTTGAGCGCCTGCTCAAGGTCTGCAATCAAGTCGTCGGGTGATTCCAGGCCCACCGCAATGCGCACCATTCTTGAAAAAGTATTCTCGCGTACTGACCTTGTTCCGTAGCTCGGGATGAGGAGCGACTCGTATCCTCCCCATGAGTATCCGCGCCCAAAGAGCTTCAGCGCATCGACGAAGGGCGCGAGCCTGCCGTCGTACTCGGGCCTGAAGACGACGGCGAAGAGACTCGTCGCACCCGTGTAGTCGCGCTTCCAGATCGCGTGCGAAGGGTCAGACTCGAGCGCAGGCCACCTGACGGTCTCGACCTCGGGGCGCTCGAGCAGCCAGTGCACGATCCGTTCGGCGGACTTTGCCGCATGAGCGACGCGCACGCCCATCGTATGAAGCCCTCTGTAGGCCAGGTAGACGTCGTCGGGCGAAGCCGCCTGACCGAGCCTCACGGCTGTACGGTAGACGGCGGGCCAGACGCGCTCGTTGCAGACGACGACGCCCATGAGCAGGTCGGAGTGGCCCGCGATGTACTTGGTGGCCGCGTGCACGACCATGTCGACGCCATGGTCGAGCGGCTTGAAGTAGAGCGGCGTCGCCCAGGTGTTGTCGATGACGCTCGTCACGCCGTGCCTGCGGCAGGCGGCGGCGATGCCGGGCACGTCCGACATTTCGAAAGAGTGCGAACCCGGATTCTCCATCATGAGGAGCGTCGTCTCGGGCCGCATCATGGCCTCGATCGCCTCGGGCGAGGCTACGGGATCGAAGAACTCGACGTCAACGCCCATCGTGCGCAGGATCTGCTCGGCGAATTCGCGCGTGGGTCCGTAGATCGAGTCCGAAAAGAGCGCATGACAGCCCGCCCGCACGAACGCAAAGAGCGGCGTCGTCGTGGCGGCCAGGCCCGTCGAAAAGGCCCATGCGCCCGCGGCGTTCGGGCCCTCGAGCGTCTTCATCGCCGAATAGAACGCCTTGTGTGCAGGACCGCCGTAGCTCCCGTAGCAGGGCTTGCCGTCCCGGCAGGCCATCTCGTCATGGACGCGGTCCATCATGTCCTCGCAGGACGTGTGAAGCACCGTCGAGGCGCGCACCACGGGCGGATTGACGTACCCCCACTCCGGGTCCCAGTCGCGGCCCGCGTGCACGAGCTGCGTTGCGGCATCAAGATCCTTCATCGACACGGACTTTCCTCCTTCTTCGAATGCATGACAAAACGGCGGTCAAAGCCTGAACTCCGCCGCCGTCACCCGCCTTCGGGCGGGATGCGTTCTCATATTCTCGCACGCCTGAACCCGCGAGAACCCCGAGCCGCACTCAGGGCGTCCGCCGCGCTCAGTCCTCGTTTGGCACGACCGCCCATGCGCAGACCGGGAAGCCCGGGAACTTGTCGAACTTCGGGAGGCCCACGAAGATCACGCCGCCCGTCGAGGGCAGCTTGTCGAGGTTCGCCATGACCTCGACCTGATAGTGATCGGACTCGAGCACGTACTTCTCGCAGTCGAGGAATCCCCTCGCCCGCACATCGGCCGAACCGTCCGTGTCGAGCGTCTCGTGGCCCACCGCCATGACGCCGCGCTCCTCGAAGAGGTACTTGAGGGCGTCGAGGCCCCAGCCCGGAGAGTGCGCGACGCCGTCGGCGTCGAAGTTGTTCATGTCGCCGCCTTCCATCCTATGGTACCAGCCGCTCGAGAAGGCGACGAAGCTTTCCGCGGGAATCTCGCCGTGCTCGGCCTCCCAGCGCCTGATGTCGTCGACATGCACGATGAATTCGGGATCGGCCGCGACCTTGTCCTCGAAGTGCAGCACGAAGAGCGGGAGCATCAGCTCCTCGAGCTCAATGCGCTCGAGCGTGCGGCGGCCCTCGACGAAGTGTTCGGGCGCATCGACGTGCGTGCCGTACTGCGTCACGAACGAGACCTGCTCGACGTGAAAGCCCGACTCGGCCACCGTGTAGCGGGTCTCGATCCTCATGGCGGGAAACGGCCCGAAGCGCTGGATGCCGGGATGGACGAGATGGGTGAGGTCGACGATTCGGCCGGCCTTGAGGACGCCGAGGGCGTCGACGATCGCATTGCGGGTCATGGCAGGGTCTCCTGAAGGGGAAGCTGTTGTCGTGTGCATTTTCGCTGCCTTTTCCGACGGACTTTCAGACTAGCTTGGCCCAAAATCACCCGCCTGTCTCCAGGCCAAACTACCTGCGACAAATCACCTGCACCGCCGCAAAAAGGCGACGCACGCCCTGCATGCGAAAATGTTTGCAAGAGCCGCCTATTTTCCGACGCCCCAGAAGAAGCGCCTGACGGCGCGTCCGATCCGCCAGAAGAAGTCGAGAATGCGCTGCAGGATGGTGCGGTGACGCCTGCGCCAGAGCCAGGGCGCCTCGGGACTGCGCTCCGCCCAGAGCCCGCGTCCCGCGCGCCTTGCGCGCGCCTCGGCCGCGAGATAACGCCCGCGGGCCTCCTTCGGGAGCGCCCACAGATACGTGCGGTAGGCCCAGGCCTCGCCTTCCTCGACCATGACGAGTCCCGCATCGACGCCGTCCGCGGTCACGGTGCTCACCCATCGGCCGTATCGGTCGGCCGCAACGCTCCTCACCTTCACGACTCTTCCCTGCAGCATGGCGCGAAGCCGCCTCTCCGACTCGCGGCCGCGCGCTTGTGCCGTCTCGGGCGCATCCATGCCCGCAATCCTGAGCTTCACACGGCCGATGCGGCCGCGGACGATGATCGAGTCCCCGTCGCAGACGTGTTCGACCTTCGCCTCGAAGACGAGTGGGAAGCGCCTGCGCCTCGAGAGATGATGGACAAGCCAGAGCAGAAGAAGCACGATGAAGCCGCCCATCACGAGGACGGCGGGTGCGGGCGCGCCCGTCACGGCCGGCCTCCGAAGAATCTTTCAGTTTGTTTTCCCGATGCGCGCATGGTTGTCTTTCGTTACACGTTCTGCGTTTTCCTTGCGAAATGAGGGATGCGAAACGAGAAGCCTTCTCAATAGAATGTTTCCACGGCCTTCGCCCTGCCGCGAAGGCGCTCTCAAAACCGCATTTTCTTTTTTCGCGTGCCGTATTATGGCCGCTCCGAGGAGAGAACACATGAAGAAGACGCTTGCCGCCCTTGCCGGCGCACTTGTCGCCCTGCCCGTCCTTGCCGCCGGCCCGCAGGGCTTTGCCGCGGCGCCTCAGGCCCAGGGTCCGAAGGGCTTCGACACCGAGCCCGCCACCACCGTCGCCGCCGTGCTCGAGTCCGGGAAGGACCACCAGATCGTCACGCTGCGCGGCAAATTCACCGAACACGTCCGCGGCGACAAGTACGTCTTCACCGACGACAAGGGCGCCTCCATCAGGGCCGAGCTCGATCATGACCGTGACTGGTCCATGATCACGAAGGACGCGCCCGTCGAAATCCGCGCCGAGGTGGACAAGGACTGGACCGAAATCGAACTCGACGTCCTCTCCGCAAAGCCGCTCTGAGGCTTTCCGCCGCCATGAACGACAACGCCCGCGGGCCTTCCGGCCTGCGGGCGTTTTGTCAGTTGCGACGAAATCCGGCGTGAATCTTCGTCAGATGAACTGCGAGACGACGATGCCGGCCACGAGAAGCGTCACGTTGTACGCGAGGAAGGTCGGCACGCAGGTATCCCAGATGTGGTTGTGCTGGCCGTCGGCGTTGAGGCCGGACGTGGGGCCGAGCGTGGAGTCGGAGGCGGGGGAGCCCGCGTCGCCCAGGGCGCCCGCGATCGTCATCAGGAGGATCGTGGCGGGGACGGAGAAGCCCACGGCCGTGCAGAGCGGAACGTAGATGACGGCGAGGATGGGCACCGTGCCGAACGACGTGCCGATGCCCATCGTGACGAGCAGGCCGATGAGCGTGATGATCGTCGCGGCGACCCACTTGCTTTCGCCCATGAGGGGCACGACGCCCTCGATGAGCGAGTTGACAGCGCCCGTTTCCTTGAGGATCGCGGCATAACCGCCCGCAATCAGCATCACGAAGGCGATGAAGCCCATCATGGAAATGCCGCTCGCGATGTGGTCGTCAAGCTTCTTGAACTGGAAGGCGCCGCCCGCGAGCATGATGATGAGGCCGAGGAGCGCAGCGAGCGGCAGGCTCTCAAGCATGATCTGCACTGCGACGGCGGCGACGATCGCGCCGAGCGTGACCCAGTGCCTCAGACCGAAGCGGATCTCCTCGTCGGACTCCGTCACGCCCACGACGGGCTTGTCGAGATAGGTGCGGGGACGGCGGGTGAAGTAGAAGACGGCGAGCACGAGACCGACGACCATCGAGAGGCCGGCGATCCAGGCCACCGACGCCACGTCCGCCACCGTCACGGCCATGCCGTTCTGCGTCATGGACTGCGCGACGATGCCCTGGAAGATGAGGCCGAAGCCAATGGGCAGCGACACGTACGGAGCCGTAAGGCCGAAGCCGAGAGCACAGGAGACCGCACGGCGGTCAAGCTTCATCTTGTTCATGAGCTTGAGCAGCGGCGGAATCAGAAGCGGAATGAAGGCGATGTGCACGGGCACCACGTTCTGCGAAAGGCAGGCGATGAACGCCAGGCCGAAGCAGAAGACAAGCGGCCTGCCGCCCATCTTGGCACCGATCCAGCGCACGAGCATCTGCATGAGGCCCGTGTGCGCGATCGCCACGGCGAAAGTGCCCAGAAGGATGTAGGAGAGCGCGGTCGTCGCGTTGGCGCTGAAGCCGCCCGAGAGCAGCTCCATCGACTTCGTGAGGCCGAGCCCGCCCGTGAGACCCGCGACCAGAGAGGCCGCAATCAGGGCGAGAAGAACATTGACGCGCGCAAGGCAGAGCGCGCAGAGCACGACGACCGATATTACGATCGGATTGAGGATGAATTCCACGGCTGGACTTCCTTTTCTATTCTGTCTTCTGTCAGGATCCCGCTGCCGGCGGACGCCCTCGGGGGACGGTGGCGCCCTTTTGCGGGACATACGCGTTCGATTATGACACAGCCCGCAACGATTCCACACATCCCGAAGGATGTCTTTTCCTACCCCAAAAGACTGAGAATGCACCCAACACCCTCAGCAGGAGAGGCGCCACTCGACAGTCCGGTGCGCGGAACGACCACGGGCGCCCGTCGTGCAAGGCGCCCGCATCTGCCGAAGCCCCCGCGGCGGGGCCTGCGTCAGAACTCGCGCATGTAATCGATGATGTCCGGCGCAGCCATGGCGCTCGCCGCGGCCATGTCGGGATCGCGAAGCCTCCACCACCTGCCCGACTCCTCGTCGAGCATGAAGCGGTCGGTGTAGAGCTTCATGTTGCCAAGACAGTCGTTCCTGAACTCCTCGGCCATCACGATGGTCTCCTCGTCGGTCGTCCCCGTGTAGGCGAGCCTGACCTTCTCGTCGTCGACCTTCCCCAGCGGCACGCCGTTGTCGACCAGAACCTTCTTGATGGCCCACCAGTAGGGACCGTAGGAAAGATAGCGGCGCGGATCACTCTCGAGCCTCTCCCGAATGACGCGGACGGCATTGCCGACGAGATCGTCGTGTCCCTTGAACTTCATCAGGTTCGACTTATAGCTTTTGAGACGCTCCTCAATAAATGACGGTTGGAACTTGTAGGCGGTGTATTCCATGTCTTTGACTCCAGATTCGGGAGGAGAGCGCGGGCCCTGACATGGCGACCCCTGCGGATCCCCCTCCGTTTTCTTCAGTATCGGCCCCCATGCGTCAACTCCTGACGCAGTCGGAACGGCGTCCCGAAGACGCGCTTGTGCGTCACGAACTGACGCACTGTCTCCTAACATGGCGCACTGCATCATCAAGAGAATCATCGCCATGACCATCATTCTTCCGCAGACCGTCCTTCCGAACGCCTCTGCCGCAACGCTTCTGCCTTCCGAAAGGCATCCCGTCGCCGCCCGCCCCGTCCTGCCCGCCCCGCTCTTGCCCGAACTCTCGAAGCTTCTTGCCCGCCTTCCCGTACAGGACGACGCCGAAGCCCTTCGCAAGAGCCTTTTCCATGCGGGAACGCATTTCAATCCCGACCTTCTCACGTCGGAGGCGGAGCGCCGCGCGAGGCTCGAAGGCGTGCATGCGGCGCTCGACAGGGCCGAGTCCCTCGTCTTTCTCGACACCGAATCGACGGGCGGACGCAACGGGCGCCTCATCGAGGTTGGTCTCGTCGAGACGGACGTCGAGCAGAACATCACGGGCGGCCTGCACTTTCGGTGCAACCCGCACCGCCGCTCCCAGGCTCGTGCAAGGCGCGTGCACGGCATTCAGGACTGCGAGCTCGAGCACTGTCCCGAGTTTGCGGCCCGTGCGGACGAGCTGCTCGAGGCCGTGCGCGGCAAGACCGTCGTGATCCATGACCGCACAATGGACCTTCTCTGGCTCAACCGGGAGCTTCAGGCCGCGCGTCCCGGCGCGCCGAGATTTGAGGACTGCTGCACCGTCATCGACTCGTTTGTGCTCGCCAGGGCGGTTCCGTCGGAGCGCCGCCGCAACGGGCTCGACGCTCTGCTCGAATGGTACGGACTCGGTGCTCGAGGGGGACACCACGACGCCTACGGCGACGCAGCCCTCCTCTCCCGCGTCTTCTTCGAACTGTGGTGGGACCTCGACGAATGGCTCTACGGAGAATGAGAACGGGAAGGAACTCAAGACGCAAAAAGGAAGGGCCCGCCTTCTCATCGGCTGATGAGAGGGCGGGCCCCTTTTTGTCATGGCAACCTTCGCCGCGGCATGACGGACGGCATGCCTGCGGCGTCAGTCGGACATCAGAAGGCGTGGCGAACGCCGATGGTGGCGCGCCAATCCTCGTCGACTTCGGCGCCGGACGTGCGCTCAAGGTCGGCCCAGACGTAGGTCTGCTTCGTGATGTTGAAGTTCGCACCCACGGCGTACTCGACCCAGGTGTCCTTGCCGTCGACTTCGATCGGATCGGCAGCGGTGCCGGCGGCGTTAACAGCCGTGAACCTGCCGTCGCCCATGAACTCGTGCGCAACGCCGAAGCGGGCGTACACGCCGCCGCGGCCCTGCGAGCAGTTCAGGCCTGCGGTCGCGCCGATGCGGCCGACCATGGAGTCGTAGTCGTCGATGCCGAGCGTGTTGCTGTTGGCCTTGAACGTTTCGCCGTCAACGCGCGTGTAGGTGAGCTCGGCGGACGGTTCAGCGTAGAACGTGTCCGTCAGGTCGAAGCGCCAGCCGAATTCGCCCGAGAGCGAGAGCATCAGCTGGTCGTAGTTCGTCTTGTAGGTGCGGGTGGCGAGATCCGTGTCCACCGTGCCCACGCGGCCGATCACGTCGGCGAACTGGCCGGCTTCGCCAAACCACATGCCGTAGGCTGCAAGGCTGTAGGCGTCGGTGTCGGCGGAGATGCCGGACATGCCGGACATGTCGGCGTCGCCCTGCGTGTAGCTGAAGGACAGGCCGAGACGGGAGCCGTAGGCGGCAAGCGCCGTGTCGGCACCGACCTGGACCTTGTTGAACTTGTTCTCGAACTCACCGCCGGAGAAGCGGCCGCCGTCATAGCGGGCCCAGACGCCGGTGGCGCCTTCGGACGAGCGGATGTCGCCCAGACGCTTGCGAAGGTCGTTCGACTCGATGCGGGCAATCTGCATCGGGGTCCTCATCGCAAATTCGGCGATGCGGACGTTGTTCATGTTGACGCTCGTCTTGACGTCCTCGAGTTCGCCGTTTTCGTTGAGCGTGCCGGTCGTTTCGCCGAACACGTCGCCGGACTCGAGCTTGAGATCGGTGTTCTTGAGAACCTCGGCACCGGTCTTGTCGCCGACAGTGATCATGGAGGCGAGTTCATTGAGATCGCCCGCAACGTCGTCGTTCACGGAACCGCTGCCCGTGATGCTGTCGATCAGGGGCTTGTCTGCGTCAGGGGTGTTTTCATTGCCGTTCTTTGCAATATTGACGGACGCGTCGGAGGTGGCGAAGTAGAAGCTGTTGCCCGTGCCGGTCAGCGTGCCGAGATTGAGCTGCGTGCCCGTCTGGGGAACGTCTTCGGCGAAGGTCTGGACCTTGGGAGTGTTGGCGGGCGCGTCGAAGAGCGAGATCTTGACGCCCTTGGCCTTCAGTTCGCCGAGTTCAACCTTGCCGTGAACGTTCAGCGTCGATTTCTCACCGAGGATCGATTCCGTGGCGGTGACGTTCACGAGCGTCATGTCGGTCAGGACCGTGGCCGCGGAACCGTCAGTATTTAACAGCGGTCTGTACATCCAACCCTGTTTGTTGCCCATCATGGACAGGGCGGCATCGGTGCCGTAGATGCCGCCCCCGACCTTGACGCCTTCGACCCTGACGGTGGCGTGTCCAACCGTGGAGCTGCTGTCGGCGGGATTGCCATAAGCATCGTCACGCACAAGACCACCCGCGATAATGCTCTTATTGACCACGAGGGCCTTGTCCTTGGCAATGATGCTGAGGTTCGCCTCCTTCACGAAGGAATGCGTCTTGTGACCGGACGCCAGACCGCCGGCGACAATGCCGTGGTTGAACGTGCCGCCTTCAATCGTCACGTTCGTCGTGCCGACCGTGGTCTTTGCACCCTTGTTGGCATTGCCGTAGTAGACGATGGCTGCACTGCCGCCCACAACGGCACTGTTGAAGGTGCCGCCCTTGATCGTGACACGAGTGGCGCCGATCTCCGACTCGGCCTCGGCGTTGATATTGCCACCAAAAGCGTCGCCCTTGTGCTTCATCAGGTCGCCGCCAAGTACGAAGAGCTCCGTGCAGTCGGTTGTGTAGTTGGTGGTTCCGAAGGAGCCGCCGTTGATGGTCACGCTTGCGACGGCGTTCTCGTTGATGCGGGTGACCTCAAGATTGTCGCTGCCGCCCGTACCGCCGACCACGGCATAGACCTCACCGCCGTTGATCACGACATGCGTGTTCTGCACTGCGGAATGGTCGACCTGATCTCGATCAGAGGTATAGTGACCGCCGATCGCCATGTTCCACTGGCCGCTCTGAACGGTCACCGTGTTGTTGAGCGCAACCTGCTGAGCGGTGTCGCTCCAGTCCTTCCAACCGCCGACCACACGGTTTTTACTGTCCTGAGAGTTGACGTCCCCCTCGGTGACGGTGACATCCTGACCCTGGCCTTCGACATACACGGTCGCTTGAACGCCTGCCGAGAACGCCAGAGCGCCTGCAACGGCAACGGCCACTGCGGCCTTTCTGCCCGTCTGATGGGACTTCGTCATCTCGTTGACAACCGTCATGGCGCCGCGCGCCCTGTTAAAGACAATCTTGAATGTAGAATTCATTTCGCCATTCCTCTTGTTATGTTTGACAACCGTGCCGTAGCACAATGTGCGGCGAAGTTTCCGCGATTTCATGTCTCCCGCACAGGCGGGGAAACCCTGCCCCCCAGAAAACTTAAGCTGTTGAAATATAACGGCATTTGCCGTCTTCTACTTCATTGCACTTGTTGCTGATTTACCACACAAGACCGTTTTCTAAGCCTCACCATTCCTGAAGCCGAGAAAAAACTCCATGTTCAAAAGCACCGTCACCTCCATCCGGGCGATCCCGAATGAATAAAAAAAGCCGATCCCGAATGAGAATTCGGAATCGGCTTGCGGTCTTGCTCGACGGTCGGCTTAGTAGTCGAAGAGCACCGGCGTGCGGTTCTCCTTTGCGAACTTCATGGCACGCCAGAAGATCGAGAAGGCGAACTTGGCGAGTGACTCGGTGCTGTAGGTCTCCTTCTTGCCATCCTCGGCGCCCGTCTCGACGTCCTTGAGCGTCTTGGCAGGATAGCCCTCGGTTTCGGTCCACGAGAGGATCGTCTCCTCCTTGGCGAGCCAACAGATCTCGTTGATGTGCTCGAGTTCCTGCTCAAGCGCGCCGAGCGTGCCGATCATCACCTCATTGCCCGTGGGCATCGGACCGCGGAAGACCATCGTGGACTTCGTGATCGGAACCCAGACCATCACGCTGCGGAAAAGCGAGTAGACGTGCTCGTGGTCCTCGGCAAGGCGCTTGATGAGCGGATGTTCGGTGAAGTCCCAGCCCTTTTCGAGCGTTTCGGGAATCGTCTCCTCGTACGTGTGAGCGGCGGTTACGAGCAACATCGCGCCGAAGGCATCCCAGTCGGGCTTGTCCGTGTAGTAGGCCTTGTCGTTGCTCTCCTCCCAGGTCTCGGGAAGCTGGTTTTCAGGCGTCACCGCCTGAAGCATCTCGTCGCGCCATGCACAGACGATCTCCTGCACCTCCTCCGGGGAGAGCTTCTCCTCGTCCTCGGTCTCCGTGCGCTTGAAGTCGACGCCGTTGGCTTCGGCCCAGGCCTCCACGACCGTCTTCCAGTTGCGGGTGTAATAGCGGGTGAAGGTGCCCGCGTACAAGTCGAGTCCCATCTTCAGGTCTCCTAAGTCTGATTTCGTCGGACGACCACTATATAAGGGGATCCTGCCGTCCGTTCTCCATGATGACGAAAGGATACAGACATTTGCGCGAATGCGCTTGAACGCCGACGGCACCCGCCTTCTCGACGCCCCTGCCCTTCCCGGGAGATCCGCATAAGGGTTTTCTACGAGAGGGACATCCCGAAACTTGAGCAGGATCACCACCCTTCCAAGGGTTTTGGTCTTCCCTGCAGCTGATGCAGGTCAAGGCGGCCCCAGAGAAGCGCTCTTCCCAACGCCTGTCTTTGGTATCCTTGCAGGTATTTGCCACTCATGTACGACACCAGGATCGTCAAACAAAGGATAAATCAATGAGCAACGCCACCTTCTCCAGGAAGCCGCTCGTCGCGGCCGTCCTGACTACGCTCGCCGTCTTCTCCGCAGGCGCCATGGCCGGCAACGAAGACCAGCCTGTCAACAAGGACGTCACGCTGACCGTCGGCACCGGCGACAACACCGTCTCGGGCACGGTCCAGAACGAGCAGACCTGGGACGAAGCCTGGGCCCAGAAGTTCAACGAAAAGTTTACGAACGCCTCCGGCAAGGTCACGATCAATGACCAGGGCAGTAACAAGATCACGATCAGCAAGGGCACGGACGAGAAGACCTCCGGCAAGCTCACCAACAATCTTTCCAGCCTGACGCTCGACGTCGGACTCGACATCTCCGAAGGCGGCACGTTCGTCAACAACGGCACGATCGAAGCCAACAAGGCGATCACGGTCAACGGCTCCCTCGTCAACACGGGCACGCTCAAGATCAACGACAATCTGACGATCAACGGCAGCTTCGACAACACCAAGGACAAAGGCAACATCGAAGTCACGGGCACGGGCAGTGACAAGAAGGCTGTGGTGATCAATGCTCTCTCCGCGCACGAAAATCTTGAGGCCGCCCCCGCCTCCGTCGTCATGGGCGACATCACGCTCAAGCACGCCACCCTCACGAACAACGACAAGGGCTACACGCTCAAGACCGAAGCCGAAAAGAAGGAAGGCGAAGCCGACAAGAAGCCCGAGAATCGCGTCCGCGTGACCTACGGCAAGGTCACACTCAATGAAGGCGGCAATTTCGTCAATAACGAAGGCGCTCTTGACAGCGGCTCCAGCCTCACCATCACCAAGGATGCCGGCACGGCAAAGATCAACGGCACATCCACCTGGGGCACCATCAACGCCCAGAAGGGCGGTGTCGTCACCGTCGGTGACAAGGGCACTCTCTCCGCCGACTACCTCGAGTACGGCTATGACGCCGACAACACCGCCAAGATCAGCGACCTCGTTTCCGTGACCGGAGGCGGCAAGTTCACCGTCAACAAGGGCCTCATCGTGAGCTCCTTCGCTAACGGCGGCTCTTTCGACCTCTCCGAGGCCGAATACAAGTACCTCGACTCCGGTGCCTCCCTCACCTTCGGCAAGGCTCAGGCCTTCAAGCAGGTTGACGACGACATGGACACCAACAACGGCAAGATCGTTGCCGATGGCGACTACCACAAGGGCACCGTCACGCTTTCCGACTACGAGGCTGAATGGAAAGTAGAAGCTACCACTCCCAAGACCGGCACCGAAGGCAATGCCGAAACGGAGAAGAAGGGTTCCTGGAATGTCACCAAGTTCGGCGACGTCAGGGTCTACAACAACGCCCGGCTCGAGATTTCCGGCAGCAAAGTCAACGACTTCGCCGACCATGGCTATACGCCTTCCCTGTCGCTCGGCAGCCTCACGCTCAATTCGACGGTCCTCAAGGTGACGCCGTCCTTCAAGGTTGAAAAGCTCGCGGGCTTCATCCAGACCGCCCTTAACAAGGTCAACGCTGGCGTCGCAGATGACAAGAAGGTCACGGTCGACACCTCCAAGTGGACCAAGGATGACTACGCCAAGAACCTCGAGAACTTCCTCGGCACGCTGACCGAAGATCAGAAGAAGACGTTCACGGCCTCCTACGACGAGTCCATCAAGACTGAAACCGACAAGCTTGAGATCGGCGATACCACTGTCAACGCGGTTCAGACGATCACGGGCAGCGACGTCGCCATCGGCTCGATCACGTTTGCCACGGCCGAGACCTCCGTCCCGGCCGACATGTCGAAGCTTGACAAGACCGATGAAAAGCCGGCCGACCGCGGCTCCGTCAATGTCGACGCCATCACTCAGGCCATGGGCACCCAGACGCTCGAGATCAAGGACGGCTCCCGCGTTGAAGTCGGCTCCCTCTCGCTCGGCAACGGCACGCTCAACATCGAGAACTCCAATGTCATCATCCACAAGACCGACAAGATCAACGGCACGCTGACGGCCGAATCGGGCTACCTCGGTCTCAACGTCGCCACGACCATGGCCGACAAGGTGAAGGCCGACACGCCGTCCACCACCGGCACCGCCCAGAACTTCGTCCTTGAAGTCGGCGCGCCCGTCGTGTTCGGTGAAGACGCCAAGGTGACCTTCGGCGGCCCTGCCACGAATACGACCGCCGGCACCGACGCCGATAAGGTCGGTGCCGAGCTCACGTTCGCCGGCGCCACGACGCTCAAGTTCGACGCGGCCAACTTCAACCGCAACGCGCTCTTCACGGCCGAAGGAACCAAGGGCAAGATCGATGCCACCGGCACGATCAACCTCGAAGGCTCCAACCTCACCTGGGGTGCCTACAAGCTCTTCGAAAACTTTGATCAGTCCGGCATCGCTGAAAATAAGCTCACCTTCACGGACGGCAAGCTCACCGCCGCCGACGCCTGGAAGGACCAGGTCGGCGACAATTTCACGATTGAGAAGAACTCCGAAGGAGAATGGATGATCGTTGCGGGCGGCAAGACCGTCGAAGGCTCCGGCCTCAACGTCTCCGCGAAGAACCTCGTCTCGAAGATCTTCGCCGGCGAACGCTCCACGGGTCCCGACACCCAGCTGATCAACCAGATCCTCTCCACGGGCGCCTCGCTCCAGGAGATCAGCAGCATGATCAACTCCGTGACGGGTCTGGGCGCCATCTCCGGCGTCAAGGCCATGACGGTTGACTTCCAGGGCTACACTGCCGACATGATCGAGCATCATGCCGCCACGATGCCCAAGGAAATGGGCGGCTGGTGGGTCCAGCCTCTGGGCGCCCGTCTCAAGACGGACAACCTCTCCATGGGCGGCTCCGCCTACGGCTACTCCCTTGACACCTACGGCATCATGGGCGGCTTCGACACCCATTTGAAGAACGGCTGGACGATCGGTGCCGCCGCCTCCTACCAGTCGGGTGATGCCGACGGCGAAGGCGACGTCCTCCCCGTCTCGACCGATGTCAAGAACGTCGGCCTGCACCTCTGGGGCTCCCGCATGTACGGTGAGACGAACGTCATCGGCACGCTCTCCTATGTGACGACCGACGGCGACGTGACGATGCAGCTCGGCAACCTCGAGCTCGCCTCCGAACTCAAGGCCAAGGCCCTCTCCGCCGGCATCCGTGCCGAACGCGAGTTCAAGACGGGTGCCTTCACGCTGACGCCGCACGCCGGCGCCCGCCTCTCGATCGTCGACATGGACGACTATGAAATCGCCGCCGGCACCACGAAGCTCTTCGACGTGTCCGAAGACAAGGCCACGATCTTCGAAGTGCCCGTGGGCGTGACGGTCCAGACCCCGTCCTTCATGTTCCAGACCTTCGAGGTCAAGCCCTATGTTGACGTCACGCTCCGCGGCCGCTTCGGCGACACGGAATCGTCCTACACGCTTGAAGGCTCCTCCACGACCGACACGATCGACTACGACGTTTCGGGCAGCTTCGTGGGCGACCTCAAGGTCGGCTACATGTCCACCTACAAGAACCTCAACCTCGGCATGAGCTACGGTCTCTCCGCCGGTGACGCCGGCCGTCAGAACCACGCCATCGAGGCCACGATGCGCGTCGACTTCTAATCGACCGCTCACGGTTCCGACCTGACGAAACGCCCGGTCCTCCTCACGGAGGGCCGGGCGTTCTTTCATTCGTACACTTCCTTCCTACCGCCCGTCACTGCCTTCGACGGGCTGTTTCGCGACTCCTGCCGCTCCTCGGATGAGAAGCCGCTTCATCGCCTCATGGAACACGGGGACCGCGATCGTGCCGTGGGTCTCGCGCGGATAGTCCTCCACGACAACCTTCGCATCGGGCCCGGCAAAGCCCTCGAGCGCCGCCCTGAAGCGGGCTTCGGAGGCGAGATTCCGGCTTGCCGTCGTGCCGCCCGTCTTCCTCAGGGCCGAGCCGAAGCCCGCGTAGACGAAGGCGCCGGAGCGCCCCGCCGCAGGATTCGCCTCCAGCATTCGGACGAGCACGCCGCCGTCCCACCAGAGCGACGGATCGGCCGCCACCCAGGCGTCAAAGAGCGCGGGGCGTGAAGCCATCATCGAGAGTGCAAAGAGACCTCCGAAGGAGTGTCCCATGAGAACGTGCGTCACGGCGCGGCCTTCGAGCCGCCTCTTCACTTCGGGCTTCACGGTCTTTTCCAGACATTCGACGAGCTCGGCCGCCCGCGGGCGGACCGCCCGTTTCGAGTCCGCTGCGCCCGAGGCTTGAGGCCGTGGGCGTGAGAAAGGCGGTGCGATCAGCAACGTCAACGGCAACTGTCGCGCACTCCGTTTGAGATCCCTTCGTACCCGAGAGCAGTCGGCAGACGCCGTCGACGGCGGGACCGAGCCTTGCGCCGTCGGTCACGTAGAAAACCGTGACGGGACGGTTCCCCGACTCGGTCACACTTCCCTTCAGGAAGCTCATCGTGCAGACGGGTTCGGCTGTCTGAGCAGCCCCGATCGAGCACGCAAGAGCGAAAAGAGTCGCGGCCGGAAGTTTTTTCCTCATCATCCCCTTCCCTTTTTCAGCGTAAAGACCACGGGCATGCGGATGCGCACGGTGCGGCCGGGGCTCCCCCAGAGGGAGGCTGCGCGCGCGACGGCGGCGCAGGCTTCGCGGTCGAGCATGTCGTGGCCGCTTCCTTCATGAACCGAGATGCCGCTCACGCAGCCGTCGGGTCCGATCACAAACTGCACGGTCACGGTGCCCTGCCTTCTCATGCGGCGGGCCTCGCGCGGACATTCAAGCGTGGAGAGAACGGCCTCTCGCACTTCACCGAGAAACGGATCCCCGTCCCTGCCCACGACGAGAAGCGCGGGTTCGGCAGGAGCGGCAGCGGGCGCCGCCGCAACAGCGGGGGCTGCAGGAACGGGCGCCGCGACTTCCGGCGCGTGAGGCCTGCGGGGACGATCGGGACGTTTTGCCTCCGGCCGCTTTTCGGGCGGCCTGCGGGCCACGGTCACCTTCCTCACGGGCTTGACGACCTCAACGGGTTCGGGAATGGGGTCGGGCGCAGGCAGGGGCGGCTCAGGTTCCGGTTCCGGTTCCGGTTCCGGCTGAGGCTCGGGTTCAGGCTTGAGTTCAGACTCCGCGGCCTGCTCGGGTTCGGGTTCCGCCGCAGGCTCGGGCTCAGGTTCCGGCTCGGGCACCGCAGCGGGTTCGGCGGCGGTGGCGGGGGCCGCCGCGGCGCTCTCGAACTGTGCGACGGCGAGCATGATGCCCTCTGCGCCGACGGAGGAGGATGCGGGCGCGAGGGACGCTCCCCAGACGGCGAGCGTCAGGCACGGGATGTAGAGCGCGCAGGCCGCGGCGAACGCCGTGCGGGTTTCACTGCCTGCCTTAGCCGCGTTTTTCGGCGGCAATGACGAAGTTTTCATGATGAACGCCCTTGATCATGTCGAGAAGACGGATGAAGTGCTCGAAGCGCGTGGTGCGGTCGATGCGAAGAACAAGCCGCACGTCGCGGGAGATGCCGCGGAGCCGCTCGTCGATCTCCTCGTGCGTGGCCTCCTCGCCGTTCCAGTGCAGGGTTCCCTCGCCCGTCACCTGAATGAGGACCTCGTTCGAATTCTTGAGGGGAGCCTGCGCGCTTCTCGACTCGGGCAGCGCAATCGGAATCTCGCCCTTTGCGATGAAGGTCGAGACCGAAAGCACCATGGCAAGGAGCACGAGCATGATGTCGATGAAGGGAACGATGTTGAGGGGCTCCTTCTTCGGGATTTCGATCGTCATGAACTCTCCTCCATCAGGCCCTGCGCCTTGAGGCGACGTTCATCGCACGCTGCAGGCCGTTGTAGGAGATGAGCGTCGGAATCGCGACGGCCAGACCGAGCGCCGTGGCCTTGAGTGCGAGGGAGAGCCCCGTCATGATGCGGCCCGCGTCGATCGCGCCCGTGCTGTCCATGTCGTAGAACGTGAGCATGATGCCGATCACCGTGCCGAGCAGCCCGACGTAGGGGGCGTTCGAGTAGATGATGTAGAGCGTCGTGAAGTTCTTCGTGAGCGCAATGCCGCGCTCCTCCTCGGAGGCATAGTCCCCGGGCCTGTAGCGCTTGAGGAAGAGCATGCGCTCGATCGTGAGCCAGAGCGCGACGAAGCCCATGAGGCCGAGAATGCCGAAGATCACGTAGTCGACGGCTTCCTTCATCCATTCCATAAGAGGTTCCTGTTGGGGTGGTTGTGGTTTGGCTTGCGGAGCCCGCAGTGCGCGAATGCGGTCCCGCCCGAAGCAACGAAACCGCGCCGCCGGCCGCAGGCCCCGCTCGTGCGGGACGCGGACGTCTTAGAAGGAGTACGTGTAGGAGAGCCAGAGGTTGCGGCCCTCGATGTAGTTGCTGTAGATGTTGGCCCAGCTCGAGGTGCCGGACTTCTCGAAGACGGCCGTGTCCTTGTCGAGCACGTTGTTGACGGCCCAGGCGATGACGTGGTTCTTCACGGGCGTCCAGCTGCCGCCGATGTCGACGATCGTGTAGTCCTCGTACTTGGGCGCGTTGCGCGAGCCCTTGTTGCCGGGGTTCGAGACCGCCATGTCGAACTTGGAGGAGGACTTCACGTAGGCCGTGAAGGGACCCGAGGCCCAGTCGACGCGGGCGGTGATCTCGGCGTGCGTGAAGGTGTACCCGCCCGTAAAGCACGTGTTCCACACGGGCCTCGTCTTCACGAGGACTTCGACACCCTTGGATTCGACGCGGCCGTGGTTGATCGCCTTGTAGGTGCTCTCGGCGATCTCCTCGGTGTCGAGCATGTTCTTGAACTGCGTGAAGAAGCCGCCCACGGTCACGGACGCAACGCCGCCCAGCTCAGCCGTCGAGGAGAGCTCGTAGCTCCAGCTTTCCTCGGGCTTGAGGTCGGGATTGCCGTAGTAGTCCGTGCCCTTGCTCGAGTTGTAGAGGCCGTCGACGAGCTTGCGCACCTCGGGCGTCTTGTAGCCTGCGGCGACGCCGCCCTTGAAGCTCAGGGCCTGCATTGGCTGCCAGACGAGATAGGCGCGGGACGTTGCGTGCGCGCCAAAGATGTCGCTCCACATCACGCGGCTGCCCACCGTGGCGGACCACTCGTCGTTCATGAACCACTCGCCCTCGGCGAAGGCGGCGAGCTGCGTCTGGTCAAGCGTCTCGCCCCTGATCACGCTCGCGGTCGACTGGTTGTTGACGAAGATCTCGTAGATCGCGTCGCCGCCCGTCGTCAGGACCATGCTGCCGAGGGAACCCAGCTCGAGCGGGGTCGTGAGCCTGGCGGAGAGCTCGAAGTTTTCGCTCGAAGCGAGCGGATCGTTGAAGGTGCCGTGCGTTTCGGAGTAGGAGGACTTCGTCGGGTCGTTGGGCGTCGAGATGCCCTTCACCTTGTCGAGGCGGTTCCACTGCACGAAGGTTTCCGTGCGGCCGAAGTCGTATTCGCCCTCGTGGCCGGCCGCGACGTTGTACTTGTGGTACCACTGGCGCGCCTGGATGGACTGGCTCGAGGTGTTCATCGAGCCGCCCTTGAATCGCGTGAAATCGCCGTCGAGCCACCAGGTGTTGGCAGTGTCGGGCGTCACCGTGAGGCGCGCGCCGACGTTCTCGTTGTAGCCCTCGGTCGGGGAGTGCGTGGCGAGCTTACCCGCCGGGGTCATGACTTCGGTCTTGCCCCAGGCGTTGTAGCGGCCGCGCAGCCCGAGCGAAACCACGTCCTTCACGACGGGCACGCCGAGATACAAGCTCGTGCCGCCTCGGTTCGCCCATTCGTCATGCTCCTGGAACTGGCCCGCGATCGTGAAGGAGCCCGTGAACTCGTTCGGGTGCGTCTTCGTGATGACGTTCACCACACCGCCCACGGCGTCCGAACCCCAGACGAGGGTGGCGGGACCGCGGAGGACCTCCATGCGCTCGATCATGCCGGAAGGCGGCATGAAGACCGAGGTCGGGTTGAAGCCGTTGTCCATCATGGCCCCGCTCACATTCTGGCGACGGCCGTCCACCATGATGAGCGTGTAGTCGGAATCGAAGCTGCGGATCGAGATCGTCGAGTTGCCCATCTTCGTGAGCCCGATGTCGACGCCCGGAACGTCGCCGATCGCCGAACCGATGTCGGTCACGGGCTTCGTCGCAAGCTCTTCGGCCATCGTCACCGACATGCTCGCGGGCGCCCTGCGGACGTCATGCTCGTCCCGCTCATCGGCATCATGTTCGGCAACGTCGTCATGGGCGTCACGGGCTTTCTCGCCCACCGCTTCGACATGACGCAAGCGATGGCGAGCTGGAGCGTCGGACACTTCTCCATGGTCATGCAGGGCCGCTACGAGCTCGTCTGGCTTGCCGTCCCGTCCGCAGGCGTCTCCGCCTCGACGACGGTTCTTCTCGCCGCCGCCCGCAGGCGCCGCATCGTGATGATGCTCCTCGCGGTCTGCGCCGTCACGGCCTGCCTTCTCTACCAGTTCGTATTCGTCAACCCGAGGTTCTTCGACTACGCGATGTCGCTGCGCCTGCCGCGCCTTGCGGGCATCGTCACGGCGGCCGTCGCCGTTGCGGGCGCCTCGCTCGTCTTCCAGACCGTCATCCGAAACAACATCGTGACGCCCTGCCTGCTCGGGATGAATTCGCTCTACGCCCTCATCCACACCGTCGTCGCCTTCGTCTTCGGCGCGACGAGCGCAGTCGCCACGGATCCCGTCTCGCAGTTCGCGGTCGACCTTGCGCTCATGGGCGTCATGGGCCTTCTCATCTACGGCGTCCTCTTCGAGAAGACGGGCGGCAACGTCCTCTACATTCTTCTCATCGGGACGGTCCTCACCACGTTCTTCTCGAGCATTCAGGTTTCGCTCGTGCGCATGATGGACCCGAACGAATACGACGCTCTGATGAATTCCCTCACCGCGAGCTTCACCAACGTCTCCGCGTCCCTCATTCCGGCCGCCCTCGTGATTCTGGCGATGCTCGCCTTCGTGCTGCGCCGCGACCTTGCCGTCCTCAACATCCTTGCGCTCGGGCGCGACGCCGCCACGAGCCTCGGCGTCGACTACGACCGCACGACGAGACGCCTTCTCGTGGGCGTTGCGCTCTCGATCGCCGTCGCCACCGCGCTCGTGGGGCCGATCTCCTTCCTCGGCCTCATCACCGCGAACCTCTCGCGCCGCCTCTTCATGACCTACCGCCACGGCACGCTCATCGCAGGCAGCGTCCTCATCAGCATCGTCGTGCTCGCGGGCGGACAGTTCGCCGTCGAGCACCTCACAGCCTTCAGCGTCCCCGTGAGCGTCTTCATCACGATCATGGGCGGCGTCTACTTCCTCTATCTCATCCTTCGCAGCAAAGGACTCTGATCCGCCATGACCATGCTCTCCATCCAAACGCTCACCAAGCTCTACGACGGCATTCCCGTGGTCGACGACGTCTCGCTCGAGATCCCGAAGGGAAAGGTCACGTCGCTCATCGGCCCCAACGGCGCGGGCAAGTCCACCGTGCTCGGCATCGCCGCACGCCTTCTCGCCGCCGAGCACGGCGACGTGCTCTTCGACGGACGCTCGATCAAAAGCTGGAACACCCGCGCGCTCGCCAGACGCCTCGCGGTTCTCACCCAGACGAACACCGTCCAGATGAAGGTCACGGTCCGCGAACTCGTGGGATTCGAACGCTTTCCGCACTCGGGCACGCGACTCACCGACGACGACCGGCGCCGCGTCGATGAGGCCATCCGCTACATGGGCCTCGAGGCTTTCGCCGACCGCTTCATCGACGAAATGTCGGGCGGCCAGCGCCATCGCGCCTTCATTGCCATGGTCCTCGCCCAGGACACCGACGTCATCTTCCTCGACGAGCCTACGAACAACCTCGACATCCGCCACTCGCTCTCGATGATGAGGCTCCTGAGACGCCTCGCCGACGAGCTCGGCAAGACCGTCATCCTCGTCCTGCACGAGATCAACCTTGCGTCCTTCTACTCCGACCGCATCTGCGCCTTCAAGGACGACAGGCTCGCCTTCTCGGGCACGCCCGCCGAGGTCATGACCGAGGAGCGCCTCAGGGCGGTCTACGGAGTCGACTTCAGGATCGTCGAGGTCGACGGCCGTCCCATGGCGCTCTACCACTGAGTCCTGTACGGGCTTTACACCTCGTTCAACCACGCACACCTTTCAACAACCGTCACCATACGAACAGGAAAACCATGAAGACCATGCTCTCCCGCACGCTCGCCGCGCTCCTCGTCGCGGCCGCCGCCCTGCCCGCCGTCGCCGTCCAGGCGGCCGAAACCCTCACGGTGCAGACCTTCAACGAGAAGAACGCGCCCGTCGAGGTCGTCATTCCGAAGGACCCGAAGCGCGTCGCCGTCCTTGACTACGCCGTCCTCGACACCATGGACGCCTGGGGCCTCGGCGACCGCGTGACCGCCCTGCCGAAGTCCACGGCCCTTCCCTGGCTCGCGAAGTACAAGAACGACTCGAAGATCGTCAACACCGGCACGCCCAAGGAAGTCGACTTCGAGGCCCTCATGGCGAGCGAACCCGACGTCATCTTCGTGAGCGGCCGCCTCGTCAAGAAGATCCCCGAACTGCGCCGCATCGCGCCCGTCATCTATCAGAAGACCGACCGCGAGCTCGGCAGCCTCAAGCAGACGAAGGCCAAGCTCGTGCAGCTCGGCGGCATCTTCGGCAAGACCGCCGAGGCCGAGGCCGCGGGCCGCGCCTTCGACGAGCGCGCCGCCGCCATCCGCACCGCCTCCGCCGGCCGAACCGCCGTCGTCGGCATGGTCACCTCGAGCCACTTCAACATGCTCGGGCTCAAGTCCAAGGGCTCCCTCATCGGCAACGAGTTCGGCTTCAAAAACATCGCCCACGGCGCCAACACCGACCACGGCAGCGAATCCTCGTTCGAGCTTCTCGTCAAGCTCAATCCCGACTTCATCTTCGTCTGCGACCGCGACTCCGCCATCTCCCGTCCGGGCGCCAGGCTCGCGCAGGACGTGATGACCAACCCGCTCGTCGAGAGGACCGATGCCGCGAAGAACGGCCGCATCGTCCACCTCACCTCGTCCGCCTGGTACCTCGCCGAGGGCGGCCTGAGCGCCACCGACATGATGTTCGCGGACATCGAAAAGGCGCTCGGCATCGCCAAATAACGCCCTTTCATCCGCCAATACGTCCGCCTTTTTCAGCGGCATCCCATCCTCATTGGGTTCGTTTTCGGCTCTCCTTCACGGGCTGTCTCTTATACACATCCCCGAGCCCACGAGACAAGAGGCAATCTCGTATGCCGTCTTCTGCTTGAAAAAAA
>OJOH01000452.1_pt1 | contig 27593 bp, 24 predicted proteins | sample 1598201 | NCBI WGS metagenome assembly OJOH01 (sample SAMN03922462, study PRJEB24848) | human gut metagenome | isolation source: stool sample | host: Homo sapiens | place: Germany | collected 2009-11 | reverse complement strand
AAAAAGGAGGTGCATCGTGTATTACGACACACCTCCGCTGTTTTTGTTTGTTTTTATGTTGCTGATTTATTGATGTTTAATTTGTGTGGCATGATTTTTGCTTTTAAAATGAAGAGATAAAACTGTAGGATAATGAGGGCTTTGTTACACAACTTTTTCGGCTCGTTGCGGTGGTTCAAGTTATAGACAGTCTTAAAAATAAATAAATAACAATTGAATATGAAAACGATTTTGCGGAATTTCTTTAGTGTGCTCCGTCGGTTTAAGGCCGCTTCAGTTTTGAATGTACTGGGGTTGAGCATTGCATTTGTGGCGTTTATGCTCATTATGATGCAGGTGAATTACGATTATACGTTCGACTGCAGCCATCGGAATGCCGATGCTATCTTCCGGGTGGATATCGTACATGGAAGCAAAGGATCGCAGGCTATTATCTGCCGTCCGTTCGCACGGGCATTTACCGAATCGTCTCCCCATATAAAAGGCGGATGTCTTTTGAACGCCTGGGTGGGTAGCCCTTTCTTCTATGTCGAACAGAACGGGCAGCGGACGGGCTATCGGGAAAATGCTTGGGAGGTGACTCCCGGCCTTTTGGACGTGATCCATTTTGATATGCTTGAAGGGACTGCCCAAGCTTTGGACGAACCGGGTAGCGTGATTCTTCCGGAAAGTATGGCAAAGAAAATTTTCGGGAATGAAACGGCTGTCGGCAAACAACTTATTGCTCCCAACGTTGAGATGAATGCACAAATCATAAAAGGCGTATATAAGGATTTTCCGCGTAATTCGGCTTTACAAAATGTAATATATGTGGCTATGAATCCGAAGGAAAACTATGATAACTGGGGAAACTGGAATTATTTTTTCTTCGTCCGTCTCGATGATCCGGCCAATAAAGAGAATGTCCTGGATAATTTCAAAAGTAATTTTAATGCAAAAGAAGTTTTTGGCAATGAGTTTGAATGGGGAGGTGAGGAGAGTTTCGACCTTCGCCTGACCTCTTTGCCTGATGTCCATTTCTTGAATAACGTGGATTTCGATTCGATGCCGAAAGCGAGTCGCCAGACGTTGCTTGTACTTTTCTCCATCGCTTTTGTCATCATTATTATCGCTGGTATCAATTTTACCAATTTCAGCACGGCATTGACTCCTATGCGTATCAAGAGTATCAATACGCAGAAGGTGTTGGGTAGTTCCGATCGTATGTTGCGTGGAAGCTTGTTGGTGGAGGCGGTTGGTGTCAGTACGTTTGCTTATCTGCTTTCCCTTCTTTTCTTATATGTAATACCAAAAACACCGGTTGCCTCCCTGGTGGATGCCGACATCTCGTTCGGGGCGCAGCCGATGATCATAGCCGGCACAGCTGTGATCGCTGTGATCGTAGGTGTATTGGCCGGCCTTTATCCTTCCTATTATGTCACCTCTTTCCCTCCGGCATTGGTGTTGAAAGGGAGCTTCGGTCTCTCGCTTGCCGGACGCCGGATGAGAAGCGTGTTAGTGGGAATCCAGTTTGTGGCTTCTTTCATTTTGATTATCGGTTCTTTGTTCATGTACTTGCAAAACCGGTATATGCAAAATGCGCCGTTAGGCTACGACAAGGAAGAAATGATTATCGTACATTTGAACAATAAGATCAATAAAGACCGGGACGCTTTCACGAACCAGTTGAAATCGTTCTCCGGCGTGGAGGACGTGACCTATTCCCAATTCCTGCTTTCGAGCCAGGATCAATATATGGGATGGGGGCGTGACTATAATGGAAAGAATATAAACTTCCAGTGTCTTCCTGTTTCTTCTTCTTTCCTGAAAGTGATGGGTATAGAGGTCAAGGAAGGCCGTGATTTCCGTCCGGAAGATGATCAGAAGGAGACGGGTTGCTATATATTCAACGAAAAAGCAAAAGCTCAGTTAGAATTGAAGTTGAACGAACAGATCGACGGTGACGAGATCATCGGTTTTATCCCGGATATCAAGTTTGCCTCTTTCCGTCAGGAGGTCACTCCGATGGCTTTCTATCTTTGGGGGAAATATCAATGGGGACAGGAAGGCAATTATTATAATGCCGCCTATGTGAAGTTTAAGGCTGGAAGTGATCTTCGTGCTGGGATGGAGCACGTACGCGAATCGCTGAAAAAGTTCGATTCGGAGTATCCTTTTGTGATCCGTTTCTATGACGAAGTTTTGCAGCATACTTACGAAAAGGAATTGAAGATCGGCTCTTTGATCACGTTGTTCAGCCTTGTCGCCATCTTTATCTCTATTGTGGGAGTGTTCGGCCTGGTTGTGTTCGAGAGCGAATACAAGAGGAAAGAGATCGCCGTGCGCAAGGTGTTGGGATCGACAACGGGAGAGGTCTTGTATATGTTTAATGTGAGCTACTTCTGGATTTTGTTGATATGTTTTGTTCTTGGAGCTCCGGTCGCCTGGTACGGAGTCCACCGTTGGTTGGAGAATTTCGCCTACCGTACGCCGATGTATTGGTGGGTATTGCCGTTGGCATTCCTCGCCATAGGCATGATCACGTTTCTGACGGTGACATACCAGAACTGGCATGTTGCGAACGAAAATCCGGTAAAAAACATAAAATCAGAATAAAATCAAAAATCATAATTCAAAAAGTCATGATAAAGATCGAAGGTTTAAGTAAGTTTTTCCGTACGGAAGAGGTAGAGACGATTGCATTGAATAATGTTTCCCTGGAAGTGAAAGATGGCGAATTCGTGGCTATCATGGGGCCTTCCGGATGTGGCAAGTCTACATTGCTGAACATCTTAGGATTACTGGATAATCCGACGTCGGGCGACTATTACCTGGCAGACAAGGAAGTCGGGCATCTCAAAGAGAAGGAACGTACGCAGGTTCGCAAAGGCAATATCGGTTTCGTATTCCAGAGTTTCAACCTGATCGACGAACTGAACGTGTTCGAGAACGTGGAACTCCCGCTTACCTATCTCAAAGTAAAAGCCGGTGAACGTAAGCAGATGGTGAACGACATCCTGAAACGGATGAATATCAGTCACCGTGCGGGCCATTTCCCACAGCAGCTTTCCGGAGGTCAGCAACAACGTGTGGCCATTGCCCGCGCCGTCGTTTCGAATCCGAAGATCATCCTCGCCGATGAGCCGACCGGTAACCTGGACTCTAAAAACGGCGCGGAAGTGATGCAATTGCTTACCGAGCTGAACCGGGAAGGTACCACTATCGTCATGGTGACCCACTCCAAGCACGATGCCAGTTTCGCCCACCGGATCATCAACCTGTTCGACGGTAGCATCGTTTCGTCAGTGAACGAGTTCATTTGATGTAGGTTTTTGGACGAAAATGAAATAACTTTCAGAATAAAATCATACCTTTGGAGCAATCTAAATTTAATAGACCATGATCAATAGAAGAAACTTTTTGAGAAATGCGTCCCTGTTTACGTTGGGGGGCCTGATGGCCGGTAAAGTAGGGAATGCCGTTGCAGCACAGCCTGCGACATCTGCTGTTTTCGAAGCGACGGCAGCTAAGAATATCGGTTTACAAATCTATTCTTTAGGCGACGAGCTATACAAGGATGTTCCGGGAGGAATGAAGAAACTGAAAAAGATGGGGTATCAGACCATTGAACTTGCCGGTTATGGTAAGGGTAAGATCCGTGATATCGAATTGATGGACTTTAAGAAGATGGCGGATGATGCCGGTATTAAAATCCTGAGTTCGCATGTGAATCCTCCTGTTCGCGAATACACGAAAGAAAATCTGAATACGATAAAGGAATTCTGGAAAAAGACGGCTGATGACCATGCCAAGTTAGGTGTGAAATATCTGGTTCAGCCCGGTCAGCCCAGTACCCGTAACGTGGAAGAAACAAAATTTGTGTGTGAAGTCTTTAACGAAGCCGGAAAGATCGTGAAGGCAGCAGGTATACCGTTCGGTTACCATAACCACGACATGGAGTTTGCCAAGGTGGTTTCCGGTGGCACGGAAATGAAGTTCGGACGCCATAACAAAGGCGAAAAAGTGTATGACATCTTCCTGGCGAATACCGACCCGTCTTTGGTTTTCTTTGAGATGGATGTTTATTGGGCCGTTATGGGCCAGCAGGACCCGGTTGAGTATATCAAGAAATATGCAGACCGTATCAAAGTGCTCCATATCAAAGACCGTTATGTCTTGGGTGATTCCGGTATGATGAATTTCGAGCAGATATTTAAACATTTCTATGCAAATGGCCATAAAGACTATTTCGTAGAAATGGAAGGTACAGGCAGCGGACACCAGTTCGAAGGCGTGAAAAAAAGTGCCGATTATCTGCTGAAATCTTCGTTTGTAAAGTAAGTAGACACAGAAGCATTAATAGAGTAGAGGTGTGTCGAAACTATCCTGTTCCCGCGCTTGACGCGGGATCGCATTAAAACCAGCCCTATAAAAGTCTGATTGATAAGGTCTGTCCTTTTGCGGCCCCGTATCAAGTGCGGGGACAAGGAGATTTTGACACACCTTCCTATATGTTATGTCTGGAAATCTTCCGCGTCCACTTTTACAACTTCTGTGTCTACCTTATAACGCCTCTTTGATCTTTTCAACCATATCCTGGTATTCCGTGTCCGTCAAGTAGACTTTTTGCGGGTTCATGGTGAATGTTCCGCCGAAGTCAGGGCCTCCTTCATATTTCGGAGCCAAGTGGAAATGAAGGTGCGACAGTTTATCCGAATAAGCACCGTAGTTGATCTTTTGCGGATTGAATACTTTCTGCATCGCGCGGGTCGCCCGTACGACATCGGCCATAAATGCATTCCGTTCTTCGTCGCTGAGCATGTTCAAGTCGTGTACATGGTCTTTGTAGGCAACCAGGCAACGCCCGTGATACGTTTGTTCTTTGAACAGGAACAGTCTGGATACCGAGAGAGGAGCGATTTCGATCATCAGCTCGTGTAAAGTCTGATTGTTCTGGCAATACAGACAATCTTTAGGATCACTTAAATTCATATTTTATTAGATTTCATTAATGATGTTGCTAAATTAACAATTAAAATGGAGATTGGGAGAAGTATGCCACATTTATTGTAGAAAAAATACACGGGCTTCTACATCTTTTCCCCTGTTTTACGGTCTGGTATCCGGCGATATACTGTTTTTTACCCCTTATTTTGTAAGCTCTGGAATACTTTGCCAAGTTTTTGGCACGCTGCTGTGGTACGATCCTTGTACTGGTCTAATCAGATTGAATGAAGGTTTTAGTAATCACTTAGGTATTAATTTTTAAATTGTTAGAGTCATGAAAAAGATTGTTTTAATGGTAGCAGTAGCAGCATGTGTGGCATTCGCATCACAAAGTGTACAGGCATCGGCAGTGCAAACATCAGTTGAAAACGTAATGCAGGATGATTTCGTGAAAATCGAGGTGAAGGAACTTCCCCAGGTCGTACAGGATGCAATTGCCAAATCTTACGAAGGCAGTACGGTGAAGGAAGCCTATGTTGCCGGTACCGACGGTGCCAAGAAGTACAAAGTCGTCCTTGTCGACAAAGATCAGAAGGAACAGACGGTTGTTCTGAATGAACAGGGCGAGGTAATCGAATAATATGTATCTATCTCCCGATACTGTTTTTCTAATAAAACCTTAATAAGGGTTAGTAAAACTTATCGACACATAAAGCCGTTCTGTCTGCGAAGATAGAATGGCTTTTTTTATATATTAATTAGATTTATTTTCATCTTGTTAGATGTGAGAGTTCGAATAATTCATATCTTCGCCTCTCTAATCAATCGCTGTGTATATAGCAAATGGAAATATTTATAATTATTGGTCTTATCTTATTGAATGGCCTTCTTTCTATGTCGGAAATTGCTTTGGTGTCGGCACGTAAGGCGCGCCTCGAAGTAGAAGCAAAACGTGGTAACAAATCTGCCAAAACAGCTTTGAAGCTGGCAAACGAACCGGACCGGTTTCTTTCAACTATCCAGATCGGGATTACGCTTATCGGTATTTTGACCGGTTTATATTCGGGTGAGGCTTTTGCCTATGACCTGGCCGAGCATGTCCGCCGCATTCCTTTTCTGGAACCTTATGCATTGGTTGTTTCCAAAACCACAATTGTTGTGATCGTCACTTATCTGACACTGATTATGGGTGAGTTGGTCCCCAAACGTATCGGTATGGGCTATGCGGAGCGGGTGTCGATGTTGGTTGCCAAACCGATGAATATCCTCTCGCTGATCGCTTCGCCTTTCGTATGGCTGTTATCCAAGAGTACGGCGTTGACCGTTAAACTGATCGGAACTGATGCGACTGAGGAAAACAGGGTGACGGAGGAGGAGATCAAGGCGATTGTCAAAGAAGGCTTTGATGTCGGCGAAGTGCAGGAGGTCGAACAGGATATCGTGGAACGCGTGTTTAACTTGGGCGACCGTAATGTCGGATCTATTATGACACACCGCAGCGAGCTTGTATGGCTGGACTTGACGGACAGTATCGAGCAGATACGTGAGAAAGTCCAGGAAAATCTTTTCAACATCTATCCGGTTGCCGCCGGAAAGTTTGACGATATCAAAGGTGTTGTTTATCTGAAAGACCTGTTCGGACGTATCGATGAGCCAGATTTCTCTTTGTCCCAGGTGATTCGTCCGGCAGAGTTTATGCCGGAAAACCAGAGTGTGTATAATGCATTGGAACAGTTTAAGCAGGCACGTGTGAAATATGGCATCGTTACGGACGAGTTTGGAGGTATCCAGGGGATTGTTACCCTGAAGGATATTATGGAAGGTCTGATCGGGCAGGTTCCCGATGTGGGTGAAGAGGCCGAGGTTGTCGAGCGGTCTGACGGAACCTGGCTGGTGGACGGACAATACAGCTTCTATGATTTCCTTGAATATTTCGACATGGAAGATTTGTATGCCGAGCATGACTATAATACACTCAGCGGTCTGATCTTGGAGATTTTGGAACGGGTTCCGAAGACCGGTGAGAAATTGAGCTGGCTGAACTTCGAATTCGAGATCGTCGATATGGACGGTGCTCGTATAGATAAGGTTTTGGTCTCTAAGATACCTCAGAAAGAATAAACCGGAGTCAGATCTCTGCCAGCCTGTGCAACACTTCCATCTTGCCGAAGAGGATGAGCAGATCACCCTCTTCGACTCTCAGGTCTCCGGTGATTTTGTCGATGACGGAGTATTGGGTTTGTTTTAATCCGATCAGGTTGCGTTCTGTTTTGGGACGTTCGATACCGACAAGGCGCACTCCGAAATTCTCTTCTATGTCTATGGTCTGTATGGTCTGTCCAACAAAGGTGGTAGGTGCTTTTATCTTGTAGAGATGGTGCGTATTCGTCACCCTGTACCATTGTTTGAAGAGTTCTCCAAGTAAAGCTTGGGATGCATACATACCGGCAAAATCATCTTCCGGAGTAATGATCTCCGCAACGCCGATCGAGCGGATCACTGCCTCGTGGATGGGAGAAATCCCCCGTACGATCAGTTTGTTTACATCTAAGTTTTTTAGCAAGGCAACAGTCTGTATGGAGGTACCGAAATCTTTGCCGAAGGTGACGAAGATGGCATCCATCTCGTTCAGAGGTAGTGTGTTCAAGGCGTCCTTGTCTGTCGTGTCGAGGCTGATTGCTCCGGATATGGTGTGTTTGACCGCTTCGATCTTGTGCGGGTTGATATCTACGCCGATCACTTCATTTCCGATACGTGTCAGGCTTTCGGCGATGGCACGTCCCAGGTTTCCTAATCCGATTACTAAATATTTCATATTGTATTCTTTTTGTTACATTAATATATTTTCCTGTGGATAGGTGTAATTCTTCTTTTTGTATTCCTTGTAGAAACTGATAAAGAAAGTCAGTATACCGATACGCCCGACCAACATGGTGAAGATGATGACCAGTTTTCCCGAAATACTCAGCAACGGGCTGAAATTCAAACTTAACCCTACCGTGCTGAGTGCCGACACGACCTCGAAGGTTAAGGTGAAGACCGATACGTCTTTTTCGGTAATGGACAGTACCCAGACGGCCAATCCCAGCCAGCAGAAATAGAAAACGATTGTGGCGAAAGCCCTGCGTATGGTTTCCGGTGATATTTCACGTTTGCGGATTTCCACATTCTCTTTTCCGCGGGCGGCGTTGTGTGCGGTCAGCAGGGCGACACAGACGGTCGTTACTTTCAAGCCGCCGCCGGTAGACATGGGAGCGGCACCTATTATCATCAGGATCAGTGTCAGCATGAGTGTTCCGGTAGTCAGCGTCCCCATATCCGCAACGCAGAATCCGGCCGTACGCGGGGTGACGGCTCCTAGGAATGCATTGGCAAGCTGTCCCCTGAATGGCAATCCGGCGAGTGTATTGTCCATTTCCAGCAAATAGTAGAAAAAGGTACCGCCGGAAAGCAGTACCAACGTACTGATCACTACGATGTATGTGTTGATATTGATAATTCGGGGAGTATGGATATAATGCTTCTGCTGTCCGATCACGATCTTGAATGTATTGACAAGCAGATGTCGTAACAACTTCAGGTAGTTGAAGACGATCGGGAAGCCTAACCCGCCGAATACGATGAGCAGGGCGATCCAGACATGCAGGTTGTACTTTTGGGCGACCAGCGGATCATACATGTTTCCACTCAGAGTCGAGATTCCTGCATTACAGAAAGCTGAAACGGCATGAAACACAGCATAGAACACTTCTTCCTGTGTGCCTCCCGGCAAAGCCCCTTTTATGTCCAAATAAATCAGATAGGCCCCTACGCCTTCGATAAACAGTGTCACGAACAGGATATTAAGGATCACCCGGAACAGTCCGTTCACCCGGTCTTCGTTCAACATGTCTTTCAGTACGAGTTTGCTGGTGAAAGATGAATGCCCCATGAAAGAAAGGGCGAAAAAGCTGGTGAAAGTCATGACTCCTATACCGCCGATCTGGATAAGGAACATGATGATGATATGTCCCGTATGTGTGAAGGTCGTTGCTACATCGACTGTTGTCAGTCCGGTCACGCAGACGGAGGTGGTCGAGATGAACAGGGCGTCTACGAAATGAATCCCGTGTACTGTGGCGTTTGGCAACATCAGCAGTCCCGAACCGACAAGAATGACAAACACGAAGCTCAGCAGGAACAGGAGGGACGGCTTGATATGGCTTTGCAACAGTGTGAATGTCTGACGTGACAAATGGATGGCGCTCAGCAACAGCAGGAGGAAATAGACGAACAGTGGTTCCGTGAGGAAACTGAGGTAAGGCAACGACTGATGGATAGCTTCTTTGAAGAATACTTTGCCTGATAGTACGGCAAAGAGGAAAAAATAAATGCCGATATCCAGGTATAGCATCTTCTCTTGTATGATCTCTTTGAATTTTAAAATATACCGGAGCGATATTCCCGTAAAGAAAGCCAGCAGGAGATAAACCCGGCTGGCTTCCAGCATATGGGTGACATGGGCCGAATATTTGAATCCGAACTGATAGACCAGGATGAAAAGGGAGGCGAGTGAGGCAACAAGTATGATCCCTTCGGCCGCCATATTTAGCAAACCCTTCATATTCGCCCAGTACATTCGGAATGAGAACTGTAGATGTTTGATATCCATAGTGTGTCTTTTTTAAAATAACAAATGTATTAAATAAATGTTAGAAGTATCTTCCCTTTTTGGATAATCGCATTAAAATTCAGGTTCGGCACAGTTCCTTTTTCTTTGAGTGGTAATGTATGTTAAATAACGAGCTTTTTATCCTTTTAAATAGATATTGTTCAAATTACATTATGCCGTATGTCGTTTTTAACCTTATATTTGCGGAGAATCTTTATTGTGATATTATGGAAACACTGAAAAATAAGCGTGAAATGTTTTATCCACACGTTTCGGTCGATTGCGTATTGCTTGGGACAAACGAAGATAAATTGTGTGTGTTGCTTGTCGAAAGACAAGTTGCCGGTAGTAACGAGAAACACTACAAATTGCCGGGAAGCCTGATTTATGAGAGTGAAGATCTGGATACGGCCGCTTACCGGGTCTTAAACGAAGCGACAGGTCTTAAACGTGTTGCCCTGAAACAGTTCCGCAGTTTCGGGTCTCCTGCCCGTACCAAGAATAAAGAGGATGTACAATGGCTGGAAAATGCTTCCAAGATGAAAATCACACGGATTGTGACGGTCGCTTATCTGGCGTTGTGTAAGTTTGGGAAGAAAATGACGATGGGAGAGATGTCTGATACTCTTATCTGGGCACCTGTCAATGAATTGCCACATCTGCCATTTGACCATAAGGAGATTGTTGAAGCTGCCGGCGAGGAGATACGTCGGTGGGTGGATGTCGAACCGGGTATCGTTTTCGATTATCTTCCGTCAAAGTTTACAGCCTATCAGTTGCGGCGCATTTTCGAGATCATTTATAATAAGACGATAGATGTACGCAACTTCCATAAAAAGATGACGGCGATGGAATATGTCGTACAGACGGATGAGGTGGAAACGGGTGTGAACCACCGGGCGGCCCGTTATTATCGATTCGACAAGGTAAAGTATAACAAGTTACATTCGAAGTTTAATAAGATATAATATATGTGTTTATTAGGTTGTGATATCGGAAGCTCTTCGGTGAAGGCTTCTATTGTTGATAAAGATACGGGGCTGACGCTTGCCTCTGATTTTTATCCGAAAGAAGAGGCGGCGATCAAAGCCGTGCGTCCCGGATGGGCAGAACAGGATCCGGATGACTGGTGGATGTATTTGAAAGAAGCGATAAAGGGTGCGATTGCGAAGGCGGGTATCAAAGGAACTGAAGTAGATGCGATCGGCATCTCGTACCAGATGCATGGTCTCGTGCTGGTAGACAAAAAGATGCAGGTGCTGCGCCCTTCGGTGATCTGGTGTGACAGCCGTGCAGTACCTTATGGGGACCGGGCTTTCAAGTCGATCGGTGAAAAGCAATGCCTGGCACATCTTTTGAATTCTCCCGGAAACTTTACGGCTTCCAAATTGGCATGGGTTAAAGAGTTTGAACCGCAGATATTCGGACAGGTACATAAATTCATGTTGCCTGGCGACTTTATTGCTATGCGCATGACAGGCGATATCGTTACGACTGTTTCAGGCCTTTCGGAAGGAATTTTCTGGGATTTCCGGAATAACAGTGTTTCTGAAGATTTGATGAACTATTTTGGGTTCGGCAAGGAGCTGATTCCGGATATTCGTCCGACTTTCGGTGTGCAAGGGGAATTGCTCGGATCGGTCGCTTCGGAGTTGGGTTTGAAGAAGGGGACACCAGTTACCTATCGGGCAGGCGACCAGCCTAACAATGCGTTGTCGCTGAATGTCCTGAACCCGGGTGAGATAGCTGCTACGGGCGGTACGTCAGGGGTTGTGTATGGTGTGAATGGCAAGGTGAACTACGATACACTGTCCCGAGTGAATACTTTTGCGCATGTGAACCATTCGGCAGACCAGATACGCTTAGGTGTCCTCCTATGTATCAACGGTGTGGGAATCCTCAATTCATGGGTGAAGCGGAATGTGGCTCCGGAAGGTATAAGCTATCCTGCTTTGAACGAGCTGGCGGCGACCGTTCCGATCGGTTCGGAAGGCTTGTCGATCCTGCCTTTCGGAAACGGTGCAGAGCGTATGTTACAGAACAAGCAGGTGGATTGCTCCATTTATGGGCTGAATTTCAACATTCACAATAAAGCGCATATCGCCCGTGCCGCACAGGAAGGGATCGTCTTCTCTTTCAAATATGGTATGGATATTATGAACGAGATGGGGATCGATATCGGGGTGATCCGTGCCGGTAATGCCAACCTGTTCCTAAGCCCGATTTTCCGGGATGCGTTGGCTGGCGTTACGGGAGCGGTGATCGAACTTTACGATACGAATGGGGCTGTCGGGGCTGCTAAAGGCGCCGGTATCGGTGCTGGTATCTATGCGTCGGCGGAAGAGGCGTTTGCCTCCCTGAAAAAGATCAATGTGATAGAGCCGGACGGGCTGAAAGCGGACAAATACTGCGGGGCTTTCGAGGTCTGGAAAGAACGGTTGGAGAAAGCATTGGCGTAACAAAAGAAAAAATTGTATAATCAATAAATACTTATTATCATGAATTACTTTAAAGGTGAAAAAGAATTTTTTCCGGGGATTGGAAAAATAGAGTTTGAAGGACGCGAATCAAAAAATCCGATGGCTTTTCATTATTATGATGAAAATAAGGTCGTAATGGGTAAAACTCTGAAAGACCATCTGCGTTTCGCTATGGCCTATTGGCATACATTGTGTGCGGAAGGGGCCGATCAGTTCGGTGGCGGAACGAAAACATTTCCCTGGAATGCGGGTGCGGACCGTATTTCCCGTGCCAAGTATAAAATGGATGCTGCTTTCGAATTTATGACGAAATGTAATATCCCTTACTACTGTTTCCATGATGTGGATGTTGTGGATGAAGCACCGACGTTGGCCAAATTTGAAAAAGACCTGCATACGATGGTTGAATATGCCAAACAGCATCAGGAAGCGACAGGGAAGAAGCTGTTGTGGTCTACCGCCAATGTGTTCGGGCATAAACGTTATATGAACGGGGCGGCTACAAATCCTTATTTCCCTGCTGTGGCTTGTGCCGGCACGCAGATCAAAAACGCGATTGACGCTTGTATTGCCTTGGGGGGCGAAAACTATGTGTTCTGGGGCGGACGTGAAGGATATATGAGCTTGTTGAACACCAACATGAAACGCGAAAAGGAACATCTTGCCATGATGCTGACGATGGCACGTGATTATGCCCGCAAGAATGGGTTCAAAGGTACTTTCCTGGTAGAGCCTAAACCGATGGAACCGACAAAACATCAGTATGACGTGGATACGGAAACGGTTATCGGCTTCCTGCGCCATTATGGTCTCGACAAGGATTTTGCCATTAATATCGAAGTGAACCATGCTACATTAGCCGGACATACATTCGAACATGAACTTCAGGCTGCCGCCGATGCCGGTATGTTGTGCAGTATCGATGCCAATCGCGGTGATTATCAGAATGGTTGGGATACAGACCAGTTCCCGGTTGACATCTACGAACTGACACAGGCTTGGCTGGTTATCCTCGAAGCAGGCGGCTTGACTACCGGAGGCACGAACTTCGATGCCAAGACACGTCGTAACTCGACCGATCTGGATGATATCTTCCTGGCTCATATCAGCGGTATGGATTCCTTTGCCCGTGCCTTGATGGCCGCTGCTGATATCCTGGAACATTCTGATTACAAGAAAATGCGTGCCGAACGTTACGCCAGCTTTGACCAGGGTGACGGTAAGAAGTTCGAAGAAGGCAAACTCCTTCTTGAAGACCTGCGTACCATCGCTCTTGCCAGTGATGAACCAAAGCAGATTAGCGGGAAACAGGAATTGTATGAGATGATTATCAACCAGTACATTTAATAACATATAAATACTGATTTACCGGTGTGCAATAAAATAATGGTGTCTCGTAGGGGGGTGTGTCAAAATCTCCTTGTCCCCGCGCTTGACGCGGGGACGCAAAAGGACAGACCTTCTCAATCAGATTTTTATAGGGTCGGTTTTAATGCGATCCCGCGTCAAGCGCGGGAACAGGATAGTTTCGACACACCCTCAATGAAAATAAAGTTCGCCTTGCCGGATTCGATGGGCAGAGCAGAGCCCTGCCCCTACAAACGACAATTATTTTGTATGGCCGTGTCATCCAAGTCCCATACCGATAAATCATTATTTACCTCTATGAATCTCTATCGTGAAAAACAACAACTACATTTTTGGAATCACCCTTGTGGCGACATTGGGGGGATTATTATTCGGATATGATACAGCGGTGATATCCGGGACGGTCGAATCGCTACGTAAATTCTTTATTGAACCTTTCGGACTACCATTGGATCAGGCGAATGCGCTTGAAGGATTCGTTGTAAGCAGTGCCCTGATCGGTTGTATATTAGGTGCTTCTTTTGCCGGTTGGATCAGCCAGCGGTATGGACGGAAACCTACGCTTGTGTTGGCTGCCATCCTGTTTTTGCTGTCGGCAATCGGTTCGGCATGGCCGGAACTGTTTGTCGGGATGCCTGGTAGCGGAGATCACACATTCATGTATCTTTTTGTGTTTTACCGGATTGTCGGAGGAGTAGGAGTTGGTTTGGCTTCTATGGTTTCTCCGATGTATATTGCCGAGATGGCACCGGCGGAAAAACGGGGAAATCTGGTGTCGTGGAACCAGTTTGCGATTATTTTCGGTATGCTTGTTGTCTATTTTGTAAATTACAGTATCGCGTTGCAGGGAGATGCCGCCTGGTTGCACACGATCGGCTGGCGTTGGATGTTCGCGTCCGAGATCGTCCCGGCTTTACTTTTCCTGGTCCTTCTGATGTTTGTGCCGGAAACGCCCCGTTATTTGGTGATGCGCGGTAAAACAGATAAGGCACTGTCCGTACTGGATCGCTTGATGGGAAAAGAAAAAGCGGCACCCGAACTGGTTGAAATAAAAGAAAGTTTCAGGAAACAGGAACCTTCCATGCGTCCTTACTTCTTATTTATGGGGATGTGGCTGGTGCTGTTTCTGCTTTTGTACGGAGCGTTGGAATTGGCTGGTAATACGAGTGCTTTGGAGATCGCTTTGATCGGTAGTTTTTTTGTGTCTTTGATCTTTCCGGTGCGTTCGTTCGGTATACTGATCATATTTGTCGGTGTCCTTCTGTCCGGTTTCCAGCAGTTTGTCGGGATCAATGTCGTGTTGTATTATGCGCCGGAGATATTTAAGACAATGGGGGCCGCCACCGATGCCGCTTTGTTGCAGCAGATCGTGGTAGGAGCTGTGAACCTCTCTTTTACCGTACTGGCTATCTTTACGGTCGACCGGTTCGGACGCCGTCCGCTTATGATTATCGGGGCATTGGTCATGGCCGTTTCGATGATGATCTTGGGGACGACTTTCTATACGCACTCTGTCGGTATCGGCTCGTTGGTTTGCATGTTGGTGTACACGGCTGGTTTTGCGATGTCATGGGGGCCGGTCTGTTGGGTATTGCTGGCTGAGATCTTCCCGAATACGATCCGCTCGACAGTGATGAGTATTGCCGTTGCCGGGCAATGGATCGCCAATTTCCTTGTCTCCTGGACTTTCCCGATGCTTGATAAGAACCAGTATCTGACCGATACGTTTAATCATGGTATGGCCTACTGGGTTTATGGTGTCATGGGAGTTTTGGCCGCTCTGTTTATCTGGAAATTCGTTCCCGAAACAAAGGGCAAGACACTGGAACAGATGGAACAATATTGGAAATAAATCCGTAAGTTTGCCGTTCGAAAAGACAAAAATCGATGCGCATACTGAAAAAAATACTGATAGGAAGCCGGAACTTGTTGCTGTTTCTGTTTGTTTCCAGTTTGTTGGCTGTGGTGGCATATAAATTCATTCCTGTTTACTATACTCCGATGATGTTTATCCGCGTCTACGAACAGGTTCGGGATAGCAAGCCCATCAAGCTGGAACACAAATGGATGCCTTTGAAGCAAATTGCCCAGCCATTGGCACAGGCGGTCGTGGCTTCGGAAGACAATCTTTTTCTCGACCATGACGGTTTCGATATGATACAGATTCAGAAAGCTCGTGCCGATGCCGAAAAAGGCAAACGTGTACGAGGAGCGAGCACTATCTCGCAACAGACTGCCAAGAACGTGTTTCTCTGGCCCGGAAGGACTTATTTGCGCAAAGGCATCGAGGCTTATTTCACCGTCCTGATCGAATGGATTTGGGGGAAAGAACGTATCATGGAAGTTTATCTGAACTCGATCGAAATGGGAGACGGTATTTATGGTGCCGAAGCAGTCGCACAGGCCCATTTCAAAAAGCCGGCCTATAAACTGACAAAGGCGGAAGCGGCTTTGATCGCTGCGACCTTGCCGAATCCCCGCAAGTTCAATTCTGCAAAACCTTCTCCTTATATGCTGAAACGGCAGACGAAGATCATGTCGCTGATGGGGAAACTGCTTAAGATCAAAATGGGGTATGACAGTGGTGACTCCGACCCTGAATCCGGTAGCAGGAAAGTGCGTAAACGTAAGAAGCTCCGAGCGGAATCCGGTATGACGGTATATCTGCCCGAAAAGAATATTTACATAAGAACGATAATCATATGAGTCATTTTATATATCACGATCTCGGACGTATCGAATATGAGAAGGCACTGGAACGCCAAACGGCTGCTTTCAACGCCTTGTTGGAAGCGAAAGCGCAAGGTAGGACCGGGGAAAACCGGTTGTTCTTCTGCGAACATCAGCCGGTACTGACTATTGGAAAAAGTGGTAAGGACACCAACCTACTGATCCCGGAAGAACTGCTTGTGCAGCGGGATGTCTCTTTCTACCATATCAACCGGGGAGGGGATATCACGTATCACGGTCCCGGACAAATCACCGGATATCCGGTCTTCGATCTCGATACTTGGAAGTTGGGACTCAAGCAATATATCGACAGGCTGGAAGAAACCATTATCCGCTTTTTAGCTATCTATGGCATTAAAGGGGAACGGCTCGCGGGAGCTACAGGTGTGTGGATTGATCCTGATGTGCCGGGTAAAGCCCGTAAGATTTGTGCGATCGGTGTGAAAAGTAGCCGTTTCGTCACCATGCACGGCTTTGCCTTGAATATAAATACGAACTTGGATTACTTCTCCCTGATCAATCCTTGTGGCTTTAAAGATAAAGGAGTCACCTCGCTTGAAAAAGAGTTGGGGGTGGAACAGGATTTCGAAGCGGCCAAAGCATGTCTTCATTCACTTTTCATTGAAATGTTTCCGGAATGATGATCCCGTATGCTATTCATCTCGCTCCTTTGCAGGGATATACCGATTGGGTCTACAGGGAAGCGCATGCACGAGTATTCGGGGGAGTCGATACCTATTACACTCCGTTCGTCCGTCTCGAAAAGGATGGCTTTCGTAATAAGGAATTGCGGGATCTTGCACCGGAAGCAAACGCATCCGCCTCACTTGTTCCCCAGATGATCGCAGCTTCGCCCGAAGAGTTCCGCCGGATTGCCGGTTTGTTTCGTGAATCGGGGTACCGACGTGCTGATATTAATTTGGGTTGTCCTTTCCCGATGCAGGCACGACAACATCGGGGAGCGGGTATCCTGCCTTATCCGGATGAGGTGAAAGTGTTGTTGGAAACGATTTTTGAATTCCCGGAGATACAATTCTCGGTCAAACTGCGGTTGGGTTGGGATTCTCCTGAGGAGGCGCAAGCGCTTCTTCCTTTTTTGAACGGATTGCCCCTCACACATCTTACATTGCATCCCAGGATCGGTACGCAGCAATATAAAGGAAAGACTGACCTGAGTGCCTTCTCCCGATTTTATGATTCATGCACGCTTCCGCTTTTCTATAATGGAGACATCCGGACTTTGCCGGATATTCGTTCGTTAACCGGACGTTTTCCCCGTTTGAAAGGTATCATGATAGGACGTGGTCTGCTGTCTTCTCCCTGGCTGGCAACGGAATATATATCCGATACCCCGCTTACCGCTCAGGAGAAGATAGAGAAGTTGTCTGCTTTCCATGCCTTACTGTTAGCGGGCTATTCTTCCCGTCTGGAGGGAGGCGAACACCAGGTACTCGACAAGATGAAGACCCTTTGGGATTACCTGTTGCCGGATGCAGAGAAACGGCTCCGGAAAAAAATATTGAAAAGTTCCCGGTTGGCAGATTATCAAGAGGCAGTGCGGAATTTGATTTACGACACCTCGATCACTGCCGGGCAATGATCCGAATGAACAGCCTCATTTAAAATATACGCTTTTTCCACTTGTGCTTTCATCGGTTCGCTGACCATGCAATAGTCAATACGCCAGCCCTTGTTTTTGGCACGGGCGCTGAAACGATAACTCCACCAAGTATATTCCTGTTTGTCCGGGTTGAGAAGGCGGAACGTGTCGATATAGCCGGCATCCAGGAAACGAGTCATCCATTCCCGCTCTTCCGGAAGGAAGCCGCTGTTCGTCGCATTGCGTACCGGGTCATGAATATCAATCGGTTCGTGGCAGATATTGTAGTCCCCGCATAAGATCAGTTTCGGACGCGATTTTTGTAGTTCCACTACATAGTTCTGGAAATCTTCCAACCATTCCATCTTGAATGCCTGACGCTCATCGCCGTTCGTACCCGAAGGGTGGTAAACGCTGATCACCGACAGATCCCCGAAATCGGCCCGGATGAAACGCCCCTCGTTATCGTACTTTTCGATCCCCATCCCATATTCCACATGGTCCGGTTCTCGGCGGCTCAGGATTGCGACTCCGCTATAGCCTTTTTTCTGTGCACTGAAAAGCCATGCTTTGTAGCCGAGCGCTTCAAATGCTTCAGCCGGATATTGGTCCGGTTGCAACTTGGTTTCCTGTAGGCAAAGTACGTCGGGTTGTTCTTGTGCCAGCCATTCGGGCAATCCTTTTCCTACGGCGGCACGCAGGCCGTTTACATTGTATGTTATAATTTTCATCTCCTAATACTTATTTTAATGATAAGACAAATGTAATGTATTTTCTTCTATTGACATATTTTCAGTGAGGTAACCTCACCAAAATAACATTTCTCCTTTTCCCGGGGAGGGAACTTTCGGCACAGTTATCAAAATGACACCTCTTTCCCATCTAAATTGAATTAATAGGGCATCTTTTGAAAATTACCCGCAAGGGTAATATTTTTTAACATTCTATTTGATAGCAAATACCCCGATTAGATGGTCAAAATGTCAATCCGTAAAAGATGATCAAAAAAAGATTTATTCTCATATCCCTGTTATAAATATAGTTTGGACATATTTAAAATTATAGTTATGGCAAAAAGAAATAAGTTAGCCGTCTTTTCAGTGGTAGCTTTAGGCATGATGTTTTTTGCAGAGCAAAACAAAGCCTGTACGCGTGCGGTCTATCTGGGACCGGATGATATGATCGTGACAGGGCGGACGATGGATTGGAAAGAGGATCCGCAATCGAATATTTACCTTTTCCCTCGGGGAATGGAGAAACGGGGAGGGATTACGGACAATACGGTGACGTGGACTTCCAAATATGGGAGTGTTGTGACTGCCGGATATGATATCGGAGTTCGTGACGGTATGAATGAAAAAGGCCTGGTGGCGAACTTGCTTTTCCTGACCGAATCCTCTTATCATCGTCCGAATGATAGCCGTCCGGTGATGGGATTGAGCATCTGGACACAATATGTCTTGGATAATTTTGCGACGGTGGACGAAGCTGTGAATGAATTGAGCCTGGAAACTTTCCGTATCGATGATCCTGATTTACCTAACGGAGCAAAATCGACTTTGCACCTCTCGATTTCGGATGCGACCGGGAATAGTGCCATCTTTGAATATATCAACGGCAATCTGATTATTCATGAGGGACGAGAATGCCAGATAATGACAAATTCCCCTACCTATGACAAACAGTTGACTTTGAATGATTACTGGAAAGAGATTGGCGGTCTGGTTATGCTACCCGGGACAAACCGTGCTTCTGATCGCTTTGTCCGTGCATCGTTTTATATCCAGGCATTACCGCAAACCGATAATTTCAGGTAGGCTGTTGCCGGAGTTTTTAGTGTGATGCGTAATGTTTCGGTTCCTTTGGGAATCTCTATCCCCGAACAGCCCAATATTGCTTCGACTCGCTGGCGTACGGTAGCGGATCAAAAAAGTAAAGTGTATTATTTCGAGTCAACGCTTAGCCCCGATATTTTTTGGATCAATTTCAAAGACTTGGATTTTAAAACCGGAGCTCCGGTGAAGAAGTTGACGCTCACGGGTGGAGAGATTTATGCGGGCAATGCCGCCGGAAGGTTTCAGGCCGGAAAGTCACTTCACTTTCTGTTTGGGATATAGGAGGTTGTTTTGTATTTTTATGTCCGAATAAAAATGAGAGTAATATGATAGGAGCAATAGCCGGAGATATTATCGGTTCCGTATATGAGTTTGATAATATAAAGACAACGGTTTTTCCGTTCTTTACCAAGAAAAGCAATTATACGGACGACACGATTATGACGGTCGCTGTGACTGACTGGCTATTGTATGGAGGGAATCTCGTGCAAGTTATGCATCGTTATGGCAGGGAGTTTCCGTGTCCGATGGGAGGCTATGGAGCACGTTTCGGGCAATGGCTTTGTGAAACGAATCCACAGCCTTATAACAGTTGGGGGAATGGTTCGGCTATGCGGGTTAGCGCAGTTGGGTGGGCTTTTGGTTCATTGGAAAAAACATTGCAAGTGGCTGAAGAAACGGCTGCCGTTTCCCATAACCATCCGGAAGGGATCAAAGGGGCTCAAGCTGTGGCTGCTGCCATCTATCTGGCTCGTACAGGAAAAAGCAAGCAAGCTATCCGGGAATATATTGAAACGACTTTTTTATATGATTTGAATTTTACCTGTGACGAGATTCGGCCGGACTATCGCTTTAACCCAAGTTGTCAGGGAACTGTCCCGGAGGCGATTGTCGCTTTTTTGGAAAGTACGGATTTTGAAACTGCAATCCGTTTGGCCATTTCTCTCGGTGGCGATTCAGACACGTTGGCCTGCATTACGGGAGGAATAGCAGAAGCCTTTTATGGAATGTCCGAAGATTGGAAAATCGAAGTGTTGAGACGGTTGCCAGAGGCTTTTGTCGAAGTTGTTGAAGAATTTTATCAAAAAATATGATTGTAGGATTTCTTTTTTCGTACATTTGCGATATTCTTTATTGATGAAAACCTATTTATACATTTGAATATGAAACGAGTTCCCTTTTTTTACTATATCATGGCATGCCTGTTATCCATATGCATTACTGCGTGTGATAAGGAAGAGCAACTGATTGAAGATGAAATCCCGGAGATGATTAAGGTTGATCTCTCAAAAAGATATCCTTCTGTGGAAATCCTGAATTATCAGGAATATTCGAACTTTTCTCAAATAAATGTTATAGATAAAGACCAAAATGAAGCTTCGATCTGGTATGTGGATGATATTTGGAAAATGACTCACACGAAGATTGCTGATTTCAACCAGCTTTCGCTTGAAGCACAAACTGCTTTTGAAAATACCAAGTATCGTTTTGCCCAATTTGAAAATATATACAAAACGGAGCGGGAGGGGATGGATAGAAGCCTTTATACATTACATTTCCTGTATCAGTGGAAAAATGTTAAAGATATGACACATTACGTTTGTTTGAATGATGACGGGATGTTCTTGGCTGTATATACATGGACACCGAATGACCCTACCTGGTTTGTTGATTTGCCGAAGGCTCATTTTGACTTTATCTATAAGAAATATGACGGTTCTGAAATTAGAGGATATCAGAATAATGGAGGATATTATGATTATTTTGTCCTTCATAACGACACCCTTAAATTTGTTTCTTTTAGAGGAGAGGTTGAAACTGATTATTATTTTTGGAAAGAGACAAGGTATGAAATCAGTTTAGATACAAAAGTCCCTGATAATGTGGCCAGAGTCCTGAAACGGGACAATCCCGATTTTGTTTATACAAACCTTTATTATATTGAATCTCCTGAAGGGAATGCCTATTTTTTCCAAGATAAGAATGATGACCGGGAATTAGGATACACTATTGCCGAAGATATTTCTTAGATTTATATTCCTGAAATTCTATAAGTAGAAAAAGCCCCGTCTTGACAAGGTAAAAGTAAACCTTTTTCCCAGCCGCCTTGTTCTTTTCCCGAAAACATGTAAAAAACGGCGTGAAACGAGACTGTTCGACAGGCTCTTTTAATGCGAAGTTCTAAAATGTATGACAAAATGACATGTTTTGTTTCTGGTACTTGTTTTGTAGGAATGTCTGTGGAAATGAGAAATAAAAATAGAATTGAAAGGAGTATAACTATATGAATTTAAACAATTTTACAATTAAAGCACAGGAAGCCGTCCAGCAGGCCGTGCAACTTGCTACTCAGAATGGGCAGCAGGCGATCGAAGCCGTACATTTGCTGAAAGGTGTCATTATGACGGGCGAAAGTGTGACCAATTTCATCTTCCAGAAGCTGGGTGTCAATATCCAGAATCTGAATCGTGTATTGGATGCGCAGATCAGTTCATTACCGAAAGTATCAGGCGGAGAACCTTACCTGTCAAGTGAAGCAAATGCCGTTTTGCAGAAAGCAATCGGCTATTCATCCAAAATGGGGGACCAGTATGTGTCTCTGGAGCCGATTATTTTGGCCTTGTTCACGGAAAAGAGCACTGCTTCTCAAATTCTGAAAGATGCCGGTATGACAGAAAATGAATTACGCCAGGCGATTGAAGAATTGCGGAAAGGGAATAAGGTAACCAGCCAGTCGGCTGAAGATACATATGATGCACTGGGAAAATATGCGATCAACCTGAACGAACGTGCCCGTAGCGGCAAGTTGGATCCGGTGATCGGTCGTGACGACGAAATCCGCCGTGTACTTCAGATCCTGAGCCGTCGTACGAAAAATAACCCGATTTTGATTGGTGAACCGGGTGTTGGTAAGACGGCGATTGCCGAGGGGCTTGCTCATCGTATTGTCCGGGGTGACGTACCAGAAAATTTGAAATCGAAACAGATTTTCTCTTTGGATATGGGAGCTTTGGTTGCCGGGGCCAAATATAAAGGCGAATTTGAAGAACGTTTGAAAGCTGTAGTGGGTGAAGTGACTAAATCGGATGGGGAAATCATTCTTTTTATCGATGAGATCCATACATTGGTCGGTGCCGGTAAGGGTGAAGGTGCGATGGATGCCGCCAATATCCTGAAACCTGCTTTGGCTCGTGGTGAATTGCGTTCGATCGGTGCGACGACGCTGGATGAATATCAGAAGTATTTTGAGAAGGATAAGGCGCTCGAACGTCGTTTCCAGATTGTTATGGTGGACGAACCGAACGAATTGGATGCCATTTCCATCCTGCGTGGTTTGAAGGAAAAATATGAAAACCACCATAAGGTCCGTATCAAAGATGATGCCATCATTGCAGCCGTCCAGTTGTCTACACGATACATCACTGACCGGTTCTTGCCCGATAAGGCGATCGACCTGATGGATGAGGCAGCAGCCCGTTTGCGTTTGCAGATCGACTCTGTGCCGGAATCTCTCGACGAGGTTTCCCGCCGTATCAAGCAACTGGAAATCGAGCGTGAAGCGATCAAGCGTGAAAATGATAAAGGAAAGCTGGAACAGCTCAATAAGGAAATTGCCGACCTGAAGGACGAAGAAACGAAACAGAAGGCTCAGTGGCAAAGCGAAAAAGAGCAGATCAACAAGATTCAGCAGAATAAGATCGATATCGAAAACCTGAAGTTTGAAGCTGATAAGGCCGAACGTGAAGGCGACTACGGTAAAGTAGCCGAAATCCGTTACGGAAAGATCAAACAAAAGGAGGAAGAGATCAGGGAAGTCCAGGAGAAACTGAAGACGATGCAAGGTGCTTCCGCCATGATCAAGGAGGAAGTGGACAGTGAAGATATCGCCGATGTGGTATCTCGTTGGACGGGAATTCCTGTCAGCAAGATGATGCAGAGTGAAAAGGAAAAATTACTCCATCTGGAATCTGAATTGCACACGCGTGTGATCGGGCAGGAGGAGGCCATCAGTGCTATTGCTGATGCTGTGCGCCGTAGCCGTGCCGGATTACAAGACCCGAAACGACCGATCGGTTCATTTATTTTCCTCGGTACGACAGGTGTCGGTAAGACAGAGCTGGCCAAAGCGTTGGCGGAATATCTGTTCGACGACGAGAATATGATGACTCGTATCGATATGAGTGAATATCAGGAAAAGTTTAGTGCGACTCGTCTGATCGGTGCGCCTCCGGGATATGTCGGCTATGATGAAGGTGGCCAATTGACGGAAGCGATCCGCCGTAAACCTTATTCGGTCGTCCTGTTTGATGAAATCGAAAAGGCTCATCCGGATGTATTCAATATCCTTTTGCAGGTGTTGGATGATGGACGGCTGACCGACAATAAGGGACGTGTTGTCAACTTCAAGAATACGATCATTATTATGACTAGTAACATGGGATCGTCCTTGATTCGTGAAAACTTCGAGAAGATGACGCCCGAAACGCACGATCAGGTAGTGGATGAAACGAAGATCCAGGTGTTGGAATTACTGAAGAAGACAATTCGCCCGGAGTTTCTGAACCGTATCGATGACATCATCATGTTTACTCCGCTCAACGAAGAAGAGATCCGTAAGATCGTGACTGTTCAGCTGAATAGTGTGAAGAAGATGCTGGCTCAGAATGGGATTGCGCTGGAATTTACGGATGCAGCTCTGGCATTTATTTCAGACAAAGGGTTCGACCCGCAGTTTGGTGCCCGTCCTGTAAAACGTGTCATCCAGAAGTATGTCCTGAACGAACTGTCCAAAGAGTTGTTGGGCGGAAAGATCAACAAAGATCGCCCGATCACAATCGACAGCAACGGTGCCGGTTTGGTCTTCAAGAATTGACCGAAGATGGTTGGATTGATATATATTTATGTGAAAGGCTCTGCTCCCAAAAGGAGTAGGGCTTTTTTTGTTGGTCCGGATGTTCTATCTTTGTGAAAATATTTGAATATGCACCATCCATTACAAGTTCTGAAGCACTACTGGGGCTATGACGGGTTCCGGCCGGGACAGGCAGAAGTCATAGACAGTATTCTGTCCGGGCATGATACATTGGCGCTTATGCCGACGGGAGGAGGTAAATCCATTACCTTCCAGGTGCCTGCATTGGCGAATCCGGGTATTTGCCTTGTGATCAGTCCGCTTGTCGCTTTAATGAAGGACCAGGTGAAGAACCTGCAAAAGCGAGGGATTCTGTCGGCGTTTATCAGTTCCGAAATGCCGCATTGGGAGATTTTGCAACAACTGGATAATTGTATTTTGGGAGATTATAAGTTCCTTTACATTTCTCCTGAACGTATTTCTTCCGAACTGTTTCAGGAGAAGTTGAAGACGTTGTCCCGCAAAGTGAATTTGCTGGTTGTGGATGAAGCGCACTGTATCTCTCAATGGGGGAATGATTTTCGCAGGGATTACCGCTTGATTGCGGATATCCGCGATGCTATACCGCAGGTCCAGGTAATTGCCGTAACAGCCTCAGCAACGGCAGCAGTGGTTGCCGATATCTGCGAACAACTCCATTTCCGCAAAGGATATCGGATATTCAAGACCTCTTTCGAACGGAAGAACCTTTCGTTCGTAGTCCGTAAGACCGATAATAAATTGAAAGAAATCTGCCATATCCTGTCGGCCGTACCCGGCTCTGCAGTGATTTACAGCCGTACTCGCAAAGGGGTGGAAGAATATGCCGGAAAGTTGCGGGCGGCAGGTATTTCAGCCGAATATTTCCATGCAGGCCTGGACCCGGTTCTGAAGACAGAGCGGCAGACGAATTGGGTGAAAGGATTTACGCGTGTGCTGGTCGCTACCAACGCATTCGGAATGGGGATCGATAAAGGGGATGTGCGGGTGGTTATCCATACGGAGTTTCCTGATTCGATGGAGGCTTATTACCAGGAGGCGGGACGTGCCGGCCGTGACGGGAAACGGGCTTATGCTGTAGCTTTGTTAGGACCGCAGGACATAACGGATATAAAAAGACGTCCTTTCAATGCTTTCCCTACGGTCGAATATATCAAACGGGTATATGAAGCGTTGTGTAACCGTTTTCAGATTGCAGAGGGGGATGGGGAAGGCGTGTCTGTCTATCTGGATGAACCGGAGTTTTTGAGAAGCTGGCATTTCGATAAGGGCCGTTTGCGTTCTTCCCTTGAAATACTCTCTTTGTCGAACTATCTGACGTTTGAACCCTATCCTAATTCGCAACCCTATTTGCGATATGATCAGCCTCGTTGGACGATGGATCGTTTCCTGAACGACGCTTCTCCTGCCGCCAAAGTCGCTGTTGAAATCTTACGGAATTACGAAGGGCTTTTTTCTGCCGGAGTTTTCGTCAGTGTCGATATGCTGGCGCGAAAAACCGGGCTGGAAGCTCGTGAGGTGGCGAAAGTCTTAGGGTATCTGCGGAATGTCGGTTTCTATTATGTCCCTCCCCGCAAAGAACCCCGGATCACTTTTAAGATGATCCGTGTCCCTCTGGATCGTCTTGTCATTACGACCGCATCCTATGAAAACCGTTTGGCAGCTTTCAAAATGCGAATCGAAAAGGTGGTGGAATATCTTGAGACTCAAGGTTGTCGCCAGGAGTTTATTTCCGGATATTTCGGTATGAAAGGGACACGATGCGGATGCTGTGATAATTGCTTGCAGAAGTAGTAAAGGTAGTTCAACTTAACCCTATGTGTTACGGAGGCTAATGCATAGAGTTAGTCCTCGTAAAGCTATGCATTAGGAACCTGTTTAAGATTCGGATTGATTTTTTTGAGTACCTGTATGGATAACGGATATTTTTGTTTATGTTTGTAGCATCTATCAACCAAAAATTAAAAAGATATGAGTGACAAAGACGATTTAATTTATGATGAAGATGATTCTGTAGCATTTATCCAGAACTATCTTCCCCAGGAATTGAAAGGAAAATTCAGTAATGACGATATTAATTATATTGTGGATCTGATTTATGAATTTTATGAGTCGAAGGGTTTCCTTGATGAAAATTCCGATGACAATGCCGAAATTGATATTGATGAAGATGAATTGATCGGGTTTGTTGTAAAGAATGCGCAAAAAGACGGTGTTGGCAAGTTCTCACCTGAAGACATCACTTTTATTGTACAGGGAGAACTTGAATATTGCGATTCCATCAACATGTTCGATTAATAGACTGTTGTATAGTTACAATATAGTTTATAAAAGAATAAGAAGATGAGAAATTTTAAGTTGTTATCAGTTTTGCTGCTTTGTATGGCAGTCGTTTTTACGAGTTGTGGAACATGGAACAATACCGCTAAAGGTACGGCTATCGGAGTCGGCGGAGGTGCGGCAGTAGGTGCCGGAGTCGGTGCTTTGGCTGGTAATACTGCATTGGGTTCGATAATCGGCGCTGCCGTGGGCGGTACTGCAGGTGCCCTAATCGGTAAAAAGATGGATAAACAGAAGAAGGAACTGGAAGCTACGCTGCCGGAAGAAACGACTGTCGAGACCATCAACAACGGTGAGGCGCTGAAAGTCACCTTTGATTCGGGTATCTTGTTCGCAACCAATTCGAGCACTGTCAGTGCCGCTTCCAAGAGTGCTTTGCGTGACTTGGCTGCCAGTTTGAATGCAAATCCGGATACAGACATAAAAATCATAGGGCATACGGATAATACAGGAAAGGTTGATTACAACCAAACATTATCTGAAAAACGTGCAAAGAGCGTATTCGATTATCTGATGGAAGACCAAGGCGTGAGCAGTAAGCGCATGACTTATGAAGGCAAGGGAGTACATGAACCGGTTGCTGATAACAGCACTCCTGAGGGACGTGCGTTGAACCGTCGAGTGGAAATCCTTATCCTTCCCAACTCAAAAATGGTACAGGAAGCACAGCAAGGAACATTGCGATAAGAAATTATAGAACTCTGGATCATAAGGAGGTATGTTAATCCCTCTTTATTACAATCTTTTAGGCACGGATTTCACGGAATTACAC
>OJOH01000441.1_pt1 | contig 27980 bp, 34 predicted proteins | sample 1598201 | NCBI WGS metagenome assembly OJOH01 (sample SAMN03922462, study PRJEB24848) | human gut metagenome | isolation source: stool sample | host: Homo sapiens | place: Germany | collected 2009-11 | reverse complement strand
TTCGTCTGGCTCGATGTCGTAAATCACGTCACGCTCGTGGCCGTCGACTTTCAGGCTGCCATATGTGGCTTTAGACCCGACTTTGATATCGGCGTCGATGCCGATGGCCAGGCGTGCGTGCGTCTTGCATTTCATGCCACGGGGGTAGCCGACGAAATAGAAATGCTTGCCGCGTGTCGTCGCGACGACCTTACACGCAATCTGCTCGGCCTCGATGATGTCCATCAGCTTCTCGCTCTGCGCCATGTCGTCGACATCGACGAAAATCGTCTCAGGTGCGAGCACTCCGCCGTAACCGTCGAGCTTGCGTGCTTGGGCCAATGTGAGGTATCGGCCGTCCTTCAGCTTCTGCGCACATTTCTTGCCGTTGAGCTTCACATAACCGAGAAATAGACGATCCATCACATCACCCCAAACTGCGCTAGTCGCGTTTTCGCAAGTTGGATATACCAACCCTTATCCAAATAGCCCGGGCACTTCTTATCGTGCACGTCGCCGTTGTCGATAAACGAGTGCTCGCTCGTGTTGCCGAACTTCTCTGGCTTGGCCTTGCCGGCCTTGACCCGCCCGATCATGCCGTCCGACGCGCGTGTGGACGCGAAGACGCGGAAGCACCTATCTGTGAGCCGCTCATGACCGTGCACGCCGTACTTGTATTTGCCGGACACTTTCACGACGCGCTGGTAATCAATCAGATCATCATCGGCCGCAATCGTGTCTTCGACAGGCACGCCATGCACCATGAATTCGACAAGCGCCTTGTTGACGACGGCGAGGTCGTAGTCGAGCGGCCCCAGCTTCTTGACATACGCACCTTTCGTCTTCATCGACCCGTCTGCCGCCACGAGGACGTAGTTGTTGACGTCCTTCTGGTAAACGCGGGTGAACTCATCGAATTCCAAACCCATGCCCGTGCGGTGTTCCCACTCATATGCCACGTCGTCGACGCGGTCGTAAAATGCATCAGGCCCGCCGTCGAAACCGTCTGGCATGCGGATGAGCACGCCGTCGGTATTGCTCTGGATGATCTCGGCACCTACATCGCGAACGAGCTTGTGCATGAGGTCGATGAGCATGAGCTGCCCGTTGACGCAGACCATGTTGGCCTGTCGCGGGTCATAGAGTGCATTGAACTTATCTTTACTGGCACCGTAGGTGCCGTTGACGACGAGTTTCAATGCCTTCTGGCGTGGGTCCTTCGCGTGCTTCAGCTCGATTCGGTGGTCTCGAATGCCCTTGAATTTCGACGGGTCCTGCACATTGCGCGACAGCAGCTCGTGCGCAATCATCTCGGCCGGATAATAACTCTCGACGTCGACGTTGATGAAATAACCCTCACCGGCGTACTGGGCAATCGCTCCGTGTAAGCCTCCCCATGCGCACTTGTGCGGGCAGCCTGCGATGTCGAAATCAAGCGTCACGGAGTAATCTTGATTCGCCGGGTCGAGGTACCACGTACGGATGAAATCATACGGACCGAGGTCGAGGCATGGCAGTGGCACGATGTCGAACTCATCGTCGCGTGGGCGTGCAGGCCGCTCGGCACCCAAGATGATTGCCGTGAGCTGCGCATCGGTCTTACCGAGGTACACCAACGGCAAATCGAACATTTTGAGCAGGTCCATGCGGGCGTCGAATTCGCTTTTGCGCTGCATGAATACCTCGATGGTCTGCTCGACGTCGTGGCGGCAGTATTTCACAGTCTCGGCGATCTCTGCATCGGTCAGTTTACGGTCGATGTCGAACGGCACTGTCGTCTCGCAGATGTCGTTGCCGAGGTACGCCTCGTGAGTCTTGAGGCCCCTGTCGGTACGCGGGTGGAATACATCGTAGTTGACCATGTAAACCTTGCGCAACAAACTCGAATACTGCCAGCCTTTATGGCCTTCGGCGATGATGAAATCATTGATCGCCTTCGGGTCGAAGCCGCACAAGATGCCTTTGAAAATGAACTGGTCGTAATGGAGGTTGTTGTACCCTACCCAGATCTCACGTTTGTGCCCTTCGTAGAGCGCGGTGAGCGCGTCGGCATCGTTGATGATGACGCGCTCATCGTGAGTGACGGGGTTGATGACTACGACCATCCAGTCGTGTTTGAAAACTTCGAAGTCGTAGAAATTGAGCATCGCCGCACCTAGTCAAGCTCGAAGATATCAGTGATCTGGAAGGTGTCGAAGCCCTTGTTGTTCTCGCCGTACTCCAAGCCGTACTCGAATTTGCCGTCGACATACTCGGCAATATCGAGCAGCAAGTCGTTATACTCGGCGTAACCGGTGAACTCGACGTCGATGTCGGAACCTTCGGGCAGCAGCGAACGGAGGAAAACGTTCATGATGTAGATCTGGAAACCCTGCGTGATGACCTGGTTCATGAAAATGCGCTGGCCCTTAAACTCGCCGTCGCTTACGATCTTCATCCAGCACGACGCCATCGGCTTGCCGGTCTTCTTGGTCTCGGTGAGCTCGAGCTTGTCGATCGCGACCTCATAGCTGCCGTGCGGCACGTCCTTGAAATCGGCACCGCCACCGTTGGCCTCGGCGTCGGCGATGTCCTTCTTGAGGCCGTCGATGTCGACCATCTTGTCAAACTTGCTGAAATCCATGATATATCCTTTCAATCGGTGAATTACTCTTCGACGACGCGACGCTTACGGGTGCGGCGCTTCGGCTTCTCCTCGACAGCCTCAGGCTCTGCGGTTTCCTCGGCGTCGAACGGCGGCTCCTCCTCGGCAGCAGGCTTGGCCTTACGCACACGACGCTTCGGCTTCTCCTCTGCGGCATCAGGCTCCTCGATGACCTCGGTCTCAGTCTCAGCCTCAACCTCAGGCTTAGGCTCTGCCTTCGGCTTCTCGGCCTCGGCCTTCGTTCCCTGTGCCTCGAGCAGTGCGGCATTGAACGCCTCGACGGTGAGGTCGCAACGGTCGCGTTTGAAATCGATACGGCCGCCACCGAAGACGTTCTCGTTCTTGCGGAGCTGGAGGAAATGGCCACGCTCGTCCATATAGGCGCGGAGCGTCATGGTGACAGTGCCGGCGAGCACGTTTGCGACCTTGTCCGGCAGGTTTGGCTTGAATGTCGAGACCTTCATACCGTTGGCGTACGTGATCTCGGTGACGAGCTCCTTAGAGATATAGATGATGCGGTAGCCGAGGGACTTGAGTCGTTTCATCTGGCTGAGGAACTCAGTGCGCACCATATCCCAGCCTTTGCCGTAACCGCCGTCACTCTCATGCTTGATGCCGAGCTGGTCGAACACATAGAATCGGCAGTGCTCGTACAGGTCTTCGACCAAGTCGAGCGCGATGACGTGGAAGCTGTTGTCATGCTTCTCCAACTCGTCGATGACCTCGCGGAACTTCGACCATGCGAGCACCTTGTGGCTCATACGGCCTTCTGTCACGAGCTCATCGGCAATCTGGATAAACGGGCTCGTGATATTCTGGGTGTTGCCGTCGGTGTTGATGAACAGCACGTCGTCGAAGTGGTCGACAAAAGTCGACTTGCCGACGTAACTGTCGGCGTAGATCCACATATCAGGTTCGGTGATGACAGCCTCAGAGCGGCGTTCGTTCTTGGGCAGGATAAGCATATCATTTCCTCCTAGACAGAAATCTTTGTAATCACACCAGTCGCATAGGCGCGACTCATGCTTTGGGAATTCGGTGGCATTCGCCATCGTACAAGTGTCGACTGCGAAGTCGGCGACTTTCTCAGGGTCATACTGGACGCGGTACAGCGCCGGCCACATGTCTTCCAACGTGGTGGCGAGGCGCTCGCGAAATTGGTAGAGGTCTTCGGTCTTCTTCTGCCTGATCATCGTCTTCGGCACAATCAGGAATGCCATATCTTGGATGATCTCACCAGGGTGCGTCTTCTCATAGAAATACTTGTAGACGCTCAGCTGCCCGCTTTCGAGGTATCGGTCGACATTGTTCGAATACTTGAAATCGAGCATCGTCCATAGGCCCTTGCCACGAGGTATGAGCATATCGATAAACCCTATGAAACCGCTGTCATCCTCGACCTTCACCTCAAATACCGGGTCGGTGTCGTCGTCCAACATGCCCCATACGAGCTCACGGGCACGTCGACCGAGTACGCGAATCTTCATGAGCTCGTTGACCATGGAATCGGTCATGACGGGGTACGTGGCTTTGTAGTTCGCGATGGCCTCGTCGACACCGACTTCGATACACTCATGCAGCATCGTACCGATCACGAGCGGGTTCGCCGCATCGCAGTTGAACGGCACGTCGAGGCCGTCGACATAGTTGAGCTCGAACTTACGCGGGCACTGGGTGAAGGTACCTACCCTCGAATATGAGGTCTTGAACGTCACAATTTCCTCCTTTCTCCTTAAGGCGTTGCACTAGCCGTTTGAACTGGGCGAAATCGTCTGGCCAGACGATGACGGCTATGCCCCCGCTCTCCGTTATCTTCCCGCAGTGGTAGACCTGCAGCGGCGACGGCTTGCCGTTTGGGCCTTTGAGCTCGATGCCGACGAAACGGCCGTTGATACACGCCAAGATGTCCGGCACGCCCGCACGTGTGTTGCGGTTGGCGAAAAACTTAACATGCCATACGCCTTGGGCATCGAGCCACCGTTTCAGACGGTTCTCGAAGTTCTTTTCACCTGCCAACTAGTCACCTCCCATCTCGAATAGCTTCTCAGTATAATCGCGCCGCATCGCCAAGGTATCGTAGATCTTCTCTTCAACAGTGCCTTTCGATACGAGCTCGTAATACGTACACGGCTTGTCTTGGCCGACGCGGTGGATACGCTTCTTTGACTGCTCGAAGAGCGATGACGCGAGCGGCGGCGAGAAATAGACACACGTGTCGGCTTGCTGCAAGTTCACGCCCATGGCACCAGATTGGTACTGGATGAGTGCGACCCCGTCATCGGTATCGAAAAACGGCGACAGGTCATGTGCCTTGCCGTTGAGCACGCCATACGACCGGTGTCTCTCCTGCAACTCGGCCGTGAGCCCTTCGAGCTCGACGTCGAAATTGTAGAACACGACAAGCCGTTTACTCGTGCCGTCCAGCAAATCGCCGAATGCCTCGAGCTTGGCGCGCGAATACGCAGCTGCCAATTGGCGCTTAGCCGTGAGGTCGCCGAACACCGTATCGCCGACGAAATCGCGGCCGAAAGCCGTGATCACGTTCGTCTTGGCGAACTTGCGGTAATGCTCACTCATCGGCACGTCGATACGGATGAAACGCTGATCAGGCAGATCGATGACGTCGTCGGTCTTGAGAAAATCGCAACCGAGCTCCTTCATCTTGCGCACCAGCCTCTCCTCGTTCTTGTAACCCGTAACCTTCGTGATCGGGAAACCCTCACGCATCGTCGTCTCAGACTCGACGTATTGCCGCCAAAACAGCTTCTCGTCGATACGCCAGCCGAGCATGTTCAACTGCGTCCACAGCCGTTCGTATTTGCCGTCGACCGGTGTGCCCGACAGCAAGACGAGCTCATTCGCCCTGTCGGCCAGCTTCATCGCAGCTTTCGTACGCTTCGATGATTTATTCTGCAACAGCGACGACTCGTCGAACATTACCGCGAAATGCTGCAACGCCTGAATATTAGGGCGTCTCCACAGCAAATCATAGTTGATCACACCGACGGCATCCGGCAGGTCTGGGTAACTCATCGATAACTCGAAGTTTTTCATACCGTCTGGCGTAGTCAAATCGAGGACATCGATGTCGTAATGACTCCGAAAATGATCGACCCAATCGGCTACTTTCGACTTCTGGCATACGACTAAGGCCAAATGCCAACACTTGTCCGACATCAATTTCTCGGCGCCGGTGAACGTCTTGCCGAGGCCCATATCGTGGTAGAACGCGCAATTGCGTTTACCTTTGACGCGGTCAAGGGCTGCCTGCTGGTAAGCGAACAGGCCCATTACGCGAAGAACATCGACTTGATTTCCTCACCAGTCAAGTCATACCGGTCTGCGATAGCCTTGATCTCAGACTGCTTGAACTCGGCTTTGCCGTTGATCTTCCACGACAACGTGGATTCAGTAATGCCGAGCATTCGCGCGAGCCCGCTTTGGGTATCGCCGAACTCGCGAATTGTTTCAAATAGGCTTTTCATCTTTCACCTCCCTCGATCGGCGAACCTCATTATACTACATTTTCTTTCGATTTATCTGAGTATTTATAACTTTTTCGAAACGCCTGTCACACTGTCAAACACCTGTCACACTGCTGATTTTGGGCCTGTTTGACAGCAAGTTGCATTTCTACATCGCATTTCTCGCCGCCTGTCACACTGTCACACAGTTTTCTCCCCTATTCTTAGATAATTTGACTTTTATATATCTATGAGAGATATATAGATAAAAAATATCTAATATAGGGGCCCCTTGTTGTTTGACAGCTTGACAGGTGATGAGAAACACGATGTAGAAATGCAAACACCTGTCACACTGGCCCTTTTAGGTGTGTGACAGGTGTTTGACACTGTTTGACAGGTAATTACTACCGTAGCGCGTGAATCTGCGACATGACGGTGTCGTACTCTTTCGGGCAGACGGCTTTGATGCACGACATATGGTTATCGAGTACGCCCATGAGTGCCGCATAGTCCACATTGGACGCCGCTTTCAAGAACTCAGACCCAGTGAGCTCATCAGTGATGCGCTGTTCCATCACCGTGGCATCTGCAGTAGGCTTTTTTGAGGTGGTCGCGGACTATATACAGCCACGCCAGCCTTTCGCATACGGCATAAGACGTGTCGCGCTTCTCCAGGTTGAGGATCTCCTCTTCGATGGTCTCAATCGACACCATTTCCATTCACCCCTAACTGAGTTTCTTCCCGACGTCATGTAGCTTCTTCCTATATTTCTCGTGTAGCTCGTGCTGCATAGGCACGATGACTTGCATGTCGTAATCGACAGCACTCAAGCTGAGTGCCAAGCGGTCGGCATACTTGCATTCGTCGTCGACGTCTCGCACAAGCTCGCAGATCATGTGTGCCGCGGCGACTTCACCTGCATCATAGAGGTCTTTGGCCGACTTCGCATAGAGCTCTTTCGTTTCGTGTTCCCACTCACACCACTCACGCATACCTGCCTCGACAGCCTTGGACTTCGTTTCCGATTCTACCGCTTGTCGTGTGAAATTCGACCACTCGACAGGGATGACATCAATATGCTTTGTATTCGCCACCGGCAAAAGCTGGTTGCAGTGGTCGATGAAATAGCGGTGGATGCGACGCATGGAAATCGTCTCACAGATAAAATGGTACTCATGTAGGCGTTTGAAACCTTCCAAACCGAGGAAATTGTAGTAATCTGCCATCTGCTCGTGCATCATCATGCCGTCGATTAGGTGGTCAGATACCTTTGCGAACACATCAATTACAGGCATCTTTACCCCTCTCAGTTTGTCCATACTTTGCGAAAGGGATGCCGCCAAGGCATCCCTTTCTTCGGCCCTGGTCGAGATACTGCGCCAGAACTCCTATTCTGTCATTAGATCTTCGTGACGACGACCGCGGTATTGTCGATCGTGACAGTCGCCGGAACGGTCGCAGTGGTGATCACGAGCGTAAGCGTCGAGGTGCTGTCGCAGCACTGGTTACGCACGATTGCCGGGATATTGACCGACACAGTGCCCGCGGCTGCCGCGGTGACAGTCTGCGTGGCGCCGGGTACGGCGACGCCGTCTTTGAACAGCGTGACGGTATATGCGCCGGCAGCAGTAGGCGTGAACGTGACGCTGGCGTCGACATCGAAATAACCTTGGCCCTTGAGCAGGATACCGTTACCCGACAGGACGGCATTGCAGCCAAAACGGCGGACAGTCGTACCGAGCGGGATAGCCGTACCTGCAGCAGTAGATAGCGTGAGCACAGTACTGGACGGGTCGGCGGTGTAGATTGCAGATTTGCACGACATGATTTATCCTTTCTATTGAAATAGGGGCATGGCTTGAGCCATGCCCCTATCTTGCCCAGGCGGAAATGCCTTATGGTCGAATGTTCGTTTAGATATTTGCCGTACCGCAGCAGCCGTTACCACAGAACGGGCTCGGGCCAGCGTTGTAGGCGAAGGTGTTCGGGTAGCGCACCACTCCGCAGAGCGCCTGGGACAGCTGGAGCTGGTTGATCTGGTTCTGCATTTGGACCATATTGAAATCAATCCCGTTCTCACGTGCGATCTGCTCAGGGCTCTTGCCCTTGTTTTGATTGACGAATGCAGCAAACTGCGGGTTTGCCTCCATCATCTTCTCCATAAGCTGCTCCGGGTTGGAGTGTTTGAGCTCCTGGGCAGCGGCCATGGCCGCTTGGAATGGGTTACTTGCTTGCGGTTTCGCGTTGCTCCCGAACAGGCTGCTTGCCATTGCCGATCGCCTCCTTCAGCTTCGCCAAGGTGTCGTTGAACTCTTCACGGGTTACATACTGTTGCGTCTGCGGAGTCGGGTTCTCGATCGGTTGGAAAGCAAAAGCACGGATGGTCGGAAAACCGGCACCATCCGTGCTTTTAACATACATGATGTCGTTATCTGCGTCGAACAGGGGCACGACGGAGTTGGGAGGCATTTGGTATGCCTTGGCCCCGTCCATGCCCGTGACACGGATCAGCTGCATTCCCGGCTGCATCTGGGCGCGTTGCTGAAACTGCTGCATCTGATCCATGGCGAATTGTTGTGGTGTGCCGACAGGTTGATACGCGTTGTAGTTACCAAACATCATGCTTTCTCCAATCCTCCATCAACGGCGGGTGCCGTCTGAGATATAAGCCTGCAGGCGGTCGAGCGCGTAACCGTACATACCAGCGTAATCATCGCCACCGTAGGTCGTGCCGTCGTCGCATACCTCATCCCAGTAGCCAGCATGGGCGACGTCCTGAGAACGATAATAGACTTGCTTGTACTCGCCCGACGGTGTGATGTAATACATCTGGACGCCGTCAATCACCTGGCCCCAGATGCCAGCCATGCCATTTACGCTGTCGTTGTAGTTGGCTGCTTGGACCCAGTCGAGCCAACCGCTCTCCTTAGTGTGAACACGGTAGCGCAAGGTGCCGCTGTCGGCCCATGCAATGAGCATGTCGTGGGCGCCGTAAGGCATTCCGGCGAAACCCTCGCTATTGGAGTCGTTGAAGTTGGTGACGGCACTATTCCATGCACCGTAACGGTTATGGAGCGCATAGTGAATATTGACCGACTTGCCCGTAGATTTCGGGAAGCTCGTGCGCGTGGCAGAAGTCGACGGCTGGTACGTACCTCCGTTTCCATCAGTAGGTGCGATCGGCGCGATATAACCGCTACCCATGTAGGCGGCGACGTCGCGCTTGAAATCGTTCCAAGTCTTACCATATCGACGGAAATAACCGATCGGGTCGGTATGGTCAGACCCACCCCAGATGCGTGCGGCCTCGTAATGGCTGAGCAGGCGGCTGGTGTCCCAACCGTGGGCGCGGAGCGTATCGCCCGCCCACTTCACGGCCTCGGTCCATTGTTTGGCGAAGTCAGTAGCATTTGTGGCGTGTGCCAGCTCGATGCCGATCGTACACCAATTGCCATTGCCGACATGCCAGCACAGGCGGTTCTGCGGTACCGTGTCGTAAACTTTGGAGCCATCGAGCTCCATGACGTCGTGCACGGCATAAGTATCATCACGCGACCACAAAAGCACGTGGTTCCATGCGCTCGCACCAGGGTTAGCCGTCTCGTGGATCACGAGGTATTGTGGTGACAGCGGCCCATGTCCGTTACTGACGTAATTGGTGATACGCTCGTAGGCATAACACGTTGTCGGTGCTGCGAGTGCCAGTGCAATAGCTACAGTACTGGCGGCGAGTGCCAATCGTCGAACGATATACACTCGCCGAGTAGAATGAGGCTTAGGCAGACATCCAGCCACATCGGCATTTGCCTTGATACCCAAATCACTCACCCCTTTCCAATAACGTTGTCCATCATTACTCACTCGCCGGTTTCGCCGTCGCGGTCGTCACACCGAGGAGTGCGCCGACGAGCGTACCCGCGGCGGTGATCACCGTCACTGCGATGCCAGTCGGCTCCCAATTGACGGCGGTACCGACGGTACCGACAAAAGTACCTACTGCGGGGAGGGCAACGAGGCCGACCCACTTGAGGATATTATATGGCTTATCAGGCAGAAGGTATTGCATAATTACTCCTTATTCTTGATGTGCTTCCATGATCTCATTATACATATGTGTACCGGGTCCATTAAGCCCCAATTCATCATGATAATGGTGGTAAATGTCGTCTACCTGCTGCTTCTCGGCCGCAGAGCACGGGTGCCCTTCGACCACGAAACGCCTATGGAGATCTTCGAGCCGATAAAACAGGAGCTCACCGAGCATAGCACGATTTTGCACCCGTTCATCATGTTCGCGACGCGACATGTTATACAGTTGACTGGTGTTGGTTTTGATTGCATTCAGTAACCAGCCGATTATCGTACCCATAATCGTGGTCACGACGGTCATGGTTATATATTTGAACATTGAATTAATACCTCTTAAACGACAAATGTTCTCCGTACCAGCACCATGTGCACTGTGCCGTTTGAAGTGATTTCCGGCTCCGCTGGGACACGGGACACGGGATGCGGAATGCTATGCAGCAATCCAGATACAGTGTCCAATGTTACGCCATTCAGCCGCGGCGTTTGCGGCGATAAAGATGACTTCGCCGGACTCTCGGACCTCGACTTCTGCATTGTTGTTGCTGACGATGCCGTTTGGAAGTGTACGCACAGCCGGCATAAGGAATGAGTAAGCCGGACGGAATTCAACAGGCAGCGTCCCCGCATTAAATAGTTGCGTTGTTTCCTGAGGGAAATTCCAAAACATCTCTACTAAGAAGCCTTTTTTGTGGTAAGCCACATGTTCTGTCGAAAAGCTATTCCCATATAAGAACCGATAGCCGGTCTCGCTGGATACAGAATCCCCGAGGGTCGCGAGCGGTGTGACATGCGTGAAAAGTTTGACGGGTGTGCCGACACTGATTCCGTTCAGGGGCACGCGCCAAAGTTTGAGGTCGTTAGCCGTCACCGCGGGGTCGGCCGCATTACCGGTGGTCGGTGTGCCCTTAATCACCACGGGCGTGATGCTCTCGATGCCCACGCTGGTCTTCGCGTAGCGGGCCACGACGAGGTCGTTACGCTTCTGGCCCTGCGTGCCTGACTGGACCGTCAGCGAGGTTGCCGCCTGGTTCCAAAATCTTTTGCCGCCGACCATACCGACACCGGTGCCGAGCGTCGCGCTGTTCGCGCTCGCCATCGTGAGTTTGAAATCGTCGCCGTACTTCAGCACACAATCCGCCTTGCCGATGGTCGCGATATTCAATGCCGACAGGTCGTCCGAGCTGATGTGCTTAGTCCCCGTCATGCCGTCAACAATCTCGAATGCCATGGTACTACTCCTTCGTGTTGCTCATGAACTGCTGGAACTCGCCGTCGTGTTTGGCTGCGAGCTTCTTGTACTCGTCCGTGCACCCCTTGCACAACAGGCGCGTGGCCCTGCTGCCGTACTGGTCGAAGCGCTCGACCTCGCGCCAGTCACCAGCCGCCGCAGCACCTTGCTGGAGGTACGCGTCCGCGCCGCATCGATCGCAGGTGTAGTGGGTGAAATTCTCTGTCTTTGCCATGTTCTCTCCTTTACTTAGTTCTCAGCCATGTGTGCGGCCCGATACTCGGTACCCGTACCCATGTGCCGCCGATGCCGTTCGGGTCGAACCCGCTGGTCTCCACGTACTCGCCGACGCAGTGGGCCATGAGCCAAACCGTGTTCTGTTTGGCTGTGTCGAGGATGAGCTGCCACGCCGTCCACGAAGAGTCCGACAAGCCGCGCCGCCACCATATGTCTGCGCCGCTCATGGCGACCTGCTTTGGGTACCCGCCGCTACTGTCGCACCATTGCACGAAGGTGACGAGGGTCGCATAGGTCTCGCTGCCAGACAGCCCGATGGCTTTCGCATTCTTGAACTCGACCACCGTCTCCTTCGGGTGGTTCGCCATGTACCAGCTCGGCGGCCTGTTGTCGTTCCTCGTGTCTGTGATTGCGCCGCCAGACTGCCCCTGCGGGCCGCGCGGCCCCTGCGGGCCTGTGTCGCCTTTAGGCCCCTGTATTCCCTGCGGCCCCTGCGAGCCAGCCGGGCCGGTGGGGCCTGTCGGCCCTTGCTTGCCTGTCGGCCCTTGCGGGCCAGTTGCGCCGGTTTCGCCCTTCGGACCCTGCGGGCCTGTTGGGCCTGTGGCACCTCGCGCACCCGTGGCTCCCTGCGGCCCGGTAGCACCGGTGTCGCCCTTAGGGCCCTTGATGTTACCTACAAGGTATTTCGCCATGATCACTCACCTATCTCGTAGTAAAGCTCGCCCGTGGATGGGTCGTATGATAGCGGCGGGGCTGCCGCCCCGTCTGCCACGTGCGACCAGAGATTGCCATCGGAATCGACCGTGAGAGAGAAGAACCCCGACAGTGGCACGGTAATACCTGAGTCACCGCGATCGCCCTTTTCACCTTTCGGCCCCTGGATGCCCTGAGGCCCTCGTTCGCCTTGCTCGCCCTTGACACCCTGCGGGCCTGTTGGGCCGGTGGCGCCGGTCGCGCCGGTCGCGCCGGTAGCTCCTGTGTCTCCTTTTGGCCCTTGTGGGCCAGTGGAACCAGTGGCGCCTTTCGGCCCTTGCGGGCCGGTGGCGCCGGTCGCGCCGGTCGCGCCGATAGGGCCTTGCGGGCCAGTCGGCCCCTGCGGGCCCTTTACGCCGGTCGCGCCACTCATATCTGCAATGAGCGAATAGCCATTGGGTGTCTTCACGTACAGCTCAGCATTGTGCGGGTCCTCGACATTCGAGCTGATCACAACGAAACCGCCGACCTTCACACCGTCCGTCTTCCACCCCGCCTGCATTGCGCCGTAGCTGGCGTATACCTTCGAGATGGAAAAACCCTCGCCTGTGTCGCCCTTAGGGCCTTGGACACCTTGGACACCTTGCGGGCCACGTGGGCCGGTCTCGCCCTGTATGCCCTGTGCCCCCTGCTTTCCCTGAATGCCCTGCGGTCCCTGCTCGCCCGTGTCTCCCTTGGGACCCTGCGGGCCTGTGGCTCCCTTGGGGCCTTGTGGTCCCGTAGGTCCCTGCGAGCCTGTGGCGCCAGTGTCACCCTTGATTCCCTGCGGGCCTTGGGGACCAGTGGCTCCGCGTTCGCCCCTCGGACCCTGGATGCCGGTCGCGCCCCGTGGAATTCCAAGCGAGAGTGTCTTGACCAGCCCATCGCCCGAGAGCGACGCGGTGGCCTTAGAGCCTTCCGTGAGCGTGGACACTTCTCCCATGGCGATATCCGCCTGTGCCCACGTCTGGAGCGAGTTCGAGGCGTCTGTTACGGCCTTGTCGGCCTTGGCCTCCACGGCCTTGAGCGATTCCGCGTCGACCTCCGCGCTGAATGTGTAGTTCTCGAGCTTCAGGCCCTTTCCAGCAAGGTACGCGTGCCCGCCACCTCCGTCGGCGATCGCGCTGGATGAGTTCTTCGTCGTGGTCTCGCTGCCGACCTCATACCTATACGTGGCCACGCCGCGTGAGACCTGCACGATCTTCTTCACCACGGTCGCGCTGACTGTCTTACCATGTACGTTATCGCGTGCCGAGATGATGTCGCCGACATCGACATCGATGTCGTCGTGCGCATCGACCTCGACGCTGCCTTGTGTCTGGTACTCCCTGAGCTTCTTGCCGCCCTCCTCCTCGAGCTTCGCCTCGTCGGCGTTGCTGTAGTCGTAGAGCGCGCATATCTCGTCGACTCCAAAAAGGCTCTGGGTGTGGCTGATGTTGCCGGCCGTGTCCGCGTAGAAATGGACAACGGCGCGGTTCTCGAGCTCGCCAGTTCCAGCGCAAACAAGGTGGTTCACGCAGCGGTGAACAGAGGTCAGTGTGAAGTCCAAAAGGTCGGAATCGACCTTGTTCGCATAGTCGACCGCTGGCGGCAGAGAGATTTCCAACTTGCCGCCCTTGCGGCGCATGACGACCTTGCGTCCGTTGGCCTTCGCCATGGCTTTCAAGCCGCTGTAGCCGTCCACAAATCGGTCGAAGGTGTAACTCACCGACGTATCGTCCGCAGCGGCGGAGAACAGCCCAGAAAGCCCCATGCGCTCGATGAGCGACGCGAGTGCATCGCCCGCCTTGCCGCTGACGGAGAGGTATCCGCTTCCAGAATCGGGGAGCAGGCGCTTGCCCGCCAGGATGCCGTGCCATGTACGACCCCTGCACAGAATCGAGCCTGATGCCTCCCTGCCGGCCTCGTAGCTCGCCTGGTCGATGACCCCGCCGTACTCGGTGCCGTCGATAAATACGAATTGGCCCTCTTCGGGGGCCTCGCCAGCGCGGGCCTTCAATTTCAGTGCGTTCTCGTCACTGCCGAAGGCTATGTCAAGCTCGAATTCCTCGATTTCACGGATATCACCAGCGGTTGGATCATGCACCACTAAGACCATGCCGGCTCACCTTCCTCCTCGTACAGAGTCAAGTTGAAGCCGAAACTGTTGTCCCACGAGATCTCGGATGTGCCGACGGGCACGCGCTCGAAGATGTACTCACCAGACCCGGCACCGCTACCACGGTGCGCCTTGCTGAATGCATCCATCGTAGTGCCGTCCGCCGCGACCACGGTGACGGTGCGCCGCAACGGGTCGATATCCATATATCCACCATCTGGAACGGTCACGTCGACCTGGTACAGGTTGCCAGCCAGGCGCACGGAGGGGTTGACCGCAGGCCCGTACACGACGAACTTCGCGGGGCTGCCCGAGTAGCCTGGGTTGATGGCGTATTGCTGCGGTGGGGTCGCGCCTAAGTCGTACGGCAAATCGTGCGGCAGGTCGAGGAACTCGTAATCCGCCGAACCCTGCACGGGCACGAACGCCGTCGTAGTCCCCCTGCGCCATATGCCGTCGAGCAAAACCAAAGTGAGCTTGGCCGCGAAGAAATCGTCACCAATGCCGTCCACCTCCGAGGCCACCACGAAACAGCGCTGGAACCAGCCATTGACGTGGATAGTGCCTGGCGTGCCCTTCTGCATGTCCGTGTCGGCGCATCGGCGGAATGCATCAGCCTGCACCATGTCCGCGAAGAAAGCTTTGAATGAGACCTTGCGGGCACCGCGTGAGGCCGTGGCCAGTGCGCGATACCCGATTTTGTAGTCCCATTCGTGGCTAAAGAGGTCGTTCGGCTTGCCGACATATACACCAGAATTGAGCGAGATGACAGTCCCCGTATTTGACTTGTATTTGATATCAAGCATACGCGACCGCCTTCCTCGCCTTGCGTCCGAACTCCGATTCGCCCATGACAGGTGTGAACTCTGCAATGATAGCCGGCAAGTTCTCTGCCAGCCAGCTGATAACGGCCGATTCGCCGCCTGCTACATTGCCGACGCCCGGCACGGCGATATCTTGTGCCGTTGAAATCATACCGCGCATCGCGTTATCTGTAGACTTCGACAGCAAGTCTGCGTCGTCGTCGACACCGAGCGCTGCGCCTTGCATGGTGTATTGACCGATCTCGCGGAACACACGCGACGGGGAGTGGATGCCGAGCAGGTTTTTTGCGCCTTCGATGGCATCGCCGACAGCACCCTTAACGGCATCGATCAACTTGCCGGCAGCACCGGTGACACCGTTGACGAGGCCCTGGATGATGTTCGAGCCGATTGACGCCACCTGGCCGGGTATAGATGCGAGGCCGTTGATAAGATTGCTCGCGAACTGCGTCGCGGCGTTAATGGCCTGCTGCCCCATCTGCGACGCCCACGAAAGGATGTTCGAGATGACGTTGCCGAGGAACTCCGCCACACGACCGGGCACCTGCGATAGCTGGCCTGCGAGCCCGCTTAGGAATTGTGCACCCGCTGATATCGCCTGGCCGAGCATCTGCGCCGCCCAGGATATCACCTGCGCGATCAGCTGGCCCAGGAGCGAGACGAGCGTCGCGATGATCGTCGGCGCGTTCTGGGCGATGCCCTGGACGAGCATGCCGAAGAACTGCACCGCCGCGTTGAGGATGTTCGGCACGTTCTGGATGATAAAGTTCGCCAGCTGCAGCAGGAGCTGCCCGAGCAACGCCAGGATCTGCGGCCCGTTCTCGATGAGGCCCTGGCCCAGCGCCATGACGATCTGGAGCGCGGCAGAGGCCAGCATGGGCAGGTTCTGCACGATGCCGTCTACCAGCATGAGGATGAGGTCGGACGCCGTCTGCCCGATGCTCGTGAAGTCGAGCTGCGAGATCCCGCTCATGATGGCCGCGCCGACCTGCGGCGCGTACGTCGTGACGGTCGTGACGAGGTTCGACATGATCTGACCGAAGCGCGGGATGATGTTTTCCCCGGCGGTCACGACCGACTGCACGAGCTGGTCGGTCAGCGCGCCCATGTCGGCGTCCTCGTCGCCGAGGCCTGCGAGCCAGTTGTCCCATGCGGCCTTCGCCATATTGACGGAGCCCTCGATGGTAGTCGCTGCCTCTTCCGCCGTCGTGCCTGTGATGCCCATCTCGTCTTGCACGATATGGATAGCCTCGACGATGTCGGAATATGAGTCGACGGAGAAATCGCGTACTTTGCCCTGTGCTGCCGAGAACTTCTCGGCGTCTGAGAGCAGGCGCTCCAACTCTGATTTAGTACCGCCATAGCCGAGTTTCAGGCTGTCGAGCATTTCGTAGTTACCGCGCGACAGCGACATATATGCTTCTTGGACAGTCTCAAGCGATGTGCCCATCTTGTTGGCGTTATCGCTCATATCCGTAATGGCGGTGTTGGCCATATCGGCCGCGGCCTCGGTGTTGCCGCCGAGTGAGCTGATCAGCGCCGCCGCGAAGCTCGTCGAGATCTCCATATAACGGTTGGCTGAAACGCCGGCCGTCTGGTAGGCGTTTGCAGCGTACTGCTGCATCTTGCCAGACGAGGCTTTGAATAGGGTGTCAATACCGCCGACGAGCTGCTCGTAATTCGAATATGCGTCGAATGCAGTCTTGCCGATTGCGACCGTCGCAGTACCGACTGCCGCCACTGCCGCAACGCCGGCTTTGGCGGCGGCACCCAGTTTATTCTTGATGCCGTCGCCGATCTTGTCGACCTCGCCGGATGCCTGGTCGTCGCATGTGATCTTGACGGCGAGGTCGAGTAGATTCATACGACCACCAATCCCGCCCTTTTCGTGACGTCCGCCACTACCGCGGCGGCGTCGATGTCTTCATATACCTTGGGCCGGATTTGGTCGTACCAACGGCGACCGATAAACTTTTGCTGGCCCATGAGGTATAGGGAGTCGGTGACGTACACTTTAAACGCCACGTCGTCCCGTTCTTTCCTATAGCGGGCCTGTGCGAACTTGACGAATGCGTCTGCCCTTAGAGGACCTCGAAATTCGCCGAGGCAGAGCCAGGCGCACCTGCGCCCTTCCCCGTCTCCGACGATGATAAAAAATTGAGGAACGCACCGTCAGTCACGAGCTCCATGACGTCGGTGAACAGCTTAGGGAAATCGAGCGATGCCGCATACTGCTCAGGTGTCACGCCCTCGATCGCCGCCATGACGGCGATGATGTCGGTCTTATGGCTTTTGAGCAAAACGGGCAGGCCCTTGCACATACGCTTCGCGAAGAAATCGCGTGCCTCCATGCCCTCCGGCACTGCCTCGCGCTTGAACATTGCGGCGACGTCCTTGTCCTGCACCATGTTCGCGATGGGGTCGATGATGTCGGCGATGACGTCGAGAACGCGGTCACCCTTGATGTCACTGAGTTTCATTTGTTTCCTCCTTCAGGCTATTGCCTACTTATCAGCAGAACCGGCTTTGATGTAGAGTTCAAACGGGACGGTGTCGATATGCTTGATGCTGTAATGGCCTGTATACTCGAACTCAAATGCGCCCTTTGCCTTGTCGCCGGACTGGATCTTGAAACCACCGGTCGACAATGCGTCGATGAGCCTGATCGCGATGAAACCCGCCTTGCCCGCAGACGAACCGTCTTCATTGATATCAGAGTAGTCACCGATCCACCAGATGTCTTTGAAATCTGTGTCATTGACGGAGTTGCGGGGTACGACCTTGGTCTGGTCGTCGCTCGCGACGGCAGCGGTGCCGATGACAGATACGGCGGCCTTCGTGTCCATCGTCACGAACGAGCCGGACATCTTGGCATCCCAGCTGTCAAGCTTCTTGAGCTCCTTCGTGTTCTTCGGGCAGTTGTCGATGTCCTCGCCGAAATCGCTGAATGACGGCGTGGCCTCGAACGTCACGCCGCCGCTCGTCGCGCCGATGATGTTGGATGCGGTGAGCTCGCCGGTCGCCGGGTCGAATTCAGATGTAAGGAGACCGGCACCGAGCTGGAGCTTCTTGAAAGTGTCGATCGGAATCTGTGTGAACTTAGCCATTTTGACTTGTCCTCTCAAAACGAGGTGATAAACTCTGCCGTCACATTGATGTGGCGGCGCTTGATCTTATCGTCGGCAGTGTCGCCCATGCTCTGGCAAAACGGCGAACCCTTTTTCAGTACAATTTCGCCGCCATCGCATGGGATACACTTACAGCCGATAAGTGCCTTTGAGACTTCACGCGCTTTCGCGTTCGGCTCCGCCTCGGAGTCGCCACGATACCAAATATCCATGGCCAATGCGACCTCGCCGCCCCAGAAATCATCGACTGCGAGCTCGTACGTGATATACGGGAATTCCGCATTATCAGGTACAGATGTCGCAGCATACGCAGGGACGCCGAAGCCGGCCATGAAAGTGTAAATCGCCGCGGTCGGCGTCATGATAGGCTCCATTCCTCGGCGCTCACCTGCTCAAAACTGAACGTCGCGCGATCAGGTGTCTTCATGTCGTCCCCGTTGGAAGTCACACGGAACACTTGGCCATCACTGACACGCTTGAAAACGTCGTGAAATTCAAGTCGCGCATTGGTGTCGGTAGTCACTGTGTAGACGTTGGAGACGCCTTCTTTTTCGGCGACGCGTGCGGCCAGCGTAGTGTCGCGGACGATAGCAGCATCGAAGGCAGCACCGTCAACCCATGTAGTCGTCCACCCGCCTTCGCCATCACTAACACGCTTTTTTTCCATGAGCACGCACGGCTCTTTGAAACTATCGATCAGCGTCATGGCAATTTCCTCCAACGATTGAGGCGTCGGCGAAATGCGTCTTGCCATCGTGCCGGCATGCCGTCGGAAGCGGTGGCCTTCGTGTACGAATACCCGCCGAACGACTCAGACGTATATACAGAATCGGGGTTTACCTTACGCCACGCCTCGATTTCTATCGCGATGTCGATGACTGCCTTCGGCACGGCCAACGCCCATACTTCGCCGTCGAATACTTCGTCTGTGAGGTCTGATGTCGGGTACTGGTGTAGGCCGTCGTTGAAAACACTGCCGACGATGCGGTAATACTGGCCCCGCTTGACGAAGCCATGCGGGAGGGTGAGCTCGCCATCCATGACGGTAAGCTCACCTGCGAGGTAATCGCACTCAAACCAATTGTGGATCTCGGCGAGCAACTCCTCCAGCATATCGACTCCTTAGGCAGTCTTCGGCGCGGTGATGATGCCCTTCATGTGGCCGGCCTTCAGCGTGTTCTTGAGGGCCACGCCGGCGACGAGCTCGACTTCGCCCTTCTTGACCGCACCGGGGAGGGTGAGGTCAGGCATGTAGGATGTGATGACCTTGGTGCCGGTCGGGGAGATGCCATGGAAGGCGTCGAGGCCGAACTTGACGGCATAGATATCGGAAGTGCCGAAGGTACCGGAACCGGCAGCAGTGTCGGCGACGATGTCGACAGTCTTGGAGCCGTCGTAATACTCGCCGGCATCCATGAGCGCGATGCCGTTATACGTCTCGACGACACGGCCGAAATCGTCCTTGGTGGACTCGTAATAACCGGCACGGCGTGCGATACCGCGGAGCTTGGAGAGCATCTTGCGGTTCATGAGCAGCATATCGGGCATGCCGTCGAGGCCGGAGATGAACTCATCGAGCTCGTCGAGGAACTGGTTGTAGTTTGCCGTCACATTCTCGCTGGTAGACAGGTCCGCAGTGGCGGTGTACTCAGTGGAAGAATTGGCGAGCAACTTGTTGAGGCCATCGAACGTACCGGTAGCCTTACCGGGGGCGGCAGTACCGGCCGCAGTGCCGTTGATCACGCAATGCGTGAAGAAATTAGCAGTGGCCTTGATCTTCTCGTCTGCCTGGAACACGAGCTCATCGATGGCGCCGGAAGTGTCCTGAATGACACGGTCGACCTCGAAAGCGCCGCCCATGATGATGGCCTGCGTGGTCTTCTTCTCACGCTTTGCCTCGTCGGCGGTGTACTCGGAGTTGATCGCACGTACTGCGGCAGTGGAAGGCGTCTTCAACTGCGTGTAGCCGTAGACGAGCGTGGAGCCGCCGGTACCGGGGGAGATGGCGTTGTCGAAAGTGAGGCGGTCGAGGAGCAGGGAGGATCGACGGAACATGTCGACGATCTGCTGGTCGACCTTGTCGGCCATGCCGACCTTGGCCTCTGCGAGGGTGATAGGCATAATTGCCTCCTTTAATCAGTGTTCTGCTTGGTGTACTTCTGTCGCAAGGCGTCACCCAGCGACTTCGGTTCTGCCGCGCCGTCGCCACCACCGGCAGGCGGCGTGTCGACTTTCGCGGGCTTTGTATTCGTGGCCGGGATGAAATCCGACCACTCGCCTTTGACCTTCTCCGTGACTTTGTCGGCGTCCTTGATGGCGCCGTCCTCGACCACGATGTTGGATAGGTCGGCGACACGCATCACGGCATCCATGCGCTTGGGGTCGACGCCTGCATCGGTGAGCAGCTTGCGGTACAGCGATTTCTTCTCGCGGTCGGCGGCAGCCTTAGCGGTATCTGCCTTGAATGCCTCGAAATCGGCGTGCTCCTTCTCGAACTTCTCTTTGAAACCGTCTGCGGGTTTGGCTTTGAGCTCCTCGAGCTCTGCCTCGGCCTTCTTCAGTCGGTCCGCAGCATCCTTGAGCCCATCGCGCTCGTCCTTCAGCGCGTTGACGGTCTCGGTGTGTGCGTCGATGATCTGGTCGATCTTCTCGTCTTCGATCCCCATGGATCGGAGGAGTTTGCGGGTAAGTGCCATGGTGTTCGCTCCATTCCTTCGGACTCTGGGGTGCGTGCTTCGACCCCATACTGTATAGCGCATTGCTTCGCGCATTTAATATGAATAATACCAGGTTAACTGCTGCCGCCTAGTGCCTTTTTCAACACTTGGCGATATTGTGCACCATGCTCGGAAGCCGCAGGCCTCAGGAAAGGCTGAGCCTTCTGGCGCGAAGTGCCGAGCTCGACGTACGGCGCATATTCGACATTGGTGCCGATGTACACGGCGTTGCCGTCGGTATCCACCTCGTATGTGATCGAGCCACGCAGGTTACCGGTATCGACCGGACATTTCTTCTCAGCGTAATTCTCAGCCAAAAGCCCGATCTTCTCGAGCGCTACGCCGATAGCCGAATCGATACCGTCGATAACTTGCTCGGTGTTGTCTTGCTTCACCGATACACCACTAGCCATGTTAGATCATCTCTTCTATAACCTCGGCAACCCGCTTTAGGAATGCCTGGAGCATCGCACGATTCTCAGGGTTGTTCGTCACAAAGGCCCCAGCGACAGCATCCGCAAAACGCTCGGCCTCGATCACGTCAGAAGCTGCCCCGAAATAGGCACCTCGTGACTCGTCGAGCATTGCCTCCGAATTGAGCTTGGCAGACCACGTCACGACATCGTGCCCCTTCGGCTTAGTGCCGTCTGCGTAAGCGTGCGCGAACTCGTGCATGATATGGTGCATACGGAGGTTGCCGTTCTTGAAATAAATCTCCTCTTCGTTGTCAAACGGGGCCTCGTCAAGGGCGCGGTAGTAATAGGCGGCCTGACCCGTGACATTGTCTGAATCATCCCAGAGGTGCAACTTCTTCAGGCCGCGTACACCGCCTATCTCATCGTAATTGTCGAGGGCGGCCATTATCTGATCCGCCTGCTTCTTAACTACCTTCGGCATGTCGCGATCGTAAAACTTAGTCTTCAGCGTCTCCGACGTAGTGTCCAACTCGATACCGCGATCTCCGAGATAGCTTTCGAAATCGCCGTACGTCCTCACCTTCTCAGTGTCCTGCTCCCACTTGTTCCTCGCGGCCTCGTTTATCCACGACATGTCGCTTGGGTCTTCAGTTATCTCCAGGTCGGCATTACCTTGAATCCACTTAATGCCGTCGGAGAACTTGTGCGTTCCGGTCCGCTTGGCCTCGTGCTCATTCCTCCACTCCTCGTAACTCATGCCACCTAGCTTGTTTGCACGCTCGACTTCGTCGTATTCCACGTCACCAATGACGGGCACGAGTGTACAGCGGCAATTGTAGATCTCAGAGCCGGGGCCATCCGGGTCACCGGGGTACTTCAGCCCGTTGCTGAACTCGGCATCGAGTTTGACGACTTCGCCGTCTAGGTGGCGGTGGCTGCCGCGCGTGCGCGAGTCGAGTGCCGCGAGCCATTGCTTTTCGACATCGATACCCATGCCGGCCGCACGCTCGTAACCCTTGAGCTTGCCGAGCGAGTGCGCACTCGTCATGGCGGTGCGCGCTGCCTTCATCGCTGCGCGCTGGTCCATGGCGGCGATACCGGCGATCGATGCGGCGAGCTGCGGGACTGTCTGGCCCTGCAGCACGGCCTGCGTCACCGCAGACGTGACGTGGCGGCTGTTCCATGCCGTATCTTTCGCCTTGTCGAATGCCGCCTGCGGGAGCAGGTCGGGCTCGTTCGCGACGAGCTCCATGACAGTATTCTTGTTGTATAGCGTGAAAGACGTGTTCACCTTGGCGCCGTGCTCGATCTCGTATGTCGCGAAGTTCATACCTTCTGCATACACACCAGCCGGCACTTGGTTGACATACGCCATCGCCATCTTGTCGGCTACGGTGAGGTCCTGCGTCAATGCCTTCTTGAGTGCCTTGAGCTGGTCGTTGTGCAGGGCCTGGTCCTTACGCCACGCCTCGTGCGCCTTCGCGTCCTTCTTGCCCGCGGCGACGTCGGCTTGCCATTTCGCGTCATCGGCCGCAAACTCCTTGAGCGATGCCTCGATGCGTGCTGTCATGCCGTCGATAGCATCGGTGTAGGTGAGCTGCAGTTTCTCCTGCAGCTCCTGCGCCTGCTTCTCAAGCAATTTAGCCTGTGCCTCAGCATGCGACTTCGCCACTTCAACCGCAAATTTCTTGCCTGCACCGTTCTTCGGCTTGTAATTTTCCACACGCCATTTGCCGTTATCGAGTTGATAGCTACGCCTGTCGTCCGACATCCCGAACGGTGCCTGACACTCTGCCATCGCTTATCCCTTCGCCTTCATATACCTCGCCGGTTATCGTGTCAAACACGACACATTTCTGCATCAAATGAAAGGTATCGCGCTTCCTCTCGATCGCCTGCGGGATCCGTTTGCAATCATTCCTCGCCGTCATTGTCACCCATCGGATCGGTAGCCGCAGCAACATTATCGTCCATTACGCTCTGCGGCGCACCAGCCGAGATAGCGGCCGCGCCAATCAAGTTACCCATGCGGTCCTGGTCCTCGTCTTCGAGCCTCTGCATGATCGCCGGCACCTCGCTGGGCGAGATGTTCGGCAGCTTGCGCAAGATTGTCTCATGGTCGATGTACTGCGCCTCGCTCATGACCATGTCGACTTGTTCCTTCTGGTTGCTGATGCGGGTGCGCTTGAACACGGGCGCATCATCGATACCCATAAGCGCGAGCAGTTGCTGCACGAATTCTGAGACTTGGTATTCGAAATCGCTCGCCTCCTCATCCATGGGCTGGTACGCAGCATCGATGTGGTCGTTGGTCGCGCCCGCAGCCACAGTGTGCACATCGAGAGCTCCGAAGTCCTCGTAGATACCGTCGCGGATCGACTGCAGATACGCCTGGCGTGCGGCGTACGGGATCTCCTGTGTATACGCCTGGGCGTTACCGCCGTCGTCGGAATCGACGAGCGCGACATGGTTGATCTTCAGGCGGTCGAGGAATTTCTGCAGGTCCTTGTCGCTCATGCCGCCCGCATTCGACACGAGCCAATAGATCTGCGCGCAGTCGGTGAGGTCGTTCGCGAAGCCGCTGCGGATCAGGTCGTAGCTGTCGATAGCCTGGCGCATGCCGACGAGTGTCGACTGGTGGAGCTTCGAACCCCACATCGGCACCACGGGCAATGCCGAGTAGTTCTCGCCGCCGATAACCTGCTCGATACCGTCGGCCGGTGTGTAACTCGTCTTCTCGATATAAGGCCGCTTCTCCTCGACGACATCGAGGCGCTCACTCGTCGCCCCGTTCGCGTCTTGACGGCTCTGGTAGCGTGTGTAGCCGTCTGCCTCGTAGAGCACGACCTGCATCGGGCGCGAGCTGTCGATGCGCCAGAAGCGGATACCTGCCTTGAGCGTGCCGTCGTATTCGTCCCAAAGGGGCACGAACTCGGTCAGCGGGAAGACGAACATGCGGTTGAGGTTCCAGAAGCCGAAGCACACGCCGTGGATGAGCGCATCGTATGCGAGCGTGCGCAGGTCGTGGTCGAAATGCTTGCCGAGCTTCTCCTTGGTCTTGTCCTCCTTGCCCACCTCGTCGACATCGATGAACGACACGCCCTGGCCGAGCGAATACATCGTGCGCTGGGTGTTGAGGCGATGGAAGAAATTACTCGCGATCTTGTTGTTGCTCGCGGTGAAGTCCACGAGCTTGGACCCGGTGATGTCGAAGACCTTCTGCACATAGGCGTTGATCGTCGTGTTCTCCTGGCGGTCATACTCGTCGGCCATGCGCGCCGTGCGGTACACCTTACTAGACTTATGCCGCTCGATCGCCTCCAGTACGAAGCCCTCGCGGTTGGCGTCGCCCGCCTCCACGAAATCCTGGTACGTGAGCATGCGCGACTTGTCGTCGCGTACCTCATCCCATCTCATAGTTCAAACCTCCTGGGTCCCTCGTCTGCGCCGCCCATGAACGGCGACTCGTATACCATGTCACGCGGCTTGTATACGCGCTTTGTCTTCACGAAATACCTCAGCGCATCCATGCCGTGGTCGTCGACCTTGACCGGCTTGTCTTGGTCTGCCTTATCATCCCATACATAGCCGGTGAACTCACGCGCCAATTCGGTGAGTGTGTCCCCGATTTTGACCTGTCCCAGCTGCATCGCCGATGCGGTATCCCGCACGCCGTCCCCGACGTCGTTGTCGGCCTTCCTCACCTTGAACCCGCCGCGCTTCCGCAGCTGCGCGATAAATGACGATGCACTGGGGTCGACTATGACCTCGACCTCCGCGTCCTCCGGGGCGTCGTCTGTGAACACGACCAAGTCATTGACGTAATCGGGGTCGGTCTTCTGCCTGCCTTCCTCACGTCCCGAGTAGCGGTATTCGCCGACCGCATGCCAGACCCCAGCGGAATCGAGCAGCCACTTGATCGCATGGAACGGGTTCTGCGTGCCGTAGTCGACGCTCACGCAGTAGCCGCGTACGTCTTCAGGCTCAACCGGCGACCATGTCGGCTCCTGGGCGTCCTTCCAGTTCGGGTACACGAGGCCTTCCGCTTTCGCCCACAAGCCCCTGATGTACCGGTCGTAGTACACCGTGCCGCGGTATTCCGCCTTGAGGCCGGCGACATATGCAGGCGGCAAGAACGGGTTGTCGTCGATCGTGTACCTCTGCACGAACATATCGATACCGGGGTCCGCCTCGCCCTTGTCGATGAACTGCTTGAGCCAGTGTGTCGGGCCTGCCGGGTTGCATGCGCCGTGGCATTCGCTGTACGGCAGGGAGAGGCGACTCTTCAGCATCTCGAACACGTCTGGGTGGATATCGCAGATCTCGTCGCAATATGCGAACTTGACCTCGGAGCCGCGGAGTTTCGATACCTGGCCTGCGTTCTCGGCGCCGATGCAGTACACGCGCTCGCCGAAGATCTCACACCAGTTACGGGCGTTGATGTCGCCTACGAACTTATCGCCCCACATGTCACGCATCGGTGTCAAGACGTTGCGCTCGATGTTCTCCTTCGTGGCGCCGAGGATCAATGCCAACCCCTTCTTGCCGCGCAGCTTGATCAATCGGTCGGGGATCGTATACTGCACGGCCAGGTGGCTCTTACCGGAGCGCACCGCTCCCGTGGCGAGGTTCCAGCGGTGGTGCGCCTCGCGCACGTATTCCGCCTGCTTACGCGTCAGCCTTATCTCCATCTGCAGCCTCCTCGATCTGCACGAGCACGTTCTTCACGTCGATGATGTCGCCGTCGTCGGCAGGGAGCTGGGGCTGCATCGAGCGCCAGGCGTCACCACGTCGGTTGAACAGCCACATGGCGATGGCCTTCACATCTGCCGGTACATGCTTCTTGACCTTCCTGGTCAACACTTCCCGGCCTGTATCGTGGTCGAGTGCCCAGGTCTCTTCGAAATAGTCGTACCCAAGCGCACGCCTGAGCAGTGCGCCTTCCACCTGGCCGTCTACGAGGTCCTCGGTGACGGTGAGCGCCTTGTCCAGCTCGGGCGACTGCTGGCGCCATTTCATGAGCGTGGTATGCGCGACGCCGATCTTGTCCTCGGCGATCGCCTTCACAGAGAGCCCCCGGCGCCTCCAGTCGTTGATCAGCTCTATGCCGTCCTCGCCGAGCCAATAGCGCTTTCGCTGTACCGCGTTGTTGAATTTGATATAAGGCAAAAATATCCCTCCTCATCTCCATCGAAATATATTGTACGGCGATCTACGGCGACCTACGGCCATTGACTGCGATCCACGATTGCCTACGGCGGTCAACGGCGATCTACGGCGACATGCGATGATCGATGATTGTCTCTGATGATCCACGATTGCCAATCGGGCTTCGATACATATCGGCGGGCATTTGAATGGCCTTTCGGCTGTGCATACTGTGTATACTGTGTATATGCTGTATGCACAGTCAGGGCATCGGCGGCCTTTCGATTTATTTGAGTGGGTATATTGTATATACCCACCTCGCAAAATTGAAACGCTTTAATGAGTTAATCGAGGTAAACATATACGCATTCAACTACCTGTCACACTGCTGTCACACTGGTGTCAATCTGCTTTTTTCGATTTATCTGCACCGTGTGACAGGTAGTTCTGACAAAACGCGATGTAGACGCATGTATTTGCAACTACCTGTCACACTGTCACACTGACACGCTCCCCTATACCCCTATATTTTGAGAATATATATTTATAGGTCTATCAGAAATATAGATAGAAAATATCTAATATAGGGGCCCCTTTGTGTTTGCCAGTGTGACAGGTAGTGACAAAAACATGCATCTACGTCGCGTTTTGTCGTCTACTACCTGTCACACTGGCCCAAAAGCAGTGTGACAGCATGTTTGCCAGGCAGTGGCGCGAATGTGTTCGGCACACCTGTCTACGTCGCATTTTGTCGTCTACTACCTGTCAACCATGCTAATTTACAAAATACACATGCAAAATCGTCGGAAAATGCGAAAACGCATGCAAAATCGTCGGGAAATGCAAAAAAATGCCCTGAGGCATATATTTGCCTCAGGGCCCTACAAGTATACGCGCCAAGCCAAAACGGCGCCTTCTACATATGCTAGAATCATTTCTAGGCATGTTTCTACATCTACTCCACCACCCTTGCGCCACAGCCCATACAAAACTTGGGCTCGTCATCGTAGGAGTGTCTGCAATCGCACTCAGAGCAGCAGAGCTCGACACCGTTGTCGATCATTCGGCACGTGCGCTCCGGTTCCGGTTCGATCAAATCCGCCAATGCCAAAAGCGTCTCCCTCGGTTGAGGGTAATCGTCGACTTCAGTTACCATTTCATGCAGCCTGCACCACCATTCGGACATCGTGCCGCTTGGGCGATACGCTACTTCGCGGCGTACGGCGTCAGCGACCGATCGGCGACGCTCATAGTTAGTCATTATTCCTCCTC